>PPYF01670882.1_pt1 | contig 34556 bp, 20 predicted proteins | sample 1559871 | NCBI WGS metagenome assembly PPYF01 (sample SAMN08240021, study PRJNA423297) | Human gut metagenome, whole genome shotgun sequencing project.
GGCTTGTCCGATTTTGAGTGCTCCAGAACCCAAAACGAGAACTTTCTTGATTTCCTTTTCCATTTCTTTTGTTGTTATAGTAAGTTGTTATTTCTAAGTTTTGCCAATAAAAAAAATGCGTTACCCTCGTAAAAGGATTAACGCATTACCAAAGAACTAAAATATCGTTTTTGGAGAAAAAAGAAGAAGGTTGTTGATTCCGGGTGGAAAACATCCGAATGTAGATAATACTTACTTCTTATTTCTTGTTGATTCATTGTCGATTTCAAAATTTGTGCAAAGTAACGACATATTTCTAAAACTACAAAGAATTTGAAGAAGAATATTCTCTTTTATTTGCTTTGTTACTGTGAAAACAGGCGCCGTCCCCCTGCCATCTGATACCAAAAGCCAGCAATAGTAAGCATTAGTAACGAAGTAGCTCCATTTTGACGCATCTTTCATTTTTTATCCTTATCTTTGTCGCTAAATCTATTATAATAAGGTAACAACAATGGGAAAAGAAAAAATCATACTCACCGGTGACCGCCCTACCGGGAGACTTCATATCGGACACTATGTAGGTTCATTGAAGCGCAGAGTTGACCTGCAGGATGCAGGTGATTATAGTAAGATGTTTATCTTTATTGCCGATTCACAAGCGTTGACGGACAATATAGATAATCCGGAGAAGGTACGTCAAAATGTAATTGAGGTTGCTCTTGACTATCTGGCATGTGGAATAGACCCGTCCAAGGCTACCATCTTCATCCAGTCACAGATTCCGGAACTTTGCGAACTCAGTTTCTACTATATGGACCTCGTAAGCGTATCCCGTTTACAACGTAACCCGACTGTGAAATCAGAAATACAGATGCGTAACTTTGAGGCAAGCATCCCTGTAGGATTCTTCACTTATCCTATCAGTCAGGCTGCGGACATTACTGCCTTCCGGGCAACCACCGTCCCCGTCGGTGAAGACCAGGAACCGATGCTCGAACAGGCTCGTGAAATCGTCCGCCGTTTCAACTATATCTATGGCGAAACGCTGGTAGAACCGGAAATCCTGTTACCGGACAACGCTGCCTGCCTGCGTCTGCCGGGAACGGACGGCAAAGCCAAGATGAGTAAATCACTCGGCAACTGTATCTACCTGTCGGAAGAACCGGAAGAAATTCAGAAGAAAATCATGAGTATGTATACCGATCCGGGACACCTCCGTGTTCAGGACCCGGGCAAGATTGAAGGTAATACCGTATTTACATACCTGGATGCTTTCTGCCGTCCGGAACACTTCGAACGCTATCTGCCGGATTATCCGAATCTGGATGAACTGAAAGCGCATTATCAACGCGGTGGACTGGGTGATGTGAAGGTAAAACGCTTCCTGAACGCTATCATGCAGGAAACACTGGAACCGATCCGCAATCGTCGTAAAGAGTTCAGCAAGGATATTCCTGCCGTTTACGAGATGCTACAAAAAGGATGCGAAGTAGCCAGAGCTGCCGCTGCCGAAACATTGGCGGATGTGAAGAAGGCTATGAAGATCAACTATTTCGATGACAAAGAACTGATTGAAGAGCAGGTGAAACGCTTCGCGGCTTCACAGGAATAAAGATAATAAAGACGAATATAATAAAGTAAAGGCTGCCTGTTCGAAAGTGAACGGCAGCCTTTACTTTATTATATAGTCTGCTCAATCAGTTTCATCTTCATCATTTTTAAAGAGTACGTCTTTTAGTTTCTGATAAAGGAATGAGAGGATCAGCAGGATCAATCCTAAAATGATAAATACAATGATCTTACCGATTGTTGGCATTGCCCATAAGTCTTTCAGAATCAGCTTCAACAGGACGATTCCAAAAGTTGAAAGACTGATGATTCGCAGTACTTTCTGATGCAGACGCATACCCAGTGCCATTTGAATAAATCCTGCGATACTCAGTGAAACGGAGAAGCCGGCATCGAAATCCTCTACTCCTGCTTGCAGGAGGAAAGAACGTGCCATCGTCAACCAAAGAAAGAGCGCCAGGACATTCAGATAAACGGTGAAAGGAGTTTTCAATCCTATTAATGTATAGTATTGACGGGCAACGTAGTAGAGGTTAGCTATAACAAACGCTGCCGCAAGCCATCGGAGCAAAACAGGAGTCAGGCTCGTGTAGACCCACTGGTCTCCCCATATATTGATCGCATATATCAGCACGTTCATTCCCATAGCTGTCAGATAAGGGATTATGTATTGTTCTATCGGGAAGCGCTTTTTGAAAGCATAGCTGAGGATGAAGATGGCAGCGGAAGTAAACGCCAGCATCATTCCGCTTCTTGTAGCTCCTGCCAAGTGCAAGGCAAACTCTGCCATAAATGTATAATAGAGGATAGCGGCAGCAGCAAGAAGCATGATCGAATTCCAGGGAGTGTATCTCAGATAGCGGGCTCCGTCAAAGAGAGAACGGTAACGCCCCATCAGTAAAGCGAATGCTCCCGTGGCCAGACCGACAAACAGGGAAGTAGCAAAAGAACTGTTCAGGAAAATGGTTTCGGAGGAGGAAGAGGTCATCAGTACATTATATATATCCATCAGATATGAAACAAGGGTCAGTCCCATCAATACCTGTGTAGCACGTTCGTATACTCCAATCCTCGATTTTACGTAAAGCCATAACAGCAGAACCATTTCCGCTGCCCAGAACAACGTGATATAATTTCCATCCAGCTGAATAGGTATAGTGATGGAAACAAATGTCAGTACCAGTCCCAACATCGCATAAATGAGGAACTTATAATCTTTCTTGCTCATCCGTAGCCAGATGACTAAAACTAAATTGATGATAGCGATCAATAAACTCAGTAATCCTTCCGATTTAAACGGCAGTCCCATATTACGCAGGAACAGGATTCCTAATAACAGATAAATGAAATTGTTGGTTATGATGACCAGCAGCAATCCCCTGTTCTTTTTCACGGCTTCTACCCGGAGTATCGATAATATCGGCAGGAGGAAGATGAAATAAAACAGCGTCGCAAAGATGAAGAGATGGACGGAAATATGTGTCGATCCTGTAGTAAAGCCTGTCAACAGGAAGATTCCCATTACCACATAAGTAAAAACAAATGCGATCACCGGAAGTTCTCCCCATTTCATATAGATGGACAGTCCGAACATTCCAAGATTCAAGATACTCATATAAGTGAACAGTACCAGGTAGTTACCATTCCCGGTGCTAACAAGGAAAGGTGCCAGAAATCCCCCGACAAGTGAGATGATAGCCAGTTCGCGCCTGTCATACAGAATGGACAGGATAGACATGAACAGCGTTATAGCTATCAGAATAGTAAAAGCAACCGTCTGAGGAAAAAGGTGATAAAAATGAAAGGCAATGGCGACTGTGAGATAGAAAACGGCAAAGGCGCCACCCGCAAGCAAGGAACTGAATGTGCGGTACTTCTTTTGCAGGCGTTCGGCAACCACCAGCAATGCGGAGCCGGTCAGGAAACCAAGTACGGTACGCAATGTTTCGTTAATCCAGTCTTTATCAATGGCATATTTTACGAAGAAGCCGACTCCGATGACGAATACAAGAATACCAATCTTACCGAAAAGATTTTCACCGATAAACTTTTCATAATTAACCTGCTTCCGTTTGGAAACAGACGGTATTTCGAGAGGAGTCTCTGGAGAAGTTTCCTGCAAAGTGACCTCAGCAGATTCTTTTTCAAGGGAAGCATTTAATTTCTGCGGTGTAGTTTCCGCCATAATGGGCTGTATGCCTTCAACAGTTTTTTCTTCGACAGCTTTCTCTTCCTTCAAGGCTGTCACTGTCGAATCGGGCAATTCTTCTGTTACATAAGGCAGTATATCCGTATTGTCCAAAGTCTCTGCCGTTACATCCTCTTTGCCCCTTACAGGGCCGGAAGCCATTTTCTCCTGAGCTTTGAGCAGGTCGTCCATTCGTTTCTTTATCTCGCCAAGCTCTTTGTCTACCTTGCCGAACCGGCTTTCAAACTTTTGCAGCAGAACAAAAAACAACACTGCAGCAAGCAATGCACATGTGCCATAAAGTTCACCCATAATGTTCTATATTTGAGTTATGTATCACAAATATAGAACATTTTAATTACAAATGGGCAAAACCGACAAGATATAGCATATTATTGAACATCTTCCGAAGCAGATCTTGCTTTCCGGAATTCATCTACCCAATAGGCAGTTCTTATCAAATAGTAATCATCAGCCAATGGTTTATAATCCAAATATTCAAAAGCATCGCACTTCTTTGAGACAGCCGGCTCTATCTGAGTTCCTTCATGCCATTCATTGAAAGACGTAATCGAAATATAAGAAGCACCGCTTTCTATGGCAGCTTTATACATATCATCGTAATATTTTCCATTCTCACGGTCGCGGGTGGTACTTCCATTCCAAGGACGAATCCGGGTATCAATATATCCCGGACCGACACTCGGAATAAACAATTTATTATGTGCCTTTGCCCATTGCTGCATGGATTTCCAGTTGGCCGGAGTAGAAGCATTTGTGAAACCTGTTGCGGCAAAGTAAGTGTAAAAGCCATCCATGCACGCTGTCTCAATGTCGGGCAACTCGCTTTCCTTCAATGTCAGACCAATAAAAAGACCGTCGTACTTGGTATTACGCACACTTATCTCTCCCCCGGCAGCAAACAACTTCGCCCACTCGGCAGGTTTGATCAGATAAGAATCATAGATAAAGAAAAGAGGTTTGCCGTGCGTACGGTAAAAAGCCGGGTGATCACCATAAGTATCCACTATATATTGAATATTCTCCCTTACCGTTTGCGGGCTGCGTCCATTAAAAGGCTCTATATGAAAGCACACCTTTGCCCCTACTTTTGCAGCCTCATCCAGCAGGAGAGACACACTTTGGTTGCCATAATCGCTTTCTCCCCACCAAGTGACAGACAGTACACCGACATTCGCTTTTATATGCATCCGGATATGTTTCCGGATGATTTCAGGATCATTGCTGCTGTACGTTCCGAGCTCCGGATAAAAATTACAGGCGATGTCATCATTAAGTCCGGATATGGCACCGACATCTCCCGAATGTCCCGGAGCAAGGGCTATCGGGTGCATCCAGTGCTTCATTTCTCCATCCACTGACGGATTTCCATACCAATTATAATAAAAACTGATCGTATGGTCATCCAACGTAATGTTTGCCGCATCCAAATCGTGTTCACCGTTCATTTTCTTTTTGTTGCCGTTACAGCCGGCACACAGAAATAATGCCAATAAAACAAAAACAAGATCTTTCCTCATGTTCGTTTGTTTAAGAAAGTAGTCCCAAAGCCAGCTATCCGACGGCCTTGGGAACTACCCGGTTCGTAAAACAATTATCTATTCTCTACCCATTGAAAATCTCCGATCAGCCTGGCTGAGAATTTGCCCGTCAGATCTTTGATGTTATTGTTATCCGAAACAGTCTTATTCAATGTCCATCCGCATACCAGATCCGATTCGCTTCCAGTCACGGATTCCGGAGTATCCATCAGATGTTGTATTTCGGCCTGTGTCTTCGCCGATTTCCAGATATGCAGATGACGCATACATCCATTGGTGCTCTTTTCTCCGATACGGTTGGCAGTTGCGCTAAGCCCGGTAAAGGCAACCATAGCCACTTCCTTATCATTCGGAGTATATGGCAAACGGTCATCCCGGCCTCTTTCCGACAACATCAACTGACCGTTGACGTAAATCTTGGTCATCACCGGAATTCCGTCTCTGACTTCTCCGTCCACTCCGTTCTCGTTAGTGACAACTGCCACATGAACCCACTGATTTAGTGTGCTGAATGAGAAGCCCGGTTCAAACAAGTCACTATAGCCTATACCATACGTCATACGTAATCTGCCGAAGTGACTGTTTACCGCCCATCCTTTACGCTCGTGATCTTTCGTATCATCATCCGTGAAGGTGGAAAGCAAGAATACAAAGCTATTGAGATATTCGTCCACATCTGTCAACTTCACCCAGAACTCGACTGTAAATGCCTGTTGTCCCTGCTCGCCGAAAGATGAATACTCCGGATGAACACCAAAATCAATGTATCCGCCATTCTTTCCGTTGACCAACAGTTCAGCGGCAACCGGTAAAAAGTCTTCGGTACGTCTGGTCGCTCTGAAGTTCTTCTCTATCTGGTTAGCTTCACGGATAATGCGGTCGGCTTCACTGTCAGCCAACTTTTTGTTTCCTTCTTTCAGTTTAGCGATCGTTTCCTCCAGATAAACAATTTCATCATCCAGCATGGCTTTACTGGATACCGGATAGTTATCTTTCAGTTCGCCATATGTAGCTCCATCCCGCAGCGCAGTCAGGTTAGTCACCAATGTACTGAAGCGCTCTATGAAGATTTCGGTCTTGTCCGTTTCCGTCGGCCAGCCGCTATTGTCATCATCATCAGAACAAGAAGTAAATGCCAGCATCTGAAGCATCATAAACACTATCACTACCCAATTATATAAATAGTTATTTTTCATATCTATCCTGTATTTTCTGTTTCGTATCATTCTAATTCAATCCACCTATAGTCTCCGACCAGCTTTGCCGTATACTTTCCGGTCAAGTCTTTAATTTCCTGGTCGTCAAGCGCCATCTTCGCGAAAGTCCATCCGCAAACCAAATCGTCCTCTTCGCCCGTCACATTCTCCGGATGCTCCATCAACCGGCGGATTTCATCCTGAGTCTTGGCGGCACGCCAGATATGCAGATGTTTCATACTTCCGTTAGCACCTTTATCACCGATACGGTTGCCTGTAGCACTCATGCCGCCAAATGCCACCATCGGGACATTGCTGTCGTTAGAAGCATACGGTTTGGAAGCATCCTGATGAGAGGTGGTCGAAAGTTTCAGTTCACCGTTCATATACATTTTGGTCATGACAGGTCTGCCTCCATTCATCTCGCCGTCTACTCCGGTTTCATCCGTCACCACAGCCAAGTGTACCCACTCATTAACGGTGGCAAATCCGAAGGCAGGTTCCATCAGGTCATTAAAGCCCATTCCGTATGTCATACGCATGTTGTTGCCACCATAGTTGTAGCTATTCACGCACCAGCCTTTGCGTTCGTGATTGTTCGTATCATCATCCGTAAAGGTAGAGATCAGATAGAAGAAGCCTTCTACATCCTTCAGCTTTACCCAAAACTCAACAGTAAATGCCTGCTTGCCAACTTCACCGAATGTGGAATACTCCGGATGAGCGCCAAAGTCAATATATCCGCCATTCTTTCCGCTTACTTCCAGCTCTGCCGGAACCAGTAAGTCTTCCGTCCGGACAGTCGCCTTAAACTCGGCTATCTTTTCGTCCGATTCTTTCAGCAGTCTGGCTGTCTCTTCGGGAATCCGAGCTTCCGCCACTCCCGCTTCTTTTATCGTCTGAAGGAAATCTTTCAGCTTGGCTATCGCATCTTCCAGAATCGCCCGGCTTGTTTCAGGATACATTCCTTCCCGAAGCCCGAACTGGGATTCAGCCTGCAGGTCGGTCAACACTTTTATCTTCTTGCCTATCTGTTCACGATACTCATATACCTTCACTCCTTCTCCGTCATCATCCGAACATGAGTAGCAGATACCCATAGCGAAAGCCGAAAGAAAGACTATAACCAGTAACCGGATACTATATCTATTTTTCATATCTCATTTGTTTTAGATTCATTTATAATTCCTTTAATAAATACCGCCTTCTTCTATGTACTTCCTGATAGAAGCGGCCAAATCCATCGGGAGCATAAATTCATACGTATCCGGACAATCCTGTTCAACCCGTTCGAGTTCCTTGATCAGTCTCTCGTACACTACCACTTTATTTCCTTCAAATCCGTAATAGTTGGTCAACAGATAGACATGCCGGAATAAAGGACGCCGCGGGCTGGGAGATACAGACATCAGATCACGGTATACGTCTCCATTATTGCGGCACATAGTCCCCTGATCAATACGCACCACGCCATCTACCAATTTGTAAGATGAGCCTGTGGTATGTGTCCGGTTAGATCCGTCCATAATCGCATCGACAGCCTTGCTCTTCATGTATTGTTCGAAATACATCTGCTCGTCTGTATTCCAGAGATGCGCCGTGTGGAAACCGGCAGTGGATAACCACTTCTTGTTCATTTCCAGCCATTCCGCATATTTACCGCTCTGCGCATAATAATCACCATAGATAAACTGGAAACCGGAAGGCCCTGCCGTCAATTCATCGTTCGGAGTCATATTCTTATAGTAAAATTCAAGTAGCTTCGGATTCAATTCCTGTAAGCCTGCCGCCAAAGTCACTCCTACGGGAACTTCGCCTCTGCGCTTTCCTTCCTTGAATATCTGATAAAGAGAATTTGCATCGAACTGAATATTGTCTCCGTCACTCAGACTGATAGCGACATATATCTTACCCGGCTTCACTTCTCCGGCTATCCCTTTACGCTGCTGGAAGGCTTTGCTCGGGAAACTGCACCAATAACTGCCATTCGCATAATAGTCACTCACTACAAATCCTGCATTATGGATGTTGGTAATCTTGTTCAGTTCGTCGCCATTGGCATTCATTCCATAACCAAATACCGAAGAACCCACCGGATAAGATCCGCTATTGAAGATATTATCCATGATCTGTTTGTCATCTCCATTAGAGTCGTCCAACCAGAAGACAAAGCCTTTAGATGCAGCTACGTAATCGTACATTCTCCACGGATTATCTTTATAATCACTCCGCAATCCACCGGAGAAAGTTAGTTTCGGATGGCATTTGTCGGCATAGTGCGCTATCGCCCAGCCATAAGCTTCTGCCTTTGACGACCATTGGTTACGTATATCCCTAACTTCCAGATTTCCTATTCCCAGCTCGTCCTCTATAAACTTTCTCATGGATTCCGTAACCGGAATGCCTTTCTCCTGTGACGAAATCATCTGTGCCATACTCCATGACCAAGGCTGATTCTCATCCCAGACTACCAGGCAGTTGAAGCGGTCTTTATACATATTATATAATGCCGCAAAGCCTCTGTTGCGGGAAGTATTCGCCAAAGGCTGCATTTCATACTGCACTTCGGCATCATCCAGCTGCGTCAAATCCTGCTGTAACCAGATCAGATAAGTCAGTGCCTGTTCCTGGTTAATCACTCCCTGCATGACAGCAGTGGTCAGCTTCGATATATTTTCGTCATCACGAATATCGAATACATTCACTTTCGCCACCGGCTGATTCTTAAAGAACATACCACTTTGAGGAGTCGCATCACTATGATAATCCATCAAAGGATGCAGCTTTTGCGCCCAGTTCTTCACCAGACGGGCAGTCACTCCGGCAGACACCTCTCCGGTCGTTCTGACAACTTTCATTTCATATCGGTAAGACAACAGGCTATTGTCCGTAATCGCAAATTCCGCGCTCTGCACTCCTTTGGCAACCGTCTGTTGCTCATTAGTCTGCAAATCCTTTACCTGCACCTCCTTGATATCCGTAATATAAGGATCAATCCAGGTGACCACTGCTTTTCCATTGATCTCCTCCACACGGGGAGTACGGACTTCATTTCCTCTTTCGGCCGTTGTTCCAAATTCATCGTCATCCTCGCTGCAACCGAACATTGAAAAGGAAAAGATAAATAAAAACGACCATAGACTGGTGAGTACAATCATCTTTTTCATTGTGTTATATTTTAGATTTTAATATTATTATTCTGACTTTATTCCGGCAAACTCTCTGAAGAGGGCGGCACGGCATCCGAAGCTATCCCCCACTTCTTATTGGGCTTATCTCCCATCTGCAAAACCAGACGTCCGCCGTTTTGAATATCCGCATGGCTGAACCACGGCTTATTCCACGGCGTTCCATTCAAGGTAGCCGACTGGATGTACTTATGGTCCGGCGCATAATTCTCCGCTATGATCTCAAAATAATGTCCGTCACCTACCTCCATCTTTGCGGATTGGAATACCGGACTGCCGATATTATAAGTTGGAGAACCGGGAGTTACCGGATAAAAGCCCATCATGGAGAATACCACAAATGCAGTCATTCCCCCTCCGTCTTCATCACCGGGAACGCCCATCAAGTCATTACGGAACCACTGGTTCAGCAAAACGCGAATCCTTTTTTGTGTCATCCACGGCTGACCGGCATAGTTATACAAATAAGGAATATGCAGACAAGGTTCATTTGCCATAGAGAACTGGCCGACATTACCGGTATGGTCCGGCAACTGATGATAGAAATCAAACTTGCTCCGCCCCAACGGTTCATTGAATGTCTGATTCAATCTCTCGATAAATGAAGCCTGTCCACCCATCAAGGCAATCAAATCCGCCGGATTGTGCTGCACATCCCAACGATAGATCCAACCGTTGTTTTCACCATAATAGCCACGTGCCCCCTGTCCTCCCGAATAACGATAGTCAAACGGTTCGATAAACTTTCCGTCCTTGTTCTTGGGATGAAAGAAACCCGTTTCCGCATTATAAACATTCCGGTACGTATAAGACATCTGCATAAACTTCTTATAGTCATCGGTTTTGTTTAACGTTCTGGCTATCTGTGCCAGACACCAATTATCGTAACAGTTACCCAACATAACCGCAACCGCCTGCCGTCTCTCGAACGAATGAACAGCCTTGCAGGTCCGGTGGCTGTCTCCGGTCACCTCGGGGAAGGTAGGCATCCATCTTCTGTCCGACTGTTCTGCCATCCGGATATATGAACGAACCATATCGAGTTCCTTCTGCGGTTCTATCAAGATACGCAACGGATGTGTAGCCCGGTAAGTATCCCATATCCAGTCATCTGTATAAAAAGGTACTCCGCCATCTTCATGAATCTTGCCATCGAAAGCACTGTAATACTTCCCGTCTTCCGAAAGATTGATCATGCGTTCGTAGGTACGATAAAGGGAAGTGTAGAAGATTTCTTTCTCGTCTTCCGAACCGCCTTCTATCACAATCTTGCCCAATGTCTCGTTCCATATCCTGCGTCCGGCATCCGCCACTTCCTTTACATCATAGGTGGTGATGTCACGTTGCAGATTCTTCTTTGCCTGCTCGGCACTGATAAAGGAAATTCCGTAACGTAGATTCAGGTTCCTCTCGCTTCCATAAAACAAAGCGATGGCACTGCCTTCCTTACTTTCCATATCAACTTTTCCATCTGCCAGTACCCCTTTGCGTAAAGGTGGCTGACTGGTTTCGAGATACAGATAGATTTTGGTAGGAGTGTTGTCAATAATCTGATAGCCACTGACTCCTTTTTCTTCAGCGACCAGCTTTCCGTTCTTCGTATTCACCACCAAAGCATTATCACCTTCCGTCCCAAAACTGATATGATAAATACCAGCCTGATGTGAAGGGGCATACTCAACCTGTATATCAGCCTCATCCAGGTATACGGAATAACTATAGGGGGTAATATTCTCCAAATCATAGGAGTAAGATACAATCGGTCGGGATACCTCTCCCTGCACCGGACTCAGGTTAAAAGCCGAGCTGCCTCTATGACTGGTCACCACCACCGGAAGGCCGTTTACCCTGTCCGATGTATAGTCTCCCCTTTCTGGATAGACCCTAAGCATCGAGTTCGGCAGATGTACGGTTGGGTAAGTAGGCACCAGCAGATGGCTGATATTGCCGATATATGGATTTACATAATCGACAAAGTCTTTCGCGGGCGTCTGATCCGTATGGGTACACGAAAAAAACGCCATCGCCATCAAACAGGAGCCGACTGTTCTTTTTATATTCAATCTGTTCATCATCATTCTATATGAATATGTCTGTTCATTAATCAGGTTAGTTCATCGTTATCTTTCCGGCAGCAGCATCCGGATGCTGCTTCAGATAGATACGATAGAGTTCAAAAAATGTCGGTGCATCCAGCAATTCAATATTCGTATGCCGCTGTTTCAACTCATCACAAATCCCTTTATACCAGGAAGGTGACTTCAATATGGCTCTGAACCAATGGAAAGGAACCGGACGTTTCTCCACTCTTTCCACAATCACATCCGTTGCCCTGCGGTAATCATGATCTACAATATCATAATCTGCCCGGATCACCGGCATATCATTGTGCAGCAATGTCAAAGGCATCTTCTGCGGAACTATTCCATTCGGACTGAACGATGCGTAACAGTCCAATCCGTCTGAATCCAGTCCGGGGGCTTCGCCGTCAATCACAAATCCTGTAATGGTCAATCCCCACTTCTGATAATATTTGCTGCAATGCTTTGCCCATGCACTCAATCCGCTTTTCAATCCGGACACCGAGCGAGGCTCTTGCAACATACCCGGCATTAAATATCCGGCACCATTGTCAGCAGCGGCAAAATAATCATTCGGAGTAGCCGTCACCCGATAATTATGCATCACCATCGGAACGCGTTCTGCAAGTACAGGACTGACAGACCACATCAAAGGCACTTCTCCCCGGCTAGGTTCGTCCCACAGGAAAGGGGTAGTCTGAGCAATCCAGGAGGAGGAATCATAATCGCCTACATAGAAGAGGATAAAGTTCCGTCCCTGAAAGTTGATTGTTCCGTCACGGTTCAGATAGCCTCTGTCCATCAGTTCCTGATGTGTCACCCACTTTTGGGGATACTTTTCCTGAAGAGGAAAATGTTGCCAGAAGGAGGAGTTAGCCAATGCTCCCAGTCCGATGGCATCGGCATCCTTAAAGGCATTATAAGCACTGATAATACGGGAAAATTCCCACTCGGTAGCTACATCTTCATGCTTTCCTCCAGCATGCTGCGTATATTTATAAATCCAGCTCGGGAAACCTCCGATATAGCAGAATTTCTCTCCTTTATTTTGCTTATAGGCTTCTTGCAGAAAAGTTTTCAGTATCTGCAAGTCCAGTCCTTCTTCTTGTGTCGGATCATCCGTTGCCGGCTCGTCTCCCCAAGGAGAAAGGTCAAAGAAAAAAGCTTTCTTGCTGACAAAAAAGTCATGATTGGTCAATTGGTGATGGTTCGTTACCATCCGGGTAGGATCGGTACGCCAGAACTGGTCGATGTAATAAGCGGCGTACTCCGTATTGCATAACCCTTTCTTCAGGTATTTCTCTATAAACCATACATAGGGATCGATTTTCAGAGATCCTGTCGAAGGTTGACCGGTTCCGGCAATCCTTTCTTTGCCCGTGAAAAGAGAAGAACCATCTTTGTTCACCAGCCAGCATTTCACAGCCAGCTTCGGTCCTTGCAGTACCAAGCGGGTATAGAGACTATTGGGAGATATGTCATAGCGCACAGCTATCAGATTCTCGATTCCTGCCACAGATGAAGCAATATTACTGGTAGATGCTACTTTTGAGTCATAAACAACCACTCCGCGTATTTCTTTTCTGAAAACAGTCACGACATCCGACAGTTCCGTGTAAGCTATCGTATCACGTCCCGCCAGCCACTGTCCTGCCTGACGGTATTTATTCCACCAATAATCATCGACATTCTCTCCCTGCCCGTTCTTGACATAGCGAATGTACAATCTCGGACTATTCCGATTCACAATGCCTTGCAAGGTAGCTGTCGTATGCATAATGTCCCATAGTTGCTCCGCCTTCTCCTGTTCTTTCAGATCAAGTTCATTGAGCGTTCTCAAATCCAGTATCCGGACCGGATCACGAGATTCTGCCAACAATATCTCTGAACAAAAGACAGAGACCGCAAGGAATACCAACTGTAAATACTTTCTCATGGCTTTTCCGTTTTTATGCTAAATATCCAACTGTACAGATGCCGAATAATTGTACTTTGTCTCACTTCCGTGAGACTGTGCACCGATCCGGAAATAATAACTCTTGCCCGGAACCAGCGTGGAAGTGTAGTCTTCCAGATTGATAGACAATTCGAAAGCCTCACCATCAGTAATGGAACGGTTTAGTTCTTCTGTCCGGTTGACAATATTCAGTTTGTTGGATACATCGATGTGAGAGTGTGCAAACAACGAAATACGATAGACCTCGTTACTGGTCACCTGCTCCAGTTTGAATTTCGCCACTACCTTTCTTCCGATCACAGATATTTCCGGTTCAATGATCCGCAGATAAGGATTCACTTCGAAGACCTGATAATTCTTTCCCGGCTTTATTTTCATATCCAGAGTATCCAAAGGAACGTAGTTCCCACGATTCAGGATGATTTTATAGTCACCGGAGAAAATCATACCGTTATAAAACGTTCCGTCTTTTTTAACGACCATATTCTGAACAGGAGGATTATCTCCCCACCCCTGTTCGATGAAATAAACGCGGGAACCGTCCGATATCTCCTGTTGAATGAGTTCTCCGGTCTTCCGGTCTCTCAGTTCGCCGGCAAAAATTGCATCCGGCCCTTCGAGATTATCTTTTTCACAAGAGTAAAACATACTGCCTGCTACTACAACGCATAATAAAAATAGAAGCTTTTTCATATCTAATCTATATTTTAGAATATACTAATTAAGGATTCTGTACCAGACCATTAGCCCCCGTACCCGGAATACTCTTATAATACCAGCTATAATCAAAGGTCTTTGATTCAATGCCCAACGGATTGACACGTACAAATACATAATGCGCAGGATTTGTCCGCAGGTCAAGGAAAGGTACAAGTCCCTTTCTCACCCGGTTTTCAAATTCCTTATGGAAAGTTCTCCAGCGCGACAAATCCCATCTGCGCTTGTTTTCAAATGCCAGCTCGACAAAACGTTCTTTGCGAACATTCGCCTGAGTCAATGCAATGTCATCTTTGTGAGCCGCTCTTTTGCGGACCGCATTCAAAGCGTCTTGTGCAGCCTGTTTTTCAGCAGAAGTAGAGGTTGTCTTTTCGATAACGGCTTCTGCATAGTTGAGAAGAATTTCCCCATAACGGAAATCGATCCAAGGCTGTGTACCTTTACTCCATGCCTGCTCAACCGGATTTTCTATCTGCAAGAACTTCTTAAACAGGAATCCGCTGCGGGTATAGTGTCCCAAAGTCGGATCGAATCCTGAATATTCCGTGCTTTTCTCCGCTCCGTAAGTATAATAGATCAGACCATCCTGTCCCTTCTCCGAAGCCTGAGTCCTATAATGATAACCGGAACCGTCAGCTTTCACCAGACCACCCTGGATAATGATCTTCGTACTTCCGAAGTTCTGTCCCGGGAATAACACCATGGCACTCAAACGGGCATCACGACCGGCAAATGCCTGGTAAGGTTTATCTATCGGGAAAGACAGGTATCGGGTGGATAAGTTAAATCCATTATAATCACTTTCATTTCCATCCACACGAGTGCTGATCGGCTTGGGTGTTCCGGTTCCGTCATCCGTATAATCTTCGAAAGAGTCGACAAAATCCAGTGTCGGATTCATACGACCGGGATAGAGATTCGGGTCGAGGATCATCTGACGGGGGCTGAACCAGACATCATAGTTATGTGCCAGAATGGTATTTGCAGCATAGGCCTTCATGAAGATAGGCTCTTTCAATCCGTCCAGACATTGGAAAGGTTGTTCAAATAACTTTTGATAGTTGGTTGTCGCTTCTTCCGGAGTAGCGGGGGAAGGTTTGTAAAGACCGAACTTACCACTATTCATGATTTCCTGTGAAGCTGATATACATTCATCATAATAATGATCAGCCGATATAACTTCTATACCTACCAGCTTCTGGTCAACAGCCGGACCAGAGAAAGAGACATAAGGCTGATGAGTAAACTTGGCAACGGAAGCTGCATACAGAGCTGCTCTTGACTTCAGTGCCAATGCTACCCATTTGTTCGCTCTCAGCACATCATTTTCATTCGCATCTCCAAAAAGCGATACTGCCTGGTCACATTCTTCCAAGACAAAGTCCCAAGTATCTTTCTCCGTATTTCTAGGGACACGCAGTTCTTCGATATTACCGTTATACTCCTGCGGTTCTTTAATGATAGGTACCCCACCGTATCTTTTGGCTAAGGCAAAATAGGTATAAGCTCTCAGGAAATGAGTTTCCGCATTGATCTCATTCTTTTGCTGTTCGGTAATACTGGTCAATGTAGGAATAGTAACCAACAGACTGTTTAAATCACGAATGAGTTTATAACCGTCTTCCCAATAATCGAACCACTCTTCTCCAAAGTCATTGTACTCCGGATGGATAGCCTCATCACAGAAATGAGCAGCCATAAAACCGGCATTATTCACATCCGTACCGACTCCCACATTGAAGCCGCGATTCGGTGAATAGGTAAAATCTTCGATAGGCAAACGACCGTACAGATTGGCCATATGTGCCTGTACTCCTTCCGGAGTAGAGAACAATTCATCCGCCGGAATTTTATTCTTCGGATCGATATCAAGCAAATCGCTACATCCGCCCAGCAGGAACATAGCTCCCAATAATAAATAACTATATATTTTCATAATCATCTTCTTTAAAAGTTCAAGGTCAATCCAAAGTTAAAGCTCTTATTCAGAGGATAATTCAAGCCGGCACTATAGTCTCCTTCAATCTTTTCCGGATCGAATGCCTTTACAAACGGGTCACAGATAGTAAACAGGTTATTTCCGTTCGCATAGATTCTTAAACTACCGATACCCAGTTTATGCATCAGTCGGGGACTGAAGGTGTAGCCGATCTCAATTGTTTTCAGTCTCAGATAAGAAGCGTTCTTACGCCATATCTGCGAATCCCTCGTATAGAACGATCCCATGTCCTGCTCCAGACGGATGGCCGGCCATTCTCCCGGTATCCATTCACTGTTCGCATCATACGGGTCGGACAGATGCCAACGGTCGTAGAAGTATTCGGGGGTATTGCCACCCTTGAAACAGAGCATCTTTGCGTATACCTCGTCAAACTGCACCGTGTACAGGGCAGAACCTTGAAAAAGAGCATAGAAGTCGAAGTTCTTCCAGGACGCTTCCACATTGAAACCATAGTGAATCAATGGGCTGCCGGACCAGAATAAAGGGGTCTTGTCCAGATCATTCACCACTCCGTCACCGTTTACGTCTTTCAGGATGTAGTCACCGGGAAGTTCCTTGGAATTTCCGTTATCCCCATTCTGAATCGGATATGTATTAATCTCGTCAAAGTTCTGGAAACGTCCGTCCGTCTGATACCCCCAGATAAAATCTCCCCAGCGGTTGGATGCCTGGTTTCTCCATCTTTCCATACTGCTCTTGTAAGGACCGCTCTCTATATAACGGCGTTGGGTACGCGCCAAGTTAAAGTTACCGGATACACTGTAGTGGAAATCACCGATTTTGTTGGTATGAGTCAATGTAAATTCAATACCCCTCGTACGGTCGCCGTTCAGGTTTTCCTGTGGCAACTTGGAACCGAACGTATTGGGAAGAGAACCGTAACGGTCGGCTAACAGGCCGCTGCGGTCACGCTGATAAATATCAAACTCTACTGCGATCAGCCGGTTAAAGATTGAAAAGTCAATACCAATATTATACATATTCACTTTAATCCAGGTCAGATTCTTATTGATCATCACAGGAGAAGCCACCCCATTGGTATAATTTCCCTGACTGAATACATATCCGCCACTGTTCAACGTGTAACCGGAGAAGTATTGGAACGGATCACCGGCATCTTGCCCCGAACGACCGGCAGAGAAACGAAGTTTCAGATTATCGACAAACTTGAAGTTGTCTTTGATAAAGCTCTCTTCCGAAATTCTCCATCCTACGGAAGCGGACGGAAAGAATGCCCATCTGCTGCCCGGAGCATATCGATAAGAACCGTCGTATCTGCAAGCAAGCTCTGCCAGATATTTGCCTTTATAATCATAGGTCAGACGCCCGATATGAGAAAGATAAGCCTGGTGTTCCGAGGAACCGGATACTTTCTGGTCAGATTCGCGTGCATTGTCCAGTTCACCGATTGTGAAAAAGTCAAACTTGCGCTCACCATTCATCCAGTTTGCTTTCTCTTCGCGTCTTTCGAAGACATAAGTAGCTCCGATGGTATGGTTGCCGAACGTTCTGTTATAGTTTGTCTGGAACTGCATATCCACCCGTTCCGATTCTCTGCGATTATCCTGAAGCAAAGCCGGATAATTGGCATCTGCCGCCGTATACTCGCCCGTATATTCGCCATAGGTATATGTCTTAAAACCTTTCCGCGTAGCCTTATATCCGTAGTTATTGTAATCGTAGATAAAAGTACCTTTCACCTTCAGCCCCTTTACATAAGGAATATTATACTCTAATGCAAACTGTGTCTGCAAGTTCTTATTCCGCTCTTTAGCGCTGCCGGTATAATCGGCATCGATCATAGCTGCCGGATTAGGGACATAAGAGAAGTTATTATAATAATCCGGATTGTCATTGGCATAGATAGAAGTAGTAGGCGGATTTACACGCGTACTCTTAAATATATCATAGAAAGGAAACCAGGGACGGTTGGTGGTATCATAACGCCCGCCAAGATTGATACTGGCTGTCAGGTCTTTTGTAATCTTCAGACTGACATTGGAACGGAATGTATATTTATCATAAGTCAATGCGTTATTCTTCAACAAGCTGTTATCGGTGGCATAACCGAAACTACCGTAATAACTTACTTTGTCGGTACCACCTTCCAGGGACAGAGTCGTCTGGAACTGTGTGGCGTGCTTATTGAAAACGGCATCATACAAGTCTACACTCTCATAACCGGGAGCACCTTGCTGCCATTTGGTCAATTCGTCCTTTGTGATATAAGCCGGTCTGCCTGCATTGATTTCCGCCTCATTTCGCATGGTCATATATTGTCCGGCGTTGGCCATCTCCGGCACATTGGTAGGAGAAGTAATGCCGACATTGGCGTTCAACGTAATACGCGGTTTGCCTGTAGCCCCTTTCTTGGTGGTAACAATCACGGCACCATTCGCCGAATTCATACCATAGATAGAGGCAGTAGCATCTTTCAGAAAAGATATGCTTTCAATATCTTCCGGATTCAGCCGTTGAAATTCGCTGGAACCGTCTCTCACCACTCCGTCAATCACAAACAAAGGAGTTCCGAAGCCACGGACATTGATATTGGAACTAAACTTACCCGGCTCTCCATTTTCCTGTCTGATCCGCAGACCGGCAACTTTTCCCTGAATGGCCTGTGCCAAACTAGGTGCCTTGGTCTTTACTATATCATCTACTTTCAGGTTTCCGATAGCTCCTGTCAGACTTTCCTTTTTCTGAATGCCATATCCGACAACAACTACATCGCCCAATGCTACCACATTCTCCTCAAGGACTACCGTTACGAAGTTTTTATTCACCACTTTCACTCTCTTCGGATTATAGCCGACATATCCTATCTCCAGTTCCGCTCCCACAGGAACCTGGATAGTAAACTTACCATCTATATCAGAAATAGTCCCCGTACCCGTTTTCAGTACTTTCACTGAGGCTCCGATAATGGCTTCTCCTTTATTGTCTGTCACCTGCCCGGAAACTTTCAGGTTTTCCTGCGCCATAACAGAATCCAAAGAAAGGATGCTCCCCATTATCAAATAAAGGAACCTTAAAAAAACTCTTTGCAAATGATCTTTGCTCTTTCCTGTTTTCATAATTTATAGATTAACATTAATTAATTCAAACCGTTTTCATCTCAAGAAAACTTTCTCTGACAAGTAAGTCCAAGCAGTAATTAAGAAGTGTCGTTTTTCATATTTCCATCATTTTATAAGGTTATAGTTTGATCCGCTCAAGTCATCAGAAACATAGTGGAGGATATCCCGTCCGTTTCTGAAGCAAATATAGAATTACAGTCCTTAATGCCATATTAATTTTAGATTAATAGCGATAAAGAATTTCATCCTTTTCGCATAAGTATCTAGTTATCAATGATGTTTTCATGATAAAAAAACAATTATTATTTGATGGTATAATGAGTGCCTTACTCCGCAAGGATTTATTTCGGGTACCGATGAGACCTATTTCCGGCACCGATGAGGACAGGCTCCGCCACCGATGAGGAACTATCTCTCCACCGACCAACAGGAAGTAGCGGAAAATTATTAATAGAGGATTAATTTAGAGTGAATTTATAATATCATCGTAAGAGAAATCAGGCTTGGCATTCAGTAAACGTTCATATTCAATACAGAACTTATCGAAACTTTGCTTGGACAAACCTTTCTGCCCCATCTGATACAAGACTCTGCATTTAGTGCGGATAGCGTCTTCGTCTATATTATCAACAAGCAGAATTACATCTGATATTTTCAGCAAAAGCCTGGAATCTTCTTTTATATCGGGACGGTTGACCACAGAAAGCAGTATTTCCGTCAACAGAACGTAGTAGGCTGACTTATATTCGTCAATCCATTCGGCACTGACGTTAGGGAGCAATGCGCCGGCACTCGCCAGGGATATGATTTTATTGATTATCTTTTTATCCGTAATGGTATCTTTATCTTTTATCTGATCCAGCAATCTCATCACTTCCTGATAATCGCAGGTCACGTCTTTCCCCAGATTCAGATACCAATAGCCGTTCTTATTGGCAATATTGATATCTCCGATTTTCTCAATGATCAGCCTTAGCTTTCTGATATTCACGTTTCTGTTATTCGATGCACTGGACTTACTCATATCGAACCAGAAAGTTTCATCCAGGCATTGAGAAGTCGTTCCCTTTCCGTTCTTAATGGTATTCAGCAGTAAAAACAAGAATAATTGCTTAAGAGTAGGCGTAAAATCTCCCGTGATGTTACCGCCTTGCTTATCAAATATCTGGAATCCGCCCAGTAATAAAACCGAAGATACTTTTTGTTCAGTCGGTTCTTCTTCGACCAATCTGTCTTTTACTTCTTCCGTAGCAACCGGACCGACTGACACATTCACTTTTCTCTTTCTCTTACTATGCAATAACCATATACTTCCTCCTATCAGGCACAGTAGTCCTGCCAAAATACCGGATATCAATATCACCGGCTTCATTCCGCCAGTCTGATGAGGCAAAATACCTTCCTTGGACAAAGGTGGAAATGCCAGTTTATAAAATTCGACTTTAGATATTCCGGGCTCCTTTTCCTGCAACACCACAGCATAAATAGAAGATGTCTCTCTATGCAAAAACATATCACAATAAGAATGAATATCGAGGAAGTTATAAACAATGGAATCACTCATCACTTCCTGAACCGGTTGTCTGGTCTGTATATCAAACCGGCTCAAATAAACAAAAGTATTATACCGGTCATTATTATATGTCAAAGCATATACACTATTCGACGGTGTATCGACAATCATTGAATTACCGAAAGTAAAGTGCTGCCTGTCATTCACAAACTCCCATAACTTAGCGCATTTACCTGTTTTCAAATTCAACCGGTAAAGATCATAAAAGTTTCCTGGAGATTCTTCCTGCTTACCCGACTGATTGCCATAACCACCCATGATCAATAAGTAGTCCTCATTCTCCGCCCCCATCGCACTTAAATAGCGGGGAAACAGACAGGAATCAAGGGAACTGATCGACCACCCCTGCGGATCAGACAGGTTTATTCTGCTCAACTGTGAATTATAGCGGTGATTACCATAGCCACCAAAAACAATCAGTTCATCTCTTTTCTGATTGATAATACGATTATGATGCTGGCGGGTATCAATCATTACCGGAGTTTCTAATGTCCAGCATTTCCGGTCAAACTCATAGACATTCAAATCGTTGAAATCCGGTGTATAAGACAAGAGCCTGTTTCGTTTGGCATCAAAAATAATCTGGCTGGAAGCTCCTATATAAGGATGTCCTTTATAAGCAATCGAATCAATACGATTCGCCTTCACATCGTAAACAAATAACTGACCGCCTCCTGCTATGAAAAAACGTCCCGACACATCGTCATAAGCCACCTGCGGATTAATATGGTGCACATTCAACGAAGCTAATGCCGCCCATTTAGTATGTTTATCTATCTCCCAGACGCCATTACGTACAAAAGCCTGTTTATTTCTGACACTATCGTAAGTCACATCTTTATCATGAGCAGCCAATTCCCATTTATAAAGCAGTTTACCTTGAATATCAGCAAGTTCTATATTACGAATGGTCATAGGAGGTACATCTGTAGAGAAAAAACGGGGATGCTTGCTGCCTCCGAAATAGATCTTGATATCCTTAAAGTTGCTCAGGGAATGATTGATTTCCGCCTGGATACCGTCTGCAGCAATATGAATCCGGTCTTTGGTAAATTGCAGATCGACGTGTATCCATCTGTCTGCTACAATCTTTACCGAATCTGCAATCTCCGTATTCTTGATCACTCGGTCTTTGTCAGTCAATACAATATTAAATCGGGAATAAAGCAGGTAGGAGATAAAATCAAAGCAGGAAGAATCATCTGCTATGACCCGTACAACATAACCATAAGTATACAGTTCATTTCTCAACTTTATATCGAATCCCACCGAGAAACCGTCCTCGGGAAAAGACAAAGAAGCCGCAGGAGTAAGATCCAAATTGGTCCGCTGATCCTGATTGGTAGAATGAGCCAGAAACGTAAGACCATAATCATAGACACTATTATCTATAACATTACTCTTGCATACCCATATATGCAATAAAAAGACTAAAGATAGAAGGTATCTACATTTCATAGTAACAATCATAAAAACCGGAATCCTTGTTCAAAAGTAAGAAACTTATGTCTAAGACCAATGCATTTGATTGCAATATTCGCAAAAAATTATAGGATATGCAAATCATTGGAAACAAAAAGACTCGCCCAAGTAAAGTATCCGAGGGATATCTTTACCTGAGCAAGTCTTTCCTTTCATAAATACGGCCCACTTAACAGCCGTATCTATATTACAATATCAAATGTATTATTGAGCTGATTCTACCAATACCACACGATTCAGAATCGGTTGACCGAACTTGTCGACACCACCACCTGCTGCAACAGACAGTCTGTCTGCAGAGATGCCATATTTCTTAACCAACAGGTCCTTTACAGCTTGTGCACGTTCCAGACTTAACTTCTGGTTGATAGAAGGAGTACCGGTTGCAGAGTCTGCATATCCGTTGATTGTATAGGTCATGTTCGGGAATTCTTTCATCTTGCTGGCAAGATATGACAAGTTCATTTCTTCTTGTGGAGACAATTTGTCTGAACCGATCTTGAAGAATACAGTACGCGGTGCAATGTTGGCATCTGTTACAACGACTTCTTCAGCTTCTTCCACTACAGGCTGCTGTGCATTGGCTAACTGTTGCTGCAACTGCATATTTGCGGCTGCCATAGCATTCATCTGATCACGCATCTGTCTCAATTCCAGTTCGGAGATAATCTGTGGAACAGGACGTTGGAATCCACGGGTCGGGAAGTAATAAGTCACACCGAGAGTAGCACCTAAGATACCATCATAATCGGGTTTGCCACCGTGTTCACCATCAAATTTACCTTCCAGCCCTGTTGCACTCAGTTCAAGGTTCAAATCTACAGCGTTTGACAAACGGAAACGGTTGATAATACCTGCATTGAAGGTAGCAGCGTTTGTATGAGGCTTAGAATAAGAATGAGCCCAACCGGCACCGATATACGGAATAATCTCATATACGCGATCCGGATTGTAACCACCGAAAAGTGCATTCAGATTAATCAGCAAGTCGCCATGAAGATTCATATAGTCCCATCTCTGTTTGTAGGAGCCATCTTCTCTCGGGCCACCGACTACATAATTTGCAGATTCATTGGTGGTGAATCCTTTGGATTGCAGTCCGCTATATTGCATACGTAACCCGAAACCGGGTGTTACCCATTTACCAACTGACACATTCAATGTCGGAGCAATACGATCTCTGAATTTTCCGATATGGTCGTTATTACCAAATAACACCTGTGCACCGCCTCCTACAGAGAAGAACCAGTTGCTCCAGAATGGGTTAGTTATTACTTGATGTTTATCTTGTACCTGAATAACCTCGTATTCAGTTACAGTCACGGTTTGCTGCGCAGAAGCGACAGACGCAACGCCGGCAAAAGCCAGCAACATTAGAATCTTTTTCATATACCTAATAGTTAAGTGGTTATTATAATCTTTTCTTTGTTGAACTATTTAAATAACACGAACTGAACTAAAAGGTTTTAAGAAATGATGATTTTATTTGTTTTATTTGAATAATTTCTCGATGTCCTCTTCCTTGATTGTTGTCAAGACTGTTTTGCCATCCGGAGTGTAATTTGGTGAAGGACAGGCAAAAAGACTGTCTACAAGACTTACCATTTCCTCATTACTCAATACCTGACCATATACAATAGCCGCCGCACGTGCGAGTGTTAAAGCTAAGATATTCTGGATTTCCTCCTTCACATCATTCCCTTTTTCCATAGCTGTATGTAGCATATTCCGTACCAACTCAACCGGATTCAATCCTTCTATCCCCGAAGGAATGCCATTGATAGCATAACTACCGCCACCCAAATCACTCAGATCGAAACCTACCGCCGACAAATCATCCATGATTCCTTGCAGGACAGCCGCTTCTGAAGCAGGCAGCTGTAATATCTCGGGGAAAAGCACTCCCTGCGAAACACCTTGTTTTTGTTTTATCTGCACCATATACCGATCAAAAAGTACGCGGATATGCGCACGATGCTGGTCGATCAACATCAATCCGGATTTCACCGAAGTCAGAATAAAACGACCTTTGAACTGCAAATGCAGATTCCCTTTCTCAATCACCGATTCATTGGCATATAAAGTAGAGGAGGCCGATGAGAAAGTGGAGGAAGCGGCAGATACCGCCGAAATAGTTTTCTCTTCAGCAACCATCGGTTCTTCCTCGAAAGGAGAATTTTCCCAATCCATTTCCGGTTCCTGCTGAGGCTCATTCATCTTACTTGCCTTGGTCAATCCACCATACAGTCCTTCCCATTCCACCTTCGGACGGCTATATGATCCGCCGCCACTTCCACCGGAAGATACTTTGAACGGATTGAAATCCGAATTATAATGAATCTTCGGAGGTGCAGGAGGCAGATTCTGCTCAAATGCAGGAATATCCGGCATATCTTCCGTATCGAAATCAATGGAAGGAATGGCGCTGAACTTGCCCAACGACTCCTTTACTGATGCCGAAAGTATTTGCCAGATAGCCTGTTCATTCTCAAACTTGATTTCTGTCTTAGTGGGATGAATATTCACATCGATATTAGCCGGATCCACTTCAAAATAAATAAAGTAGGAAACTTGCTCGCCAACGGGAATCAACTGTTCATAAGCCTCCATCACTGCCTTATGAAAATAAGGATGGCGCATATAACGCCCGTTGACAAAGAAATATTGGTGAGCACCTTTCTTACGGGCAGTTTCCGGCTTCGCTATGTAGCCTGAGATTTTCACCATCGTAGTATTCACCTCTATATTCAGCAACTGTTGATTCAGCTTCTTGCCGAAGATAGCAAGAATACGTTGCCGCAAAGGAGATACAGGCAGATTAAACAGTTCGGAATCATTGCTGTAAAGCGAAAAGGCTACTTCGGGATGAACCAAAGCAATACGTTCAAACTCTGCCAGAATATTACTTAGTTCTGTTGAATTAGCTTTCAGGAACTTGCGACGGGCGGGCACGTTGAAGAACAGATTCTTCACAGAGAAGTTACTTCCCTTGGAACAGGAAACAGCTTCCTGACTTTCGACTTTGGAGCCTGCAATCACCAGTTTTGTTCCCAGTTCTTCCGATTCCAACCGTGTTTTCAGTTCAACCTGCGCCACAGCTGCAATGGAAGCCAGTGCTTCTCCACGAAACCCCATCGTACGCAAAGCAAACAAATCCGCTGCTTCCCGAATCTTAGAAGTCGCATGGCGTTCAAAGGAAAGTCGCGCGTCCGTTTCGGACATTCCCTTTCCATCGTCTATAATCTGGATGCAGGTCTTACCGGCATCCGTAACTAACACATGTATATTTTGAGCATCTGCATCGATCGCATTCTCCACTAGCTCTTTAATAACAGATGCCGGACGTTGTATCACTTCACCGGCAGCAATCTGATTAGCTACCGAATCAGGCAACAAATGAATTATATCGCTCATAGTTTATTTAGTAGTTAAAATGACCAGCTTCCCGTCGCTAAATAATGCCACAAATATAAAAGGAAAGCTATGATAATCAATATGATTCCAAAAGATACAGGCTTACGGCCACTTGCCTTTCTGCGCTTCAGGTGCGTCGTACCTTCGACAAACTTACCACGGATATCTTCGGGACTGAATTCTTTATCCGGAAGCATTCCCAACTCGCGTTTCGCCTTCTCCTCCATCTTCTCAAGCTTTTCTTTCCGCTCGTTTACGTAAATGTATTGATGATTAAAGCCTCGAGGTTTTCTCATCGAATTGAAAAACATTCCCATATTACTTCATATTAATTAAACTTCGCTTATCTGTCTTTGGCTTCCGGTCGGTGGTTGGTTTCAGTGTCTCTCCTTCCTTCTTGCCTCTCCAGTTGAATATATCTTCTTTATTTAAAGGGCGGACATAGTCAAACCAGGCAAATGTAGATAGCCGCAACTTGTCGGGAGGGATCTGATCCATCGGATATAATGTTCCGTTGGACTTACCTACGAACATCCCTTTTTCCATCTTCTTCTCTTTCATATAAAGATGGAGCACACTCCCCTCCATATTATTAAATCCGGTCATCGTACTGTCTTTTTCTTCCGGGTAGAAAGCGGTCATCACATTACCTATCACTTCAATATGACGCATATCACCATTTTCGAAATAGGCTTTCATCTCTTTACCGGACACTTGGTTATAATGAACAGAATCTTTCATCTCCACCGTCAGTGCCTGATTGATAATGTGGGCCCAGTTAATGGTACTGTCATTCATATAAATCTTGATCTCCTCACCAAGCAGTTGCTGACCTTCATTCCAAAGAATCGGATCGGTATACATGGTCAGACAAGAGTCTTTTGAATTATAAACCAGTGAGTCACAAACTCCCTGTACATCCGTCCGGTACATACGTACCTTATGATAAGCTTTCATCAGGCGGAAAACAGAGTCCGTATTCAGATTATAGGAAATAAGCTGCAACGTATCTCCATGCATAAAGAGACTGTCTCCTTGTGAATAGTCAATAGCAACTGCACGTTTGGTAGCAAAAGCAGAGTCGGTCAATTCGTTATAGAAACAATAATCGCCGGTCAACATATTCTTGTTAATGGTATCCGTCATTCGTATATTATCGAACGCTTCACCGTATCCCACTTTCCGGTCATAAAACAAACTGTCACCAATCAACTTCTTTCCCTCATTCGTCAGGATAGAACGGTCCAACAATTCAGCCTGTTCGCTGAGTGTATTATAGAAGCCTCGTTCCGAATAGATGTGATTATTGTCACTTACGATATTCGAAGGACCGAGAATGGTAGCAATCTTGGAAAAAGTATTATATTTCAGTGTATCCGACGTCAGGACAAACTTGGGATTCACCAATTTCACATCATGATTGAATACCGACTGTTTGGTAGCCGGACTGTATTCTCCCCAATCCGAGGTCAACACATTCTCTTCATCCATCAAAGTACCGCCCTCGAAATAATAACCGAGATCATAAAGACGGTCATAATTCAGACTATCGGTCAGAAGCGTCGTGTTCCGGTTGATCATCTTTACGTTCTCACGAATCTGCGCAATCTGTGTCATCCCGTCGTAGTAAAGATAATCACCGTAAATAAACAAGGTATCCCCCTGCTCCATACGTACATTGCTGAATGCTTCTACCGAATTGGTTTTCTCGTAAATCAAAGCACTGTCACAAAACATATACATACTGTCGTGACGCAGCTTTACATTCCCAATCAGTACCTGAACATCCGGTCGGGCAAGCTTGTCGGCCTGTCCCTGATTGGCATGAAGCAAATATACTTTCGTCTTCTTATTTTCGGGCTCTTTCTTGATATCTTTATCAGTTTGCTTCGTTCCATTTGGAGTTTTCGCAGCCGGAGTCTCAGCCTTTTTAGTCTGTCCGGTGGGCTTCACCTGCGCCACAAGGCATACGGCAAACAGGCATAGAAAGCCTATAAGAAGCCATCTATGCCCGTCTTGCTGTTTATCTTTTTTGTTTTGTTTCAGCATATAAAGTCAAGCTGTTTAAACATCAATCGTTCCTTACCCAACCCGGATACTTGAAGTCACACTTCTGCCAATTCGGGTCAATACGTACATACGTATGTTTTTGTTTGTTCAGAATCCACTTCTGCAACATTTCTTCCCGGCGCTTATCCATCACGATTTCTTTCAGGTCCTGATAGTCTTCTGCAATGGTAGCTTTATGACCGTTAATCTTTGCTTTCAGTTTTACAATGGCACAAACTTCTTTTCCATCCTTCTCGTTAATCATCGTAAAGGCTCTGGAAATTTCGCCTACATTCATCTTATCCACCACTTTCGCAACATCCTGAGGCAAATCCTGCATCTGGAACTTAGAAGTAGTGATACCTGTACGCTCATTCGTATTCACCATAAGACCGTGATTATTACGAGTATCCTTATCCTGTGAAATCACAGAGGCAGCCTCATCAAATGTAAACTTATTCTGACGGATATCATCGCCAATAGAATCCAAACGGGCACAAGCCTCAGTCAACTCCTTTTCAGATACTTTCGGACGCAACAGAATGTGACGGGTATTCACACGGTCGCCACGTTTCTCGATAAGCTGGATAATATGATAACCAAATTCAGATTCTACAATCTTGGATACTTTCTTCGGGTCCTGAAGACTGAATGCTACATTGGCATAAGCCGGATCCAGCATACCACGTCCCATAAAATCAAGTTCACCACCTTTGATAGCAGAAGCCTTATCTTCGGAATACAGACGTGCCAGTGTAGAAAAATCAATTTCACCCTTTGTCACACGGTCTGTATAATCGCGCAGACGTCTCTTTACATCTTCAATTTCAGCAATAGGAATTTTAGGTTGCAGTGTAATAATCTGCACCTCTACCTGAGTCGGAATATAAGGGATACTGTCCTGAGGAAGATCCTTGAAATATCGGCGTACTTCTGCCGGAGTTACCTTGATATCTCCTACCAGTTTCTGCTGCATCTTCTGTACTGTCAGTCCATCACGGGCATTTTCGCGCAACGTTTCACGAATTTGAGTAGCAGTCTTATTGAAGTATTCCTCCATTTTCTCCTTAGAACCAATCTGCTGGATATACATATTGGTCATCATATCTACACGCTGAATGATTTCCGCTTCGGAAACTTCGATACTATCCAACTTTGCCTGGTGCAGGAATAACTTCTGCACAGCGATTTCTTCGGGTATTACACAATAAGGATCGCCTTCAAATCTGCGTCCATTGTACAAGGCATCCATACGGGCCTCTTCTACATCTGATTTCAAAATAGCTTCGTCACCTACTACCCAAACTACCTCATCAATTACATTGTCCTGTGCATAAGTTACCACGTTGGCAAATACTGCCAGGACAAGGGTAACAATAAATCTAAAGTTCACAAACTTCTTCATTCTTTGTATTTAATAATTGTATATAATCTTCTTCTTGTTTACAGCCTGCTGATACAGATCATTCTTCACTTGTTCCATAAAGTTCACCCGTTTCTGATTGACCAGTAAATCCTTCACTTCCGACCGGGCAAACTCATACGGTTTCTCTTCACCTGCCCCGCGATAATCGCTCACATTGAGGAAATAGTAAAATGCCGTATCTTTCAGTTCCACATGTCGGTGCTTGTCTACATATTGATCCGGTGACGCCTCTTTCAATGGAATCAGGTCCAGAACATCCGTAACCGGAACCCATTTATTGTAAAAGTATTCATACTTCACCGCATTCTGCAAACTATATTTTTCCAGACTTTCCACAGCATCCTGTTTTTCCGTCTTGTACCATCTGCGAACATTGTTCAGCTGAGGTGCCGTCAACGGTACTTTAATAAACAATCCCTTGATCAGCGGAGATTCCAGTTTAAACAATTCCTTGTTTTTCTCATAATAATCCGCTATTTCCTGTTCCGAAATATCATTCGTCAGTTTTTGGTTTATCAATTCCTGCTGATAGGTATGCATAATCAAAGCTTTCCGGTAATTCTCCACCAGCTTATCTACATCCACATTATCCGGAATATTATTCGCAGCTTTTTCATACAACAAAATCTCCTCCGCCCAGCTACGAATGTAATGCTCGGCGAAAAGAATGCTATCATCTTTTGACAATCCGACCGGTAGTACAGACATCAAATCTTCTTTATACAAAAAATTACCATCTACCTCCACCAATGCAGTCTTGCCTTTGTGGTCGTACTGCTCTTTGCACGCTCCACAACAGAGAAGGGTAATTAGTAAGAGGACTAATATTCGCATTGTCAATTCAAATCTACTTATTTAAGGTACGAAGATAGTGAATAATCGGTTACATCAGTTATTATTAACTGTTTTTAAAACCTCTTGGCCCTCAATTCTTGCTCCCAATATGCGTTAAGATAGCTTCTATAATCTTTTCTCACCTGATCAATTACCTCTCTGTAATCCTCCGGTCCCTTCTGTTTTTTGCCTACAGCAATAGTAAAAGGATAAGACACTACAGGGTCAAAAGTGCCCTTCTTAAAGACCAATTTATCTATATATTTATTATCTCCGTCGGCAAAAACACCCTGTTCAATTTTAATTGTTTCAGCACCGGATGTATTAAATGTTTTGCGAAGCATATCCTCCCATTCATTCTCCGGAACTTTTTTCAGTAGCTTTTTAGCCTGTTTAGCAGTCTTTTTATCTGCACAATGCAACACTACTCCTTTGTATCGGGGATGCTCCCATCGGTAATCCGATGAATGAAACTTAAAATAAGTAGCCAATCCCGCCCGGTCGTTAACAGCCGGTAAATCTACTTTCTGATGCACGATTTCCTCAGCCAGACATTTCTCAGCATATTCCTGCAAAGTATAACGAAGTTCCGGATGTTTTCTTTCCATATGCTGACTCTCATAATCCAGCAGAGATTTTGCTATAAAGCCATTCAACTGCCGTTTTACAGCCTGAGGATGGGATGAAGCAAACCGCTTAAACATTTCTCCTGTATATGCCTGCCCGTTGATGGTAAACAAAGCCCGTTCCGTTCCACCTTTCTGCAATACTTCTTCCAAAGACTCCATATTGGGAATATACTGGTATTCCTTTTTCAATTGCTCTACGATGGCTTCCGTTCCTTTATCCAACGGCTGACGCCTTAAACGATTCAGAAGACTGTCACTAACGACTTCATATGCAGGCACTTCCTTTCGATCTATGACTTTCAGAATATGAATCCCCTCCGGAGTAAAAAAAGGTTTGGATATTTCACCTTTTGCTAAAGAGAAAGCAGCCTCCTCAAACTCCGATGTTGTCTGTAAACTTTCTATCCACCGACAACGTTTATCATCCGAAAACCGATCTACCAAACGGGCAAAATTCACACTCGGCTGATTTTGTATCACCTGATAAATAGAGTCCATGCGAGCCTGTTCCTCCTGTAAATGCCGGGATGTAATGGTCTGAGGCAGATATTTGTAAATTTGCCGTATCTGCACTTGTCCGCCACGTACATTTTCCTTCATCTTCTGATATAGAATACGGGCATTGCCATCCATTTCCTGATCATCCAGAAGGTATGACCTCAGCAAATTTGTCCGATAAGCCTCCTGTTGCTTGCGAAAAGCCGAAGTAGTGTCGAGTCCGGCCGCTCTGGCCGCTTCCACTTTCAACTTAGACAGAATGAAAAGCTCCGCATATTCTCTAGGAGACAATTTCGTACCATTACCGTCCGTATGCCGGCGATAGGAGTATTCAAACTCCGAACGAGGTATTTCTTTCCCATTAATCCGCATCACTACGGGATCTTCCTGAGCGAAAGCTAATACTCCGAAGAGACTTATCCATCCTAAAAGCAGATTTCTTTTCATCATTGATTTTTATTTAAAAACGACAAACGGTGAACAACGAACATATGCCATACAGCCTGTTCACCGTTCACCGTTAATCGTTTACCGTTTATATAAATTATTCCGGACGGCTATAGTTAGGTGATTCACTGGTAATCGTCACATCATGCGGGTGACTTTCCATCACTCCGGCATTTGTAATACGAGTAAACTTCGCATCATGAAGTTTTTCAATATTAGCAGCACCGCAATATCCCATACCTGCACGAAGACCACCAGACAACTGATAAACTACTTCATAAAGTGTACCTTTATAAGGAACACGAGCAGCAATACCTTCCGGAACCAATTTCTTCACGTCGGCAGTTCCACTCTGGAAATAACGGTCTTTAGAGCCATTCTCCATTGCTTCCAATGAACCCATACCGCGATATGATTTGAATTTACGTCCGTTAAAGATGATAGTATCACCCGGAGACTCTTCTGTTCCGGCAACCAATGATCCGATCATCACACAATATCCGCCGGCAGCCAATGCTTTTACCACATCACCGGAATAGCGCAAACCACCATCAGCAATCAGAGGAACACCTGTACCTTTCAGTGCCTTGGCTACATCATATACAGCCGACAACTGAGGAACACCTACACCTGCAACAACACGAGTCGTACAGATAGAACCCGGACCGATACCTACTTTCACAGCATCAGCACCAGCTTCTGCCAAAGCCTTCGCAGCTTCTCCGGTAGCAATGTTACCTACCACGATATCAATATTCGGGAAGCGTTTCTTTGCTTCTTTCAGTTTCTCAATAACGTACATAGAATGTCCGTGAGCCGTATCGATTACGATAGCATCTGCACCGGCATCCACCAATGCCTGCATACGATCCAGCGTATCAGCAGTAACGCCGACACCTGCAGCTACCCGCAGACGACCTTTGGCATCTTTACAAGCCATCGGTTTATCTTTTGCCTTTGTAATATCTTTATATGTAACAAGACCGATCAGTTTGCCATCCATTCCTACAATCGGCAACTTTTCAATCTTATGTTTTTGAAGAATCTGTGCAGCAGATTCCAGATCGGTAGACTGATTGGTAGTAACCAATCTTTCTTTAGGAGTCATAACAAGATCAATATGCTTTGTCATGTCTCTTTCGAAACGCAAATCTCTGTTAGTAACGATACCTACCAAATAACCTTCATCATCCACTACAGGAATACCACCGATTTTATATTCAGCCATAATTCCCAAAGCGTCACTGACAGTAGAACCTCTCTTGATAGTAACAGGATCGTAAATCATACCATTTTCAGCACGCTTTACAATGGCAACTTGTCTTGCCTGCTCCTCAATAGACATATTTTTGTGAATCACACCGATACCACCTTCACGGGCAATGGCAATAGCCATTTTCGCTTCGGTAACCGTATCCATGGCAGCCGTCACAAAAGGTATTTTTAACTCAATGTTTCTTGAAAACTTTGTCGAGAGATCGACAGTGCGCGGTAAAACTTCAGAATAAGCGGGGATCAACAATACGTCATCGTAAGTTAACCCATCCATTACAATCTTATCAGCAATAAATGACATAGGGCTGTGCGTTTAAAAATTTATTGCGTGCAAATATACGGTTTTTATTCAAAACAGCATACCTGCACGCCTATTTTTTTCGCTTTTTTAATTAGCCATTTCAGAGATGAACTTGATTCTCACCAGTCGGACTTCCTCTTCGGTAAATTCATCGCCCAGTTCGTCAAGAGCATCATCAATCTTGTCTGTCGTAGATTCCTTGAAGTAATCATAGATATCGAGCATATGATCTTCATCCATAATTTCTTCCAGGAAGTAGTCAATATTCAGTTTAGTTCCGGAGTAAACGATTGCTTCCACTTCATCCAGCAGTTCACCAAACTCGATTCCTTTGGAAAGAGCGATATCGTCCAGCGCCACTTTACGGTCGATAGCCTGAATGATAGCCACCTTCATCTTTGACTTATTGGCAACCGTACGTACACGTAAATCTTCCGGACGTTCGATTTCATTCTCTTCGCAATGACGTTTGATCAGTTTACAGAACTCTTCACCATAGCGTTTCGCCTTTCCGGCACCTACGCCCGGAATATTCTGCAGTTCATCCAATGTCACCGGGTAGATGGTAGCCATTGCTTCCAAAGACGGATCCTGGAAAATAACATAAGGAGGAACTTCCAGTTTCTTAGACAGCTTCTTCCGCAGGTCCTTCAGCATTGAATAAAGAGCCGGGTCTACCGCACAAGAGCCACCGCCACGTGCAGGTACTTCTTCTTCCGTTTCTTCAAAATCATTATCTTCAGTAATCTTGAATGATTTTGGCTTCTTCAGGAACTTATGCCCCTCTTCCGTCACTTTCAAGAGACCATAATTCTCCACATCTTTGCTCAAGTAACCGCCAATCAAAGCTTGCCGGATCACTGCATTCCATGTTTTGTCTTCTTCGCCCATACCCGAACCGAACACTTCGAGGTCTTCGTGTAGGTGAGCCTGTACTTCCGACGTTTCTCTACCTTGTAGTATGTCTATGATATAATCTGCCTTAAAATTTTCTTTCACCGCGATAATCGCTTCAATCACGGCACATAATAACTCTTGAGCCTCCACTTGTTTTTTAGGGTTTAAACAGTTGTCACAATTTCCACAATTTTCTTCCGTATATTCTT
>PPYF01016912.1_pt1 | contig 34555 bp, 42 predicted proteins | sample 1559871 | NCBI WGS metagenome assembly PPYF01 (sample SAMN08240021, study PRJNA423297) | Human gut metagenome, whole genome shotgun sequencing project.
TTTTTTTTACATATTAAGCACGGAAAACCGTGCAATATAAGAAAGGAAAATAAAAATGGACACATGGACGGTTAATAAGCTAGAACAAATGGGCATAGACCCTAGCACAGCATGTAAGAAATGCGGCTATGACAACGGAATCGACAACGGCTACGGGCAGGGACCGTGCGGACAAGCCCACTGCTGGCTAACTTTATACGACGATGACGAGGAGGTCTAATAATGTGAAAACAAAGAAGGACGTCATGTCTGTAAAAGACGTGGCGGAATACTACGGAGTATCTCAATCAGCCGTATACAGACTAAGAGACGAAAATAAACTCCACCAATTACCACTGCCTGGCGTAAAGTTCGGCCGTCAAGAAGTAGAATCCCTGGCAGGTATTGAATGGGAATATTCAGCGACCGGCTACAGACGGCTAAAGGAAGAAAACAGCCGCCTGGAAGCGGAAAACAAAGACTTAAAAAAGAAAATTAAAAAAATCACCGGTGAGCTACTGGTGATAAGCGGAGAGATTTAGGAGGGATATAAAAAATGATGCCCGAAGAAAAAGAAATGATGCGGCTTGTCGTAGAGCAAGACCAAAAACAAAAGGCAATCATAGTAGCGGCCTTTGAGCGGATCCTTTGCATGGCCGGGGAAGAATGCACACTGACCTACAACCCGGAAGACTGGGCAGTAACAATTAAATGGCCGTCAGGGTATGAAAAGGTTGTAAACATCGCAGCTGACAGTCACACCGCCATGCTATACGACATATTAAAACAGGGATTTTTTTAAATAGGAGGCAACCATGGAACCCTTAAAAATCAAAATTAAAAAGACGCATCCCGAAGCACAAATCCCTTTAATTACGCAAGGAAACGCATGTTTCGACTTCTACGCAATAGAAGACACGGCAGTAAAATCGATGCACCTTTCTACGGCAACTTTCGTCCGAACAGGGCTTTCATTCGAAATCCCGGAAGGTTATCACATGAAGCTCTTCATGAGAAGCTCCCAAGGAGCAAAGACAAAATTCTACCTAGCCAATTGTGTTGGCATTGTAGATAGCAGCTACCGGGGCGAAGTCATGGGAATATTTAAAATCACAGCCGGAAGACGAATTAAAAAATACATTCATAAAGGCGAGCGATTTATGCAGGGGCTTATCGAAAAGAATATTCCCGTAGAGTTCGAAGAAACGGATGAATTAAGCCAAACCGATCGTGGTGAAGGCGGATTTGGAAGTACGGGCAAATGATGACAAAAGGCATGTACACCAGTAATAGCGAAGAATGGGGTACGCCTCAAGAACTCTTTAACAGGCTAAACAAAGAGTTTAACTTCACTCTTGATGTATGCGCAAGTGAAGAAAACGCCAAATACCCTAAATACTACACCAAAGAAGAAGACGCCTTAAAGCAAGAATGGGGGGGGCGTCATATGGATGAATCCTCCATACGGAAGACGAATAGGAAACTGGGTAAAAAAGGCAAAAGAAGCGGCACGGCAAGGAAAAGCAACAGTCGTTTGCCTACTGCCGGCCCGGACGGATACCGCCTGGTGGCACGATTACGTTATGAAAGCTAACGAAATAAGGCTTATAAGAGGCCGCCTTAAATTCGGAGACGGCAAAGGAAGCGCTCCGTTTCCGTCGGCAATAGTCGTTTTTAAAAAGGGACTAGCGTCCAAGATCCAAATAAACTCATACGAAAGGTGAAAACTAATGAATAGAGTAGAAGTCATACAGGTGTTTGAAGACGCAATTAAAAATAATAACCAATTCGTAGGGCTTACAATCGAAAAAGAAGGCGCGGGGCCTGAAATAAGCATTATACCCAGCCAAAACTTTATACGAAAAAAACGCTATCTTCTAAAGGCCTACGACAATGACATGAAAAATAACAGAGATGAAGGATTAAAAATCACACACGCCTGGCCCATCAATTCAGAAGACGTATACGGAGTATTACCGAGCGGAGGTTAATCATGAAAATCACATTGCCGGAATGGATTAACACAAAGAAAACATATGAAGAAGAATTGAATATTAAAGATATAAAATGGCAGCTCGAAGGAACGAAAATTATAAATAAACGACTGCTGGAAGATAACTTTGAGCTGCTGACAGAAAATCGACGCCTAAAAGAAGAAAACAAAGATATCAAATTCTACGCTGCATGTGGCGGTATTTTCATAGGCGCATTGGTTTTAGTGGATCTCATGACTTCTATAAGCCTGGTCGATTTAATTACCCGATGAGTAAGTCATCTATCCACTGCCCGGTAGACGGATTAATTCCCGACACCGTTTGCCCTAACTGTAAATATTTTAAAGGCCATAGGACCTGGGTGTGTCTATATAGAGTTAGACACAAAATAAAAGAGGAGGACTCTAGGGCTAAACAACTAGTAGAAGATATGAGAAACCGAATAGAAAAAGTCAATAAAAAAAGACGCCACAAGGGCGTCTAAAGCAAAAAGCAGACCGGAGCCGGCAAGCTCCGCAAATGGTCTATATATATTATACATTATATAGCGAGAAAATAACAGGGCTTCGGCCCTGTTATCGCTAGATTAAGTCTATTAAATATACGACCAAATAAAAACCAAGAGGTCGAAATATGTATGTACAAAAAACGGTAAAAGCAGGACCCGTAATTGAAATCTGCAAATACCACACATCGAGATATAACACGCCGACGATGCCGAGATCCCCAAACAGTAAAAACACATCGGCCGAGCAATGGAAAGTAAACGAGAAAAATTCAATTCAAAATCTCTATTACCTGATTCTCGAAAATTTCAAAGAGGAAGACATTCGAATCGACCTTACATACAAGGAACCGGAGCCTGGAAAGGAGGAAGCCAAAAATAGGCTAGACAATTTTCTCCGTAAGCTCCGTAGGCTATATCACCGGCTAGGCGAACAATTAAAATGGATTGCCACCACAGAATGTAAGGGACACCGAATTCATCATCACCTGCTGATAAATAACATTGGGCTGTCACGAGCCGATTACAAAAAGCTATGGCCACACGGAGAAATCCCCTATAAGGCCTTTCGGTTTTATGACGGAAAGCCGGATGATGCAAGACGGGTTGCCGAATACTTTGTGAAAGAAACAAGAGAAACGTTTTGCGAAGAAGACGCGATACAAAAATCAAGATACCGGGCAAGTAGGAATCTAAAAAAGCCGGAAATAAAAAAAGAAGTGATAAAAAGTAAGACCTGGAAAGAGCCGAAAGCTCCGAAAGGATACTACATACAAAAACCGGTGCAGTACGGATACACCGCCTTTGGCTTTCCGTACATGTTCTACCGGATGATAAGGACGGGTGACGATGACGATCAGATATCTAATCAGAAAAAACCGAGCAGAATATGCTGCCATCGAAGAAGGACGGGAAAATACCCTTTGGGTACATGACGATAAACGCTGCTTTAAGCCTGACGAGAAAATCCATTTCGTCGAAATGATAAATGGCAAACGAACCCATAAAGGCTGCTGGGCAAACATTGAACGAGTCTATGAAGGTAGATTAATCAAATACAGGGTGGTAAAACACGATGAACTTACTAAAGACAAAAAGAGTGAAATTAAAAGGAAAGGCCGCTAAAGAATTTTACAATGCCATATATGAGCGTGACGGCGGTACATGTATTTGGTGCGGAGCTCCCATTGAATACGGCGTAAAACATCATCACGAGCCTTGCGGAATTTACAAATCAGACGAAATAGAAAAAGCGGTTATGCTTTGCCCTAGCTGCCATCATAGACGGCACTTCCAAGATGCGGCCGAAGGGGAAGCGGTATGCCGCGAATACCTTCAAAACCTATACGGAGAAAAGGGGGCAAAGAGAGAATGAAGTTCATAGATTTTTTCGCCGGTATCGGGGGCTTTCATTCAGGCTTAGAGAAAGCGGGCATGGAATGTATCGGTTGGTGTGAGTTCGATAAATTCGCTCAAAAAAGTTATAGGGCTATGTATGATACGGAGAGGTTGTGGTTTGCAGATGATATCAGAAAAGTCAGAGGTTGGGACGTGCCGAAAGCCGACTTATGGACATTCGGATTCCCTTGCCAAGACGTTAGTATCGCCGGGAAGCAAAAAGGAATTAAACGGGGAACAAGATCCGGACTCTTTTATGAGATTATGCGTCTCGTTGACGAAGCGGAAGAAAATCGCCCCGAATGGCTTATCTGCGAGAACGTTAAAAATCTGCTATCTATTGACAGGGGACGAGGATTCTTCACCGTTCTCACTGAAATGGGGGGGGGCGAGGGTACACTGTTGAATGGCGCGTTTACAACTCGAAAGATTACGGAGTACCTCAAAACCGAGAGCGTGTCTACGTTGTCGGACATCATGGAGACTCGACCGGACAGTCGCTATTACCTATCCGACGAGAAAGTTCAGCAACTCTTGGACAGATTATAAGCGGCAGCCAAGGTGAACGAGTGTATGACGCAAATAGAATTTCGTGCACACTCTCAAGCCAGGGCGGCGGACTGGGAGCAAAGACGGGATTATACACATTCGTAGATTTGAATAAAAAGGGTAACGTACAGACAACTGATACGGCTAGAGCTTTATTAGCGAGATACCACAAAGGACAGCCGAACAGGCCGGCAGAGTGCAGCGGCGTGCTAGAGGCTGACGAACCGATTCGCATACGAAGATTAACGCCGAGAGAGTGTTTCAGGCTCCAAGGCTTTACGGATGAACAATTCGACAGAGCCGCAGCTGTTAATTCTGAGACACAATTATATAAGCAAGCTGGAAACGCCGTCACGGTGAATGTTGTGGAAGAGATTGGGCGACATATTATGAAGGTTGTTACTCAATTGAACTAGTTCCAAAATGGAACAGGTTGAATTTGCGGCCGAAATTAATTTCGGCCACAGGGTAGCAGACCGACATGAATGACGGTCTGCTAATGAAAGCTTGAAAGTAGCTTGAAAGCATATAAATGGCGTAGTTAAGCCAAAAATTGGAATATCAAACGGAAAACTTTCAAGTAGCTTGAAAGAGCTTGAAAAAACTTAAAGTAGTAGAAATCGACCAATTTGGAGAGGAGTAAACAATCATGTGCACATTGAAGAAGTATAGACACCGAGACCCTAATACAATAGAAGCCGTTCAATTTACGGGTGAAAACGGGGACGAGATAATAAACCTTTTAAACGTTAGGGGCGGGGTTTAGACTACACTTAAGCGAGAATTTGATGAAGATACAGGCGAAGAGTTTCATAAGCGTGTACTAGCACTGGAACTTATCGACGGTAGCAAAAGGTGTAGGGCGTTAAAAGGCGACTATGTTCTCAAGACTGTATGGGGCGAGATATACACACTTGACGAAGAGTCGTTTTTAACTAGTTTTGAAGAGATTTAATGAACAGGTGGGAGCATTAAAAAGGAGAAAGGCAAATGTCAATCATAAAATTCGGTAAGCATGAACCCCGACGAGAGATTGTAGTTTTCGACCGAAAAAGCGGAAATTCAATTCAACATATATACGAGTTCACAAATGGGTATGGGGCAAACGTAATTCAGAACGAATACAGCAAGGGTAGTGAAGATGGGCTTTATGATCTAGGGGTACTGAAAGACGGGGTATTGTGCTACAGCACTACAATTACAAGCGATGTTATCGGCTATCTGACAGCCGATGAAGTAGCCGAGCATTTAAGCCGGATAGAAAAATTGCCGGATTTACAAAAGGAGAAATTTACATGGAACAAATCGGAATAGGCATGATTTTAACAGGCTTAGCAGGAATGCTGGGAGTAACAGGAAAGATAATTTACAAAGCATTTGGTATTAATGAGTTGATAATTGCCGTATGTTGGATGATTACCGTCATAGGGATAGTATTAACTTCAATTGCCGCTGGACAATAAACCACATGAAAGGAGAACATTATGTTAGACAGGAAAATAAAAAGTTTCGAAATCGGCAAGCACCAAATTTTTAAAATCACATTTGAAAGAGAAAACGAAAACACCGGGGCGTATGACACATACCAAATAAAATGTGCAGAATATCCGAGACCGGAATTAATCGAAGCGGTAAAAAGACTTTCGCCTTATATCACCGAGATTTTAGAATTGCCGGACGATTGTAAAGATCGCCTAATAACAAAGAAGCTTACCTACACATACAACGAGAAGACGGCAGAGACAAGCGTCACCATAACAGCCAAATTTTATATACCCAATGACGGAACGTTCATCGAAGTAAAGGTGCCGAAGAGAGTCATAAATTACGAAACACCGACTAGCGAAATTCCGTTTACACCCGAATGTAGCAAAATAATCGAACGATTAACAACGGAAATATTCCGATATATAGACGGCGACAGAGCCCAGGACAAATTAAATTTCGATGACTAAAAAAGGAGGAATTTAAATGGACTATACGCTAATAGCGATGACAATCGCGTTATTATCGTCGGGACTTATGGCTGCCGCCGCAATGGGATATTTAAAGACCGAGATACAAAAACCCCAATAGACGCGCTCCAGGCACAGGCACATGTAATGGAGCGGTATTTAAACCTGCTAAGACTAAGAGCTAGAGAAGAAGATATATTACTGGAGGACTAATTATGAATTATGAGGCAGTCACAGCAGCCGGAGGAATATTCCTACTTATAAGCGTATTCGTCACATTCGGACTCGTAGGTGCGCTAGCGTTCGAAATGATAAAAATGCGTCGATTAAATCGCGTGCTAAAGGCGCGCATAACAACAGCAAGTAGAAAGACGATCGTCGTAATCATAAAAGAGGTGTTGCGATGAACGCCAAAGAATATCTTCAATCCATCCGAACATTAGACATTAAGTTGAAAACCCTGGAAACAAAAATCTCAAGATATAGAGAAGATATCTGCACATTAAAAGGAACGGATTACTCATCAGATAAAGTTTCCGGAACACCTGGAAGCGGTATGGCAGATAAAGTAGCACGTCTAGTGGATATGATTATGGATGCGGATAAAGAATGGGACAAACTTATCGAAAAAAGAGAAGAAGCGCGGCTCTTAATCGAAAAGCTGGAAAACCCTAAACATCAAAGCATCCTTTCAAGAAGATACCTTTACGGCGAAAAGTGGGAAAACATATGTAAGGCCCTGGGCTGTACATGGCCGAATATTTTTAGAACACAGCGGCGAGCCCTAAAAAGTTTCGATATAATCCTAAAAAAATCAAAAGAGGGTACTTAAAGTTACATATCACTCTGTGCTATCATGTAAGCTAGAAAAATAAGACAAGGAAGACCTGTATAGTGCAGGCCTTCCTTTTTTGTTGCCGTAAAGCGAGGGTAGCATGATCCGATGTGACAATCAAAGATGCAAACACAATCACCGCGAAATATGCGTGAACATGCACCTACAGATAGAATCGGAACGGTGTATATGCTTTGAACCAAAGTGGCAAAAGAAGCGAAAAACAAACGAAACGGATATAAACCATACGCCCGTTTATCACTCAACTAGAAGGCGTACGTTTAGGTAGGAGAATATGACAAAAAATAAGGTACGAGGCGAACCTATTCACCGCGAGAAGATATATATCAAAGACACAGATACGCGCACAAAAGACGCGCGAGGAAAAAACATTAATATAAGGCGTCGTTCAACAACGTGGAAAAAGTTCCACACCACCCAAAACCTGGAAGTCATTAAAAGCTTATGCCGTAAAGGATGGCATAACGATGAGATTGCCGCCTACATCGGAATTTCTGAATCAACACTTTATGAGTGGACCAAGAAACATCCGGAGTTTTCGGAGGCACTTTCAATCGGAAAAGACTACTGTGTAGCCCAAGTAGAAAACGCACTATTTCAACGAGCTGTAGGCATCGAAAAAAAGATACCAAAGAAAGAACAGACCGTCACAACGGACATTATAGAAGACGGTAAAGTCGTAGGAAAACAAGTCACCAAAAAAATAGAAAACGAACTCGTATTTGTGCCGCCGGAAACCAAGGCCGCAACCTTTATTCTCACTAATTTAGCACCGGACGACTGGAAGCAAAAACAACAAACGGAGTTAACCGGAAGCGTTGAAATAAACGCTAACATGGACTTATCAGAGCGTTTGCAGCAGGCGTTATTAAAGAAAGGGGAAGCGGCTGGTGAATAAAGACGAAGCATACAAGCTTATGGACTGCCTGGGCCGCTTAACTCACGATCCGGTAGCCTGGGTATATTTTGCGTTCGACTGGGATAACGACCCGGAACTAAAAGGCCAAAAGCCGCAAAAATGGCAGCTAGAGCAGTTAGAAAGAATAGCTAAAGGATTGGAGACGCCGGATACAGTAATTCGTCAAACTGTATCATCAGGCCACGGCATAGGAAAAAGTTGTCTTGTTGCATGGGTTATCTTATGGGCTATTTCGACACACCCGGACACCAGAGGCGTCGTAACGGCAAATACCGAAGCGCAGCTTAGAACAAAAACCTGGACGGAACTTGCAAAATGGCATAGAAAATTTATCGGCAAAGAGCTATTCACCTACACGGCAACGGCGATATTTTCGATAGAGGCGGAACATGAAAGGACTTGGCGTATCGACGCCATCCCGTGGTCCGTCACGAATACCGAAGCATTCGCCGGTCTTCACAACCAGGGCAGAAGAATTTTAATCATATTCGACGAAGCCTCCGCCATAGACGATCGCATATGGGAAGTTGCAGAAGGCGCCTTAACAGATAAGAATACGGAAATCATCTGGTGCTGCTATGGGAACCCTACCCGTAACGTGGGAAGGTTTCATTCGTGCTTTACAAAGTACCGTAATTACTGGGACACCAGGAAGATAGATTCCAGGGACGTGGCCATTTCTAACAAAGCTCAAATAGAACAATGGAAAAACCAATACGGCGAAGATTCAGACTTCTTTAAAGTCCGTGTACGTGGCGAATTTCCGTCATCGTCTGACGCGCAATATATCGGAGTGGATATTGTAGATGCGGCTACAAAAAGAACGCTCCGGCCGGCTGAATACAATTTTGCACCCGTCATTATTGGTGTTGACCCGGCATGGACGGGAAGCGACCAATTCGTAATCATCATGCGCCAAGGCCTTTACAGCAAAGTCCTAGGCGAGTACCAGAAAAACGACAACGACGGAGCCATGGCAGCTATATTGGCAGGATTCGAAGATGAATATAAAGCGGATGCGATCTTTATCGACCAAGGCTACGGCACGGGGCTTTATTCGTTCGGTGTAACTATGGGAAGAACCTGGAAGCTGGTTGCTTTTGGCGGAAAGTCCGGAACGAAGGGGTTTGCTAATAAAAGGGCCGAAATTTGGGGAAAGATGAAGGATTGGCTTATAAATGGCGGCGTTCTTCCCGACGATGACGTGTTAAGAGATGACCTCATAGGTCCCGAAGCGTCAGTTAATGAAAAAGGCGAAATCATCTTAGAAAGTAAAGACCACATGAAGGCCCGTGGCGTACCGTCACCCAACAAAGCAGACGCCCTGGCCTTAACATTTTCGCTGCCGGTGTTAAAAAGCCAAAAGCAGCGACAGGCAGCACAAACAAAATACAATCCGTTTAAAAGGGGGTAATACTAATGTGTGGATTAAAAGGGTTATTCGGAAGCACTTCATCTCCCGAATTTAAAACACCGGATCCTACGGTACAGGCCGTAAATAACGGCGACCAGGGAACAGCCGATAGCGTTGAAAAACAGCGCAAAAAACGTGGCTTCCAAAGCACCCGCACGGCTATAGATACGGCGTTAGGAACGACCAATGGCAAAAATACATTGGGATAAGGAGAAAAACATGCGTAAAGAAATAAAAACAGAACTCGCCAGAAGTCCGACAAAAGACACTAAGACGGTAAAGCCGAACACGTGTAAAGATAAAAGAAAGCTCGTGCAACGCTTTAACGCCTTATTTCAAGCGCGTAGGCCCTGGGAAAGGGTATGGAAGTTAATCCGTGATTATGAACTTCCCTACGACGGACTTTTTGACGACGACACGGCAGGAAAGCCCGTTATACACGACGAAGAAATCTTTACAGGCGTCATACAAGAAGCCCGTGATACCTTTGCAGCAGGCGTTCAATCGGGGCTAACACCGCCGTCCAGGCGCTGGTTTCGTTTTGGTATTGGGAATAAGGACCTAGCCGACGATACCGGCGTACAACGATTCTTAGATACAAGAGCCGATATCATGGAATCGGTCCTTTCAGGCTCAAACTTCTACAACGCTATACATCAGTGCTATTCAGAACTTCCTTTTGGCCAAGCGGCCCTGGGGATTTTTTCGCAAGGCGGCACGGTGACATTCGTCCCGTACACTATAGGTACGTATGCCCTTGCGTGTGATGCAACAGGTAGAGTCTCGACATTTGCCCGTAGAGCCAAGATGACCGTAAATCAAATCGTAAAGCAATTCGAATATGACAATTGCCCGATGACGGTTAAGCAGTCATACGATAACGGAAGCGGTCATCAAAACTACCATACGGTATGTTGGCTCGTCGAAAAGAACGAAGATAACGACCCAAACAAGCTTAATAATAAAAAGATGCCGTTCACCTCGACATACTGGGTAGAAGACTCGAACGAAGACGAATGCCTGGCCGTTACGGGCTTTGAAGAATGGCCCGTACCCGTTGCCCGTTACACGGTAAAAGGAACAGAAGCTTACGCAACAGGCCCTGGCTGGAATGCCTTGCCGGATGCCAAAATGTTACAGCAAATGGAGCTCGACGCCATTACGGCTATTGAAATGGGCGTAAAACCTCCGCTACAGGTCCCGCCGTCGCAAGTAGGTAATATAAATCTCTTCCCCGGCGGCACGACAGCTATAAACGATCCGAACGAAGCCATACGCCCTATTTTTCAGGGACAACTGGCAATTGGAGAACTTGAAGGAAAAATTCAACGTGTGGAAGATAGGGTAAAGAGAACGTACTCCTCAGACCTCTTCTTAATGCTCGACCAGTTAGACAAAGGCAGAATGACGGCCCAGGAAGTCATGGCCCGTAACCAGGAAAAACTGCAACAGCTAGGCCCCGTGGTAGAACGCCTTCAATACGAATTCTTAAACCGTATCCTAGAAAGGGTCTATAACATTCTTGACCGAAGCGGCATTTTCCCGGACATTCCCGAAGAGCTGCAAGACATTGTAGGTGAAGAGTTTAGGATCGAATATATCTCGCCGCTTGCCCAGGCACAAAAGATGAGCGGTCTTACATCGATTGAACAGGGCATTGGATTTATCGGACAGGCTGCACAGTTCGACCAAACAGTTCTCGATAAGGTAAACCTTACAGAAGCGGTCGCAAATTACTTAGCACAAGTAGGCGTGCCGGCAGCCATGATTCGTTCGGATGAAGAAGTTGAACAAATCCAAAAACAACGACAAGAAGCCCAAGCCGCAGCCGAAGCCCAGGCCCAACAGCAAGCAGCTATCGCACAAGCTCCGGACCTTGCAGCCGCAGCCAAAAACGCAACGGAAGCGGCAAATGACGGCAATCCCGCAATGCAAGAATGGTTAGGGATGAGGTAAAAATGCACGAAAAAGAACGAAAGACCGCACAACTCATAGAAGAAACCATACGTAGTAAGGATATGGAAGCCTTACGGTACGTCATGGAAAGTCCGTTAGGACGTCATTTTATGGCTCGGCTTTTGGATACGACGAGAATCTATAGCCCGTTGTCAAACGAAACCACACTCCTAGATGAAGGGCGTCGTCGTGTAGGCCTTGAATACTTAAAGCTCATTCAATCCCTGGGCCTTGAAGGCATGAAACTACTTCACCAGATGGAAGAAGAATACGCCGAAAAAAGAATCGAACTTGAAAGGATGAAAACAACATGGAAAAGCTAATATTTGACCTGCAACGATTCGCCGAAGGCCCGGAAAGCCAAGACGAAGCACAAGGCGCGGCAGATACAACCGATACGAGCGCCGACCAAGAAGGTAGCGACTCATTTATTGGTAAAGGTACTCAAACCGCCTTAGGTGGCGACGGTGAAAGCGCGGCTCCGCAAGTACCTGAATCGTACGATTTCACGGCCGTATTAAAAGAAACGGGCCTGGAAGCGGACGAAAAAAGCACCGAAGAATTTACTAATCTCTTAAAGGGTATGGGCGCAACTCAAGAACAGGCAGCCGGCATGGCGACATACGGCATTAAGTATGCTCAAGGAGTGGCAGAAGCGGTTGCCAAAAACCTCCAGGAACAATACGTAAATGAAGTAAAGTCCTGGGGCGATGCGGCAAAAGAAGAATTGGGCGGGGCATACCAAGAAACGCTCGGTAAAGCTGCAACCGCAAGAGATTACATTGAACAAAAGATTCCCGGCTTTACGCAGATGTTAAACCTGACAGGGGCCGGTAATCACATAGCCATGATAAAAACCATGGCAGCCTTTGCCGATTTAATCGGTGAGGACCCCGGTAAAATGGGTGGCGCAGGCACCGCCGCAACCAGTACCGATATGTACCCGCATACGGATTTTTCCAAGTATTAATTTAAAAGGAGAACAAAAATATGATTGGAAGCACAGCATTAACTTTCTCGGATTTAAGAAAGCGCTTAAATCCCCAGGGCCAATTGGACACGATTATGGAAGTCATGGCCCAGAGCAACCCTATTATGGAAGATATTCCCTGGATGGAAGGAAACCTTCCCACAGGCAACCAAACAACCGTACGCACGTCATACCCTCATCCGGAATTACGGCGCATCAATGCCGGCGTAAAGCCCGGAAAATCGACGACAAAGCAAATCATCGACACGTGCTGCTTAATGGAAGCACGCTCGGAAGTCGATGTGAAGCTCGTAAAACTGGCCCCGGATAAACAAGCCTTCCGCATGTCCGAAGACAAAGCCTATGTCCAGGGCTTTACGGATGATCTCGCTAAGTACATGTTCTACGGCGACACCGACGCAAACCCGGACCAGTTTAACGGGTTAAGCATCCGCTACAACACGTTTAAAGGCGACCTCGGCGAAGAAGGCTACCAAGTCGTAAACGCCGGTGGTAAGACAGCCAATAAACAAACCTCCGCATACATCGTAGACTGGGGCGAAGATGCGGTTGTGGGCATTTATCCGAAAGGCTCTAAAGCAGGCCTTGATATCCAGGACCTCGGAGAAATCGACGCCATCGATGCAAACGGCGGTAAATACCGGGCCCTTGCAACACTGTTCGATTGGGATGCGGGACTCGCAGTAAAGAACATCCGTAAAGTTGCAGCCGTCCGCAACATCGATTGCAAGGCAGCAGCCGAAGACACAACCTCTGATGCACGCAAGGCATTAGCCGAAAGAATTGTAGTCGCCAAAAACAAAATCATAAACCCGAAACGCCCGATTCTGTATGTATCGCCTATGGCATACACAATGCTCGAACTGCATATCGCAGATAAAAACAATGTATATGTAACGCAACAGCAGCTCATGCAGGGTGTTCCGACGCTCTATGTATCGGGCCTTATTGTTAAGAAAAACGACGCATTAACAGAAACTGAACCCGTTATCGCCTAGAAAGGAGAAACTATGATATACGATGCAGAAAATACGTTCTTCTGGAACGTGAAATTATCCGGTACGTCCGGTACAGGCGAAGTTATTAAAACAGGTAAAGGTGACGCAGGAAGTCCCTTAACCTTAGTTGTTAAATTACCCGGCGCCTCGGCAGATTGCACGGTAACGCTTGAAACAGCGGACAACGATAAGATGACAGGGGCTAAAACCTTAGGTACGTATACGGCTGAAAAGGGTAAAACCTTAGCTGTTAAGGTACCTTACGGTGACCTCGGCTACCTCCGCTTAAAATGGACGGCAGCCGCAGCTCAATCGGCAGGCACCATTTCGGCGTCACTTGTAATGGATGCAGACGTACGATAAGCCGGGGATCCCTTTTAAGGATTGCCATAAAGGAAGAAGTTTAAATCAGTTACACGCAAACGAGTTACGAGCTAAGCTAATTCAAGCCGGTATTGAATACACCGGCAACGAAACCAAAGAGGAACTTGTAAACCTCATTAAAAAACACAAGTTATAAAGGAAAAGGGGACGGTGTTACCGTCCCCGACTTTATTTAAAAAGGAGAAACCATGACAGACACGGATATTTGCAACATGGCGCTATCGGATTTAGGAAAAGGCACCATTACCTCAATGAACGATAAAGAAGAAAACGCAAGGGCTTGTAAGCTCTATTACGACCAAACAAGAGAAACGGTACTCCGGGCGTATCCGTGGAGTTTTGCTCATAGAATTGAAAAGTTAACCCTTCTTGATAAAGAAGTACCCGGATATGATTTTTGTTACGCATATCCGAAGAATTGCTTAAAAATTAATAACATTCGAAATAAACAGATAAACGTACAAGAACACGTCCCGTACGTTATCGTAAATATAGATACAGCCACAAAGGCCATTGCTTGTAATTTACAAGACGCTTACACCGACTACACTGTGGACGAAAAAGACGTACAGGTTATGGATACCTTGTTTATAAGCGCCTTTACACGTCTACTTGCAGCCAATATGGCTATGCGCCTTACGGGAAATCCGCAAGCTTATCAAATGCAATATCAGTTATTCCAGGCTATTATTCACGACGCACAATTAAACGACGCAAGAGAAGGCCAAAGGGATGCGGTATATCATAGTAATTACGCCAACACTCGGAGGGTACGATGAACATATATATCATACAGCCGTCGTTTGCAGCCGGCGAAATATCGCCGTACGTCGCAAACCGTGTGGATTTAGATAAATACAAATCAGCCCTTCTAACAGCCCAAAACCTCGTCATTCGTCCGTTCGGCGGGTGCTATCGTAGACAAGGCTCGGAATTTATAGGACAGGTTAAATACGACGATAGGCCGACAGCCCTTGTCGCCTTTAATGCCGGAATAGATGATGCCTATCTATTAGAAGTAGGCTATCGGTATATCCGTATCTGGGAAGACGGGAAATACACGGAAACAGAGTTATCCACACCGTACGATAATGTGGATAACTTACAATTCACCCAATCCGCCGATACTATGTTTATTTGTTCCGGAAATTATCCGATCCAATGCCTTCAAAGAACGGCTATGGGCTGGGCGTTTAAAGAGTACGAGATAACAGAACCTTATTACGATTCAGCGACACAAGCGGCAAATAAAGAAACGTCGTTTGTAGCACCTGGAACATACACTTTTACGCCGCAAGTAACGGGTAAATACACCGTAGAAATCATAGGGGCCGGTGGAGGTGGTGCCGGCACTGGAGTACAACATTACTCATATACATATGGGGGCGATGGACAAGAAGGCCAAGGGACCATAGAATTACAAGGCGGGAATGGTGGATCCGGCGAAAAGAAAATAACAATAGACACGCTAACCGCAGGACAAACATATTCCGTAACAGTAGGCGCTGGCGGAAAAGGCGGCAAATCCCAATATTCCCGGCGAGGCGACGCACACCCGACAGACGGAACGGGCGGAGGAAAATCATCCTTTAATAACACCGAAGCCAAAGGTGGCGGCGCGGGAAGCGCAAGTAAACCCAACGGAAAAAATCAGAGGATCGAAGGAAAGGACGGGACCTCATACCAAGGCGGAGCTAAAGGCGGCACCGCCGGAGTATGTAAAGATATCCAACGCAATCCCTCCCGAATAACAGACGGGAAAGACGGCCAAAACGGATACGTAAGAATTACGTTCTCCGGAAATAACGAATTAAAGCCCTCGGCCACATCGGGAAACGACGTTATCATAACGGCTACAAAAGACACATTCACACCCGGTATGGTGAACAGTCACATAAAATTAACCCAACAAGCCGAAAACCAATCAGAACGAATTGAAATACAGGCCTCTTCCATTACAGAAGAAACCAAGTCTATACGAGTAGGGAAAGCCTGGAAAATTACAACTCACGGCACATGGAAGGGTAAGGTCACGGTTTATCACTCGGACGATAATAAAACCTGGCAAGAGTATAGAAGCTACAAATCAAACAACGACCAAAACTTCACTGAATCGGGGACCGCAACAACACCTACATGGATGAAAGCGGTGGCTGTAACAGACGCGGATAATGGAAGCGGTAAACTTACAGTAGATTTCTCCCGCAATCCTTACTCAAACGACGGCACCGCTAAAATTACAGAAGTCGTCTCACCGACGGAAGTTAAAACCTCGGTTATTACCGATTTTGCCAATACAGACAAAACCCAAGTATACGCATTAAGTAGCTGGAACGACGATAACGGATACCCTAAAATGGCGTGCTTTTTCCAAGATAGGCTTGTCTTAGCCGCCACAAAAAAAGAGCCATACTCAATATGGATGAGTAGAACGGGAGACTACCCGAACTTTGGCATTGAAAAAGTAGACGGCGGGGTTACTGACGACTCGGCTATTAAAGCGGACCTCATTACTCGTAACGGCTTTGAGATTTTGCACCTGGTACCGGCAAAGGACCTAGTTATATTAACGACAGGTAACGAATGGATTATAGAAGGCTCTAGCGTAATAACCCCGGCAAAAATTAACCCCAGGCCGCAAACCATGCGTGGATCTAACACATGTCCTCCGCAGCACATAGGAAATCGCATCGTACACGTACAAAGAAGCGGAAAGACCGTAAGAGACCTCGGTTATCAATATGATGCGGATAATTATAACGGCGACGACTTAACGCTTTTGGCCACGCATTTAACCGAAGGTCATAAGCTAGTATCCTCGGCATACATTCAAGAGCCCAATAGCACCTTGTATTACGTCCGTGACGACGGGGTACTGCTTTCACTAGCTTTCATTAAAGAACAAAACGTATTCGCCTGGTCGCATCACACAACGGACGGCAAATATAAAAAGGTAGCATCCATTCCCAACGGCGCAAGCGACGTATTGTATGTAACCGTAGAAAGAAACGATAAAACCTATATAGAACGGTTTAATCCAAACCTAGAAGCGGCCGTATACATGGATTCATACGTTACTGGAAGCGGTAGCAGCATAAAAGCACTACACCTTATAGGAAAAACCGTACAAGTCTTAGCCGACGGAACGAGACTGCAAGATGCGGTAGTACCTGAAAATGGCTTAGTGACCTTTGGCCAGTCGTTTTCAGATATTACAGTAGGCCTTGCCTATGAAACAAGAATTAAGCAGCCGGGTCCTGACATCGGACTAAAAGAAGGGACCATGCAGGCTAGAATCTCAAAGATTAATACCGTCGTGTTAAGAGTAGAAAAATCCTACGGTGGACATATCGGGTATACGTTTAAAAATAAGGATATGGACGAATTACGATATGAAGATTATGAAACGTTAGAAACAGGCGATATCGTACAGCAAATGCCGGTAGCCGATATCGGTAGCAATACCAAAAACCATATCTGCATCAAGCACAACGAACCGTTCCCGTTTGAATTAAACGCAATCATAAGAGAGGTAAGCATTGATGGCGGCATTGTCAAAAGTTACAACGGAGAAATTTAACAAGGAAAATAAAAAGCACCTCCAGGCCGTAAAGTACATAGAAGAACATCTAAGGCCGATTGATAAAAAAGAACTACAAGGGGCCTATACGTCCGTTACTAAATGCGCCATGCACAAATTTTGTGATAACTTTTTGGCGTTCGGCGAAAACGGTGAACCTATCGCCATATATGGGATCGTAAAATATCCGATAGACGGACTCCACGCCGTATGGATGGTAGGGACGACGGAAATTAAAAACTACAAAAAAGAATTAATCACTATGGGGCTCGATAAAATCAGTAGATTCATCGAAGAATACGGGCCCGTAACGAATTGCATAAGCATAGATAATAACGAATCACGGCGTTGGCTACTAAAAGCTGGCGCCGTTTTTGATACACCGTTTAACGAAAACGGCGTAACATGGCAACAATTCGTAATAAGGAGGAATAAATAATGTGCGGAGTATGGGGCATGATAGCAGGACAAGCCGTCCAAGGTATCATGCAATATAAGCAAATAAAGCAAGAAACAAACGCCAAGGTCGCCATGTATCGGCAACAAGAACAAGCGGCAGAGCAAAACGCTAAAATAAGCGAACTTAGACAAGACCAAATCGCCGATAAATACGCAAACGACCAACGTAAACTCGACGATAGGATGCGGCTAATGGCAGGGCAAACAGCAGCCCAGGCCGGCGCATCAAATATGACGCTTACAGGAAGTCCTTTAGATATTCTCATCTCGTCATACGGCACCTACCAAGATGATAGCAGCCAATTATTACAGAACCAACGAAACGATGAACGCTCGGAATTATTCAACCAATACAACTATGAAAACCAAGCCGCAGGTTATAAAGCCTCGGCCGAAAACGCCAAGGCCCAGGGGAAATTAGCCGGCATAGCCACGCTTCTTTCAACAGCATCAAGCATGTACGGAATTAAACATGAGTATGCCTCGGCCAAAAAAGACAATGTAGGCGGAGACTTTAATTACAAGCCTGACCTACTCGGAAAATCACAGTATAGGGGAAAAGAAAAAGGATTGTTCAGCTCAAATCCTTTTGGATCTAAAAATTTTAGGGGGTAACCCATGGAAATAAAATCATACAACAGGGCCGTAGACCCTAACGTCGAAAACGCAAACGTACAGGCCGTAAATAACGTAGAAGCATTCGGCGGTAATACAACAGGGAATCAATTAATGGGAAAGGCTGTAGGGGCTTTACAAGGACAAATACAGGCATACGTAGATGACCAAATAAGTATGAAGGTTCTTGACGCTACTAATGAATACAAAAAGCGCGTAAACGATTTATTAAACGATCCGGATAGTGGCCTATTACACAAGCAAGATACGAACGCCTTAGACATTTTAAAGCAATACCAAGAAGGCGAAGCAAAAATAAGAAGAGAAACAATCGCAAACCTTCCTAATTACGAAAAGGCACACAGGGCTTTTAACGCCATGGCGGACGAAAACAATCTTGCTAAAACAGGTGCTGTTATGCAAGACCAATACGAAAAAACAACAACTCATAGAAATGAAAGTGTAGCAAGGGCCGTGGCAGACGTCACAGACACGTCAATGGAAACCAATACATTAGAAAATGCCTATTCGTCACTTACGCAAATAAGAGGCATCGTGTATAGCCAATATAAAAACATATATGGCGACGAAAAATTGGATGAAATGACAAAAAACGCTGCAACAACATTTGTTCAGCAATGGGTTTACAACAAAATTAAAAGTGGTGACGAGTCAGATTACGAAGATGCGTATAGCCTCATGGATAAAGTATCGCCATTCGTTTACGATGCGGCTATCACCAAGTTAAAAACAGAATTAAACGTACGAAAACGCGAACACGACATGATGGACATCGCCAAAGAATCTTTTAACCTCTTCCCGAACGACCCTAAAAAGCGCGAAGAACACATACGCTCGAAAATGACCTACACCGTAGAAGAAGGTGGCGGTGGAAAAACGGGCGACACAACTCTTGAGATGATTGCTGCCGTAGAAAACGATGCCAACGATTACAACCTGGGCGTAGATGGAAGCGGCCCTATAGGACGATATCAATTTCTTCCCGACACGTACGAAGAAGAAGCAAAGAAAATCGGTATAGATCCTAGTGATAAATCCCCGGAAGCCCAAGACAAGGTGGCAGCCCAATACAAAAAGACGCTAGCCGAAGCGATGGGGTCCAATGATGAAGACGCACTTATCATAGCCTGGAATTTTGGACCCGCAGCAGGAAGGGCATGGCTCGACAAAAAAGACGGCTTTACGTTTATAGATGGGAACTTCTACACATGGGACCAAGCACCTCCCCAAAACGCATCAGTAAACGATAGATTAGCCAAAGCACATGCCGCAAAAGAGAAAATAAAAGCTAGTGGCTCAAATATCCAAAATGCTATAAACCAAGGCGTCCAGTGGACGGGAAGCGCTCCGCTTGCAAACGGCAAAGTAGCATGTGTAGAAGCGGCGTGTAGCATTGGCGCCGCATATTCGCCGTGGCTTAAAAAGCTCCACGACGAAAATGTGGTAAATGTTGACGTTTTAGTGGATAAAGCTAAAGCAGAACCTGGCGTTTCGGTAATTCCTTACGATCCGTCTAAAGTAAAGCCGGGGTCGATTATCGTATATGATAACCTGGACGGTACGCCTCAATTTCACGTCATGATTGCAGAAGAAGGCGGGAAAGTAGTGGGCAATATGTCTAGCGCCAATAACGGCGAAGGTGGTGTGGCAGAAGCGAGTAACGCAGATTTTGATCCGCAGCACCTAAAACCGACACAAATCATAATCCCGCAAGAAGCCGAAAACGCCAAAACAACTAGAACACGCGTTAAATATTCAGAAGAAGAAATACAGCACATGCTAAAAATCGCAGATACCTACCAAACCCAAGCCACAAGAAACGAAGAAATTGCAAATGACGGACTAATAAAGGCGGGCCTTCAAGAAATGCAATTAGCCCACGAAAATGGAACACTAACTTACGAATCAGCAATAGCCATAACCGAAAAATATGGCAAGGGAAACCCTAAAGTATACGCAGCCTTAAAAGGGGCGATAGGAACATATATCACGCCACCTAGAGCAGCAGGAGGCGGAAGCGGCGGGTCCGGAGGCGGCGGAAGACAAGGCGGAAGATTAGATATATGGAAATCTTTAATTGGAAGCAAGTTCACCTCGATGAATGGGTTTATATCTTATTGTGTAAGCAGTGGAATCACCCCAACACCGGCAGAGCAAGAAAGCATGCAAAAAAGCATTCAAGATTTCAACGCCGGAAGCGGTGAGTGGAAACCTGAATTTCAAATTACAGAAGAAAGATTGGCTGCTAGAACCGGCATAGATAAATCAGAATTCAGCAACCAATTTGATATGGTCCAACGGGCAACAGCCGCAAGAGCCGCAGACTTTCAAGCAAAAAATGGAAGGGCGCCGACGGAGGACGAAATATATGCTATAGCAGCGCAGTTAATTTATAGCGATGATACCTACGGAGGAAGATCCGAGGCAGCAGCACTTCAAGCCGGAGTAAGCAAAATCGAAACCGCGTACGATGACAACGGACAAAGAATGGCCCACATAACATTCACAGACGGAGGGACTATGGACGTATACCCGCAATATGTACAACCTCTTATTAATGGTGAAAAAACAAGATATGACTATGAAATCGGAAATTACGATTAAAAGGAGATAACATGGCAGAATATCGGTTCGACAATTTTAAAATCGATGCGAACAATCCCACGGGAGAAACACCTAGTAGCGACGTATTAAATTTAAATAACGACAACTTAGGTTCCCAAGAAGGAATGGCCCAGGCCAATGCCGAACTGCAAGAAAAATACAATAGCATCAATCAGCAGGTCGCAAGTGGACAAATTAAGCAAAAACCACAAATGAATTATCAGCATCAAGAATCGAACTGGACTCCCCAGCAAGAAGAAAATGATGGGATAGGGACTAAAATATATAATGGCCTTCTTGCAATTGGTAACTGGGAAGTAAATAGCGCCATGGACGTATACCGAAACCTATTTAACCCGAATGCAAGAGCCATGAATCAAGCCAAAACGTATGCCGACACACTAGGCCTTTCAGCTCAATTTTTAATGGACAATCCTGACGCATACAATACAGCAGAGGAAATATACAACAAAAAAATGGCGGCAAGATTCTTAGGCGGCGTGAAATTTTCGACAGCAGCCTTAGATGATATGTATCCGGAGCTTGCGGAAATTCGTCAAAAGGACCCGGTAAGTGCAGCCATGGCCCTACAAGATTACGAAGACGTTAAAAATACCAGAAGCATTTTTGAAGTAGTAAAAGATGCCTTTAATTCCGGATCGGATATGGTAAAACTCTCCAATGCACAAATGCGTGCATATAACGGAGAAAGCATAGATTCCGTACGGCCCGATGTAGATAAGCTCACAGATGAATTACGGGCATATCAAGAACCCAATAAATACGAAAGAACCCTATATGATACGATTCAGCAGCTCACTATTATGGGAACCCAGGCCGCAAGAGCTACCAAAAGAGCCGCACAAGGGGCCGCCATGGGCATAGCAACCTCGGCCGCAGCGGCAGGAGGAGCAGCTGCAACAGGAATTGGGGCGGCCGCAGCACCGGTTATTTTATTAGCCGGGGCCACAACAGGGGCTGCTTACGGTATGCGTGTAGGGATGTTTGAACAGTTTGAACAGCAAAGTGCAGCTGCAAGATACTGGGAACTAATGAATAACCGTAAAGGTGAATATAGTAGAAACCATGCCCTTGTAGATTCGACCGTAACGGGTGTGGTAAATGGGGCTATTGAACTGGGCCTCATGGAAGTAGGGTATAAACCTATTACAAAAGCCTGGGGCGGACAAGCCGCTAAAAGCATATTAAATAATGCCGCAGCCAGAATGGCTATCATTGATGCGGGAAAAGAAAGCATCGCCAAATTATCCGCACAAGCCGCCATGAAACAATTCGGTAGAAGTACAGCCGCAGAGCTTGCAGAAGAAGGCGCACAACAAGCTTCCGAAGACCTTATGGATAACGCCGAATATTATTTGTACAAAAAAGGCGCACCGCACACTACCACAGAAATTATAGGAAACGCTGTAGACGCAATGGTACAGGCCGTCCCGGCAGTAGTAGGCATGGGGGCTATGGGCGCTATAACGCACGGCGTAGGCAATTACCGCGGCATGAGAGCTATTGCGGCCATAAAGAACGAAGACTGGAAGCAAGAATACAGAAGAACAGTCGAACAACAGACCGTTGAAGCGTTAATGGCCAATAAAGCCCAAAACAAGACAGCCCAAAAAAATCCGGAAGTCTACAAAAACGTCGTACAAGAACAGGCCCGTCTTGCCGGTGTACAGAACATGTACGTTGATGCGCAAGAACTCTCCAAGACGGATAAGGGCGTAGACGTTTTAAATGACATGGTAAACCGTGGGATTATTACAGGCGAACAAGTAGATAAATCTATTTCAACCGGAGCGGATATCGTAATTCCTACCGGTACGTTTGCGCAGCTTGCCGACGAATCCGTGGATACCGATACTTTGATGCGGGCAACGACGATGGCTAAAAACGGCGTTCATCGTGCAGCCTTAGAAGAAAAAGCCAAACGAGTGGAAGCAATCCGTGAAGAACTGGCTAATTTAGCCCAAAATAAAAAAGATGTTCTATCCAAAGAACTCATGGAAGAACATTTTAGTGATGCGGACGATATAACAAAAACGGCAGCCGAAAGCGTCATCTATAAGAATCCGTACGACTTAAATAAGAGCTATAAAGAAGCCCTGGCAGATACAAGAAAAGAATACGAAGACGCATTGGGCTTTGATGCCTATTGGAATTACAAACCGCAAGGCGTTGGCATTATGTATACCGACGAAGAAAGCCGCCAAACGGGCCGTGGAATCAGAGTCTCTAATAATGACTACTGGTACCAAGACATGTATAAAAAGCTGGGCCGCAAAGCGACAAGAGAAGAAATGCTCGATATTGCTTACGAAGACCAAATGAAAGAATTACAGACCCTGGCCCCCGAAACGGCAGACGAATTTGCACAAAACGCAAATTCGTTAAAGGCAAAATATGAGTCCCTGCAAGGCTTAAAGGATAAATTTAAAGAGTTGGCCAAGAGCGATTATGCCGTAAAACAATCCCTCACTAAGGAAGGATATGAAGTATATAACGAAGTATTAAATAAATTTCAAGACGGTAGCGATAAATCCAAATTAGCGGCCAACGAAAACGCTTTCATATACGCTCGCATGGCTGAAAGTTGGGCAAAAATCCGCAACGAATACGGCGATACAGCCTATACGGCCAAAGACTTTGCGGCAGCCCATCCGATCCGGATAGGGACAGCAGAAAATAAAAAAGCCGCTCAATTCGAGCAGCGAGAATTTGCGGACAAAGTGAAGGCTAATGAATCGATTATAGCCCAAGGAAAAGAATATATCCTGGCAGCACTGAAGGGCGAGGAAACGGCGCCCACATTTACGCTGTGGAAATTGTCCGATGTAGAAGTCAAACGAATAAAAGAAGAATTAAGGATTAATCTGTCCGGTTATACATTAGAGCTGGTAGCAGATGATATTCGTCATGCACGAAAAAGACATGGATCAGGTAAGAAAAAGGGCGAAATAGTATTAACAAACAAATTACTGCAACACGCTCTTGATATACTGGTGACACCTGATGAAGTGGTTTTGGGTAACAGGTCTAGTGAAGGATTGCCCAGTATTCGATTTATAAAATACGAAAACGACGGCACCATGACCGTCGTTGAAAATATCTATACAAAAGAAAAAAAATTAAGATTAAAAACAATGTGGAAGGACGCTCCTGCCACGGTCGATGCTCAAGGCCCCGATCATACGTCCGAATACAATGGCGGTGATGCGTCCTTCCATAAAAACAGTATAGCAAAAGAAGGGGGAAAGAACAAGAGTAAAGAGAGTGGTTACGCTCAACGAGCATGGCACGGAAGCGGCATGGACTTTAACGAGTTCAACTTAGAAAAGGCCCTTACCGGTGCCGGGGATATGGTACATGGATGGGGTATTTACACAGCCAAAAACAAAAAGACGGCCCAGGCGTATAAAAAACACGCAAAAAACAAAGGGCTGCCGTCGTACTTATACGAGGTAGACATTCCCGAAGACACAAACCTTCTTGCAGAAGAAAAACGGTACCAAGAACAGCCATCCGAAATACAAGAAAAGCTTGCTAGGACAATATCGGATTTACCGGACAGCCAACAAAAGACATTCTGGGAAAAACTGTTACGCAACGAAATGCGGAGATTACCCGAAGAAACCGAAGCATTGTCAGACCTTGATAAGGCGAAAGATAAGGTAAAACAATTAGAAGTAGCATCTAATGGCCTTGAAAATACCGATAAACCCAAGCTCAAAGAAAAAATAGCTATAAAACACCTTAAAGCCCTTGGATACATAGACAAACAAATCAAAGACCCGGACTTTATGCAGACGGAGAAAGAAAAGGAAGAAAAAGTCCTTGCCGCTGTAAAAAAAGAAGCTGAAAAAGCCGAAGTGGCAATACAAAAAAGAAAAGACAGCATCCTGGAAGCGGCTATTAAAAACCCTAAAGAAGCCCTAAAAAGAAGTGTTGGCACCGGTAAAGAGATCTACAAGTATTTATCGGCATCACTCAAAAGCATGGAAGAAGCCTCGCAGCGCCTGAATAAAAACGGGATTGAAGGCATATCTTATTACGACAGTGAAGACGGCAATTGCGTCGTGGTGTTTAGTGATAAGGCGGTAAATATTATCGATAAGTACCGTCAAGAAATAAAAGCCTCATATAATTCCGAAACAGGTGCCATTCACTTATTCGATGGAGCAGACCAATCCTCATTCGTTCATGAAGCGGCGCATATGTATCTTACAGAGATGAGTAAGATGGCAACTGACGAAGCAGCACCAAAGGGTCTCTTAGAAGACTGGAACACGATTCAAGAATGGGCAGCGTATAAACCGGAAGATATAAAAGACTACGAAGGAACAGCAAGAGAAAAAGAATTTAAATCTTACGCCAAGGCCATTGAAGACGCTCGCAAAAGTGGCGACGTCATAGCTATTCGCGCTGCCGAAGAACGTTGGATGCAGGAACGATTTGCCCGCGGATTTGAACGGTATATAGCCGAAGGCAAAGCCCCGACACAGGCACTTCAAAGTGCATTTAGAAAATTTAAATCCTGGCTTGTATCGATTTATAGAGACCTTACCAACCTCGGCAAGGAACCGACGGAAGACGTAAAACGTGTCATGGATCGGATGCTTGCAACTAACGATGAAATAGAAGCCTGGTCCAAGGCGAAGGAATTAAACGCCTGGGACAAGAAGGGTTTTTCCGGGGACTTAACCGGTTCAGAGGGGGACATGATTAAACGCTGGGCCGAAGACGCCAAAGAAAAAGCCAAGGAACGAGTCCTTAAAGAACTCATGCGCCAAGAAGAAAACCAATGGAGAACGGACCTTGAGAACAGCCTCGAAAAAGAACGCATTGACTACGAACGGCATCTAGTCGATGAAAACCCGATATATGGACAAGAATTACAATACAACGAGACGGACGAGCACTTACGGAACGACTTACTAAGACAATTTGGGTACGACTCGAAAGAACCGTTCGAATCAGCCATTGAAAAAGCAGGCGGCCCGTTAGAAGAGCGTTCCAAGGCGTTCATGGAAAATCGGCGTAAAGAATACGAAGAAATGATGCCCACATCCGAAGACTTTAAAAACGCAGCCGACGCAGAGCTTGCCTCGACAAATGCCCAAATGAGACTTTCACAATTAGAAGCCTATGCGATAAAGCGCAAAGTAAATGGATACGTCGCAGAAGCGGTTAAGGCAATGCGTGAACTTGACGCCCTGGACGGAAAATCCGAAGAAGAAATCACAGCCGGCATCAAAGAAATTCTAGGCGTTGACGACGAGAAAGCAAAGAAAGGACGTCAAGTAGCCTTAATGCTTTCTAAAAACGAAGAAATCCAAAAGCTCAAGGAACGACTAAAGGACGCCAAAGAAAAGGACAAAGAGTATAGAGCCTCGGCAAAAGAAGAATTGGCCTCGGCTAAAGCGGCCCTTAAAGAAGCCATGAGAGGGTTAAATACGGCAAGAGATATTACAGCCGGAAGCTACACTAAAACCCTTCAAGTAGCCCGTGAAGAATTAAGCAAGATGACAGTGGCCGAAGCCACGACCTGGAGGCATTGGGAAATAAAGGCTAAACAAGAAGGAAATAATGCCGACAAATTAATGGCAGCAGGAGCCTTTGAAGAAGCGGCTATCGCTAAGGGTAACAGCCTTAAATACTACTGCATGAGTCGTGCCGCCAAAGATAATCAAGAATATGTAAGAACAAAGCTTGAAGGCTCAACGGGCCGCGTGGACATGCAGCAAGAAGCCATGGACGGCATTAAGGGCATGGTTAAGCGCATTAGTAGAAGGGAAAACCCGGTACGCCTGGACCCGAACAGCCGGTATATGATCCAGCACCTGGCCTACATTACAGGCATCACCGAAAAGGACGGCATTAAACCCTTAAATGAAAAAGGCGAATCCGTTAATATCAACTGGGAAAAGGTGTATGGTGATTTAAATCCGGACTACGCCATGGACAAAGAAACAGCACCGAATCCCGATAAAATCGTGGCACCGTGGCTTAGAATCTTAGCTGAAAGCAAAGAACGTAAAGACTATAGCGAAATGCAAATGGACCAATTCCAGGATATGGTTGAAGCGATGAATGTTTTATATAAGGCCTCAAGAAGAGATTATGAAGCTACAACCATTAAGGACAGAAACGGCAAAGTCATAAGCCAAGAAGAAGCGGCTTTAAAGCTCGTCCAAGCTATCGGTGTAGATAATTCCTTCAATCCGCTGCAGGACTCAAACGACAAGACAAACACCAAGTCCAAAGCCAAAAGCCTCGCTAAAGACGCATTGCTATACCTCACCAAAGCCGAAACTATCTTCAATCGCTTTGGCGGCGATTGGATGCAGCTCGTGTACGAACCGATAAACCAAGGGGCAAACAAAGAGCTTACAATGCGGCAAGAGGCGTGCAAGGTTTTTTCAAAGATTTACAACATGTACTCACTAGAAGAATGGCAGTCCATGCGTTCCGACAGAGTCTTTACCATCGGGCTTACGACAAACTTCACAAGAGAACAATTAATTTGCATGGCCTTGAATTGGGGCAACAAAGAAGGCCGTAAGCGCGTGCTTTCAACCATTAATAAATCGGCCAAAAACGAAGCGGACGTCATCGACGAATATACGATGCAAAGCGTGCTGGAGTCATCGCTCACTGATAAGGACTGGAACTTCATCGAAGCCGTTTGGACGCAGCTCGATAGTTATTGGGCCGAAAGAAACAAGGTACAGGAAAACCTATACGGCCAAGGCCTCGGAAAAGTACAAGCGCTGCCGTTTAATATCAATGGTAGGCAGGTAAAAGGCGGCTACTACCCTATTGTGTACGACCCGAAGTTAAGCATAAGAGCCTCGGACCTTGCAGCCGATGACATCGTAAAGCAAGCCCTTTCGGGAAGCTCGACGTTCGGCATTGGCATGGGCAGCACAAAGTCCCGTGTAAGTGAAGTAAAAGGACAGCAGCTCGCCTTACGCCTTGACGTGTGGCCGCAGGCAGTTACGGAAGCCATTCACCATATCGCCATGCGCGAAGCGGCGACGGACGTATATAAGCTCATTACACATCCGGCGGTGCAACAAGCCGTGCAACAAAAGTACGGCATGGAAACATACAACATGATCCGACAGTGGAGTAAAGACGTGTGGAAGACGGACGTCCAAAAAGCCGATATTATTAATCGCACCTTAGAACAGATGCGTAAAAACTCGGCCTTTGCCGTAATGGCCATGAGAACAGGAACAGCTCTTCTAAACGTTCTTAACGTCTTTCCTATGATGCATCAGATTGGAAGAATGAATACTCTAAAAGCCATTACTAGCTTTGGGTTAGGGTTTTATAAGGGAACGGATACATACGCTAGAAATCGGCAGTTCGTATTCGACAAATCGCCTATGATGCGGGACCGTATGAATACGATCGACAGGGATATGCAGCAGGACATGAAGTTAGAGGTAGGGCAAGATACCTCGCTCATAAGAGAAAAAGCCACGCATGCTAAAGAAAAGTTCAATCGCTTTGGGTACTGGTTTATTACTGAAACAGACCTCATGTTTTCAATGGCCCTTTGGAAACACGGATACGACGAATCCATGAGAAAGCAAATCGAAGCGGGTATGACGGACGTTAAGCAAATGGAACAAAACGCCATTTCAGACGCCGACACAAACGTAAGAGCGGTATTTGGAAGCGGGCAAGTAAAAGACCAAGTAGCCATGCAGCGTAAAAACACCCTGGTAGGACAGCTAACTCCGTTTTATAGCTACAGCTCAACCGTATTAAATGCCCTTATCAAGGCAGGTTACAGAGTAAAGGACCACGGAGATTATATGGCGCTTATAAACGCAACCCTTTACTGGGTTGTTTTGCAAACCCTGGCCGAAACTATTTACAGAAGCGCCGTGGCCGGAGAGCTCGACGATCCGGACAAAATGCTCCGTCGCCTGGGAATTACAACCGTGAGAAACGTAGACCAGGGGCTCCCGGTAGTCCGTGACGCTTTAGAAGGCGTCATGAATCACTTCTTGTTGGGAAGCGACCAGAATAATTCACCGCTTGCCATTACGGCAATTGACGAACTTGTAAAGGCAGCACAAGCAGCCGGAAACGAAAAGAAAGACTTCACCGACGTAGGCCGTTCGTTATCGCGCGTTGCTAACCGTACCTGGAAATTCTCCGATACCTTATCAGACGGATTCTGGAACCTTGTAAGATTCTCGCTCGTTGACACAGACCGAAGTATCCAGGAGCTTATTACCACAACGATTTTTGATAAGCGCTACAAAACGCACGAAGAACGGGTTCGCCAAGACAAGAGGAAAGCTAACGAACAAAAAAAGAAAGGAAAATAAGAGATGATAAGTAAAGACAAAACCACAATTACGTATAAAGGGGACGGGGTCACAACCTCGTTCCCTTTCCCTTATCAGTACAGAGCAGGCGAAGATATTAAAGGGTATCTACTGGTAAACGGTAAAGAAATGCCGATTGTAGCCAATTACCGTTTTGACACGGTAGAAAACAAATTCATCTATCCCGTAAACGGTGTACCGTTATTTGCAACCGACACCTTAGTTATTAAGAGGCAAACACCCATTGAACAAAACGCCGATCTTCCTAATAAGTACCCGTACAATGCTGTCGAAACGGTAGCCGACAACCTTACCCTTATAGTCCAGGAACAAGAAGCAAAAATTAAGGGTATTGAAAATATTCGTAATGATTTAGCAGAAACAACGGAACGCACCGCCCAAATGGCCAACAGGGTATTAAACGCCATATCAAAAGGGTATGAAGTATCGCAAAACGTGTGGGCTCCGTTTAATTCCATGGACCCTGCCGGAAAAACCGTTAAAGAATTTAAAGATGAAATAGAAGAACTTAGATTAACGGCACAGGGCATGGGAGCCGAAGACGGAACAAGACTTATCGTTAAAGCTCGTTTTGATGTAGAAAATTTTATTAAAAACGCCAAAAACGAGTCATATGTTATTAACGCCGGCCCGGAGATAGACCTTATAGTAGGTGTAACGAGAAGTACAGTCGTTATTAAGACCGAAGAAAAAACCTACCGACTAATAGACGAATCAGTGGGATATAAGGCACAAGAGGTCATGGAAGCGGCCGTCAGTAGCAAGGGCGCTGCCATAGATGCCAACATTACCGGCACTGCTAAGACGGTAAGCATAGAGCCAGTAACGAACGTAAATGAAGCGGTGACACCCGGAAGATACGCTGGGGAAGCAATCGCAATTAACAACGAAACATTCCAGGGATACATATTAGATGTACTGGTGCTGGAAGACACAATTTTCCAAACGCTCACCACATTAGACGGCAGGGTATTCGTAAGAAAAGGCGACGAAAAACCCATCACAACACCTTGGACGGAGCCTTATAAAAAAGACGTGTTAGTAGAAGGAAATACCGCTCGATTCGGCAAAGCTAAAATCGAACTTACAAGTACCGGCAGCCTTAGTGTTAAAGATACAACCGCTCCCAATAAAGGAGGTGAATTGGCGTTAAGGAGCGATCTAAATAAAGTATCAGATTCAATAAGCGGACACAAAGCACCGGTTATGACACCACTAATCGATTGGGAGGCGATGAAACGGCAAAACTCTAACAACGACGTAAGAAATATCAATAATACAGGCACCGGCATTGTAGGAACCTATACAAATAACCCGATCCTGCTAAAAGAGTCATACAAAAACTATGATAAAGTCGTAATTATCGCGACAGATACCCAGGGCAAACATAGGCTTCCGGTGATTCATGAAACATGGCTACTCGCCTTTCTGTTCGACCAAAAGAATGGATTTTCCTTGTTTGATGTATACAGTTTTTACTGGAAGTTAAATTCAATCACCAACACGTCGAACCCGTCAACAGATACGCAATGGAGACAATACGAAAAAAATTGCGGCATCATCGAAATATACGGGATTAAATACGAAAGGACGTAAACGCAATGTTCTACGAACTATTGGAAAAATTCCAATAGTTGAATTAATGAAAGGTCGTAAAAACAATGTTCTATCTAATTAAAGACAACAAGGTGCAAAGTATGTGCATGAATAAGGAACCGCTCATAGGACTGGACGGAGAAATTCTTGAAGGAGACGCGCTGGACCCGTCAACAGTCGCCATAAAGGACGGCAAGGTAATCCAAAAAATCGATATTCCTGAAACGGAGCCGGAAGAAGAAGTAAAGCTAGATGCCGTAACCGTCCTGGAAGCTATTGTAGATATTCAAGAAGAAGTAATGAATAATTCATTAACATTAGAGTCGCTTAAAAATAAGGAGGAATAATCATGGTATTAAAAAAATATATGATAAGCGCATATGGAAAATTAGTATTAGCTGGGGTCTATACATTAGACGAAAACGAGACGGGAAAGAAGTTAGTACCTGAAGCGTACCAGGAAGCGGTTGCAGAATGGTTAGCAGAAAGAGAAGAAAAAAAGGAGTAGAACGTGGAATTCATGGACGAGCTGGTTACAAGGATACTATTAAACGTATCTCGTGAACATGTCTTAGATATCTGTAACGTCATCCTACTGGTACTAATTCTCTTGGTGGCCGATGCTTTCTTGCGCATTATTGCGGAAGTATTCCAGTACAATAAAGACCACAACCGCAAGAACACAACTAAAACTTTTATCACAACGCTTATATGGTATGGCTGGGGGCAGGGCGACTACATCGACGCCAACACAGGGAAAATCAAACGCTATCTCATGAGTGAGAAATTAAGAAGCAGCATGTTAAAAAAGATATGCATATTCTACCCGGCATGGTTTTTCTTATCGATCGCATGTGTCTCTCTTCCGGACACCGTATTTATCGGAGTCCGTGGAGACGAACTATTGGCCAATGTTTTTATGTGGTGGCCCGTCGCCTCGGAACTTTCGTCAATTATTGAAAACCTAAGAGAAATTGATACTTACCATTTCGTAAGAATCAAAAACATGTTCATGGAAATTAACAAAATGAGGAAGTGAAAAAAAGTGATAGACAAAATTAATATCGCAGACCTGGTAGTCATTACAGGCCTCGTAACGGGGCTTGTAATGGCTATTTTGTTTAGCTTGAATGAATTGGCTATGTCTATCGCCTCCGGCCTCTTGGGATATATCGGAGGCTCGAAACTTTCACCGCACAAAGAAAGGAGTGATGAAAAATGAGAGAAGTAACACTAGAAGAAATCAAAAACCTGGCACGGGAAGCCTATTGGGATTTATGGAATGGAGCCCGGAGTATGGGCCGTGACGTCAAACTATATATCCACTGGACGGGTGGCCGTTACAACCAGACTTTTAGCGACTACCACATTAGCATTACAGGCGAAGGCCACTGCTTTATCTCAACGGATAATTTCGCCGAAGTCAAAAACGCAACATATATGAGAAATACCGGTAGCATCGCTATTACGCTTTGTTGTGCCCTGGATGCTATAGGTCCGGACAACTTAGGACCGTACCCGCCGACAGAAGCACAGATTAACGCCATTTCACAGGTTGTATGCGTCCTAGCCGATGCGCTGGATCTTACGATTGATGCGAACCGGGTCATGACACACGCCGAAGCGGCCGATAATCTCGACGGGCTTTATACCCATGATGATTACGGCCCGGATTCAACATGTGAACGCTGGGACCTTTGGGTACTTAGAGAGGGTGAAGAACCCGGCACCGGCGGGCAACAAATTAGAGGAAATGCCAATTATTATAGACACCACAAATTATTAAGTGACGTGTAAAGGAGAAACCATTATGAATAAGAACGAAATTATGAACATGCTCGCAAAAGAAGCCGCACAAATTGCAAAAGAACAAGCAACGGCAGCCCTTAGCTCATTGTCAGCAAACGACCTTCGGCCGATTGTAGAAGAACAATTAAAGACCATTACAGGCCCTCTACAACAGGAAGCGGAAACCACAAGCTCCGTATGGGTCAAGATCAGAAACCGTTTCTACATTCGCATTATTAACAACGCGATCGACAACATCATCAAAACAATCCAGGACGGCCTGGACGGACTTAGTAAGAAATAAGTTGTTGCATAATTTACAACAACTTATTTAAGCAAAACAACTTTTATTAAACTAAAAACAAAAGTTGTTTAACAAATTGGCATTCCGTAAACAACTCAATAAGAACCAAAAAGACGGATTCTTGGAACTTAACCTACGTTAAGACCCGGAATCCGTCTTTTTTTGATACTTAGTCATATTAAAAAGGAAAAAAACGTCATAAAAACCAGGGGAAATACAGCAAAACAGCTACATTTCCCACAGAAAAGAGTAAATCTCCAAAATAAGCCCTATTTCAAGCCACAGATAGATTTATAAAACGACGCATAAAAGAACATGAATAAGAACATAAAACGCCTTACAAGCGATTCTGTAAAGCCGTTTTCGAAGAAAAAATAAATAAAAAAATACATTAATAAATTTTAGAGAAAATATTTGACAATGCACGCAATGCGTGATATACTTTACTCAAGATAAAGATATGAATTGCCTATCAGCGAAAGGAGAATGAAAAAATGGAAGAGAGAAAATATCAAGTATCGGTAGAATATCCGTTCGACAACGCAGACGCATGGGATTTTGCAACGAAGGAAGAGGCCTTAAAGGAGTTCGACGAACTCAAGAAGGAAGTGAACGACAGGGACGTAGCCGCAATGCTCAAGATTACAGACCGGGAGAACAATTACAAGGTTGTTGAGTTTTACGTCAACAGACGAGAAATGTTCAGTATCGACAAATTGAACGACTATGAGAACACTCTCATAGCGTGGGATGAATAAAATAAAAGCGGCACGAGAAGCCGCAGGACTTACGCAAGCCGAAGTCTTTGAAGTGCTCCGTATACCCATGCGGACACTTCAAGACTGGGAGAACGGCAGAAGAACGCCGCCTGAATGGGCCGAACGGTTAATAACAGAAAAACTAAGCTTAATAGCTAGAAGGACGAAAGGGGATATAAGAATGGCAGAATACATGGTAGTATACGAAGATGAAGACGGGATTAGCGAAGTCCCGTTCGATGATTACGAAGAAGCTGGGCAATACTTTGATGACCTCGAAGATGATTGCACGTGGGCAGAGCTTAGAAGATATAACGACATGACCGATTACGATGTTATCGGAGCAATCGGACGAAGAGGAAGATAAACAACAAAGACCCCTCACAACGAGGGGCCTTTGTATTTTCGACAAAAATTCGTCAAAAAACCATGGTGAATAATGGTAAATATGGTGAAAAATAAAATAATGCGAAACTTGGCCAAAGCGGTGATTAACGCAGTTTAATAAATATGGGAAAATAGAAAGGCATAAAAAAGCCTTCATATAGGAA
>PPYF01267299.1_pt1 | contig 34546 bp, 27 predicted proteins | sample 1559871 | NCBI WGS metagenome assembly PPYF01 (sample SAMN08240021, study PRJNA423297) | Human gut metagenome, whole genome shotgun sequencing project.
GAATCTTTATCAATTCATCGGCACGAACCTTTAAACCGAAGCTGTTATATGCGCTTAAATCCTGCATGATCACTCTCAGCTGAATAATGTCGTGACTGTTTCTTTCCGTCATCACATCATTCATGATTGTAACTCTTCTGCATACCTCCCAGCCTGTCCTCCAGAAGTTGGATTCTATTGCAGGCCTGTACGTTCTTGCTAGCCTACTGAGTGAACAAGATACAGCTTTGCTACCTCGAAAGCGATTTCGTTTTCTTCTTAGCTATCTAAAAGCCATTTTTGAAAATTTTGATTTACTACAAAAATAGCCGCATTTACTACAAAAAACAAATGTAGTAAAAAGTTACTTCGGTATTATTCTGGGTGTGTTTTTTTGTGTTTTATTTGCCGTAAAATGGCTTAAGAATGCGGTTTATAAAAAAGATTTAATTTATCGTGAGCAAAAAAATACGCCGTGATTTTGGCGTATTCTGGTGGAGGTGGAGGGAGTCGAACCCTCGTCCCAAAAAGCTTCATCTTCAGCACTACATGTTTAGGCAATCTTTAATCTTAACGGGGGCTGCGGACCGCCACGCCACCTTCCGTCCAGTCTGATAAAAATTTAATGCCTCCTCTTCAGACGGAGATTCAGCACGATCTAGTGAAGAACCGACCCCGATACGACCAAACGTCACTAGAAAGGTTTGGAATCGAGGGCTTTCAGCAGGTTATTAAGCTGCGAGAGCGAAGGTTTCGTCGTTTGCGACTATTTTTTTACAGCTTTTTAACGAGGCTCTGTTCCTCGACATGCGCCTTGGAATTCACGTTTCCGGTCGAAGCCAAAAACACCCCCAAGACTTAAGAAAAGTATACCAAAGGATCTATATTGTGCAAGGTTACTTGAATGATTTTTTCATTACTCGCTCTTTATCTCGTTGCCACTGGCGATCTTTTATTGAATCACGTTTGTCGTGCTCCTGTTTGCCTTTCGCTACGCCTATTTCTAACTTTGCCCACGGGCCTTTCCAATATAATTTTAGTGGAATTATGGTATATCCGGTACGTTGAATTGTACCTATGAGTTTTCCGATTTCCCTTTTGTTTAACAGTAAAGTACGGGTGCGAGTAGGATCACTGACAACAAAAGCACATGAAGTTTTTAGGGGGTTTATTAGAGAACCCAACATTATTACTTCGCCGTTTTTTACTGTGATATATGCGTCGCTGATATTAGCTTTTCCAGCCCTCAGTGATTTTACCTCCCAACCTTGCAGGGAGAGACCCGCCTCAAATCTTTCTTCAATAAAATACTCAAAACTGGCGCGACGATTAACTGCAATCACGTTAGCGCCTTGTTTTTTTTTGACTGCCATTTTTGTACCCAAAAAGTAAGTTATATTTTCTATTTTATCAGATCGAAAAGTTTATACCTGTACCTAGCATGTAATAACCAGTACAGGGTGATGCTACATAGGAAAAGTTTATTTACGTCACAACATCATTCATAAAAGTTATTTTTAGCCGATAAAAAAACAATTGGAAAGCTCTTTCAACTTTCTCAACTTTACGTTCGTCGTAAGGAAGTCGAAATCTTAGTTACAAATGCTATACTGCTTTTGATTGGTAAACCCTAAGGCAGATTTTTTTTCAGGCTTACTTACTAGGTGAACTGCAGTGGCAGTTAGTAACGTGATTTAGTAAATAATGAAGTGACGATCTAGACGGTAGGCTCACTCCTGTGCATACATTTTAGATTTAGAGACGGGTATAAACCTAAAAAAATTCGGGATCATTACATGAGTAATAAATCTACAAAAATAGTACGCCGATCCGAAGAATCCTTATTATTATCCTTATTGCAATATATGTCATCACTTTTGGCTGTGATCGGATTATGTACAATAGGATATTTGTTAGCCGGAATGTTCGCTCAGAAAACAGATAAGTCTGTTCTTTTTGTTTTGATTTTTGTTGCAGTTTTGTTTTCATTAATTGCTGTTGTCAGTACATACAATGTCTCGGTTGCAAAAAAACGTAAAAAAAATATTTCATCCATGCTAAAAAAAATAATTGCAGGAAATCTGGATGAGGCTTTTTTGCAAATGGCCAAAAAATCTGATCCCGCATTTGAGTGCTTAGATGTTCTGCTGTCTTCCATACGAAAAAATGCAGGAGACATTAAGAAAGAATTGGATCGGGTTGTAAACGTAACCGACAACAGCCTTGACGCAGTGAATAAGACAAAGGGTGAACTTAAAACTCAGGTTGATCTAACGCATGATACTGTACAAGCAGTGGCTTCTTTAAATGATGGGATAGCAAAGATCACCGATTTTGCAAAAGAAGCATTAAGTGAAGTTCATGCGGCAGAAAAAAATTCGGATCAGTGTCGTTGTGCTATGCAGGACAACATTACTACGACTCACGCATTGGCCGATAAACTTAAAGCATCTTCCGCTGCCGTATCAGACATAGCAAAAATGGGTGATGAAATCGATGAAATAGTCAATACCATTGCGGCCATTGCAGATCAAACAAATCTTTTGGCTCTCAATGCCAATATTGAAGCGGCAAGATCTGGAGAATACGGACGAGGCTTTGCTGTTGTTGCAGATGAAGTTCGTGTGTTAGCAAAAAGAACCGCAGAATCTACTAAGCAGGTGAAAGCGACAATTGAACGACTTGCTACTGCGGTGGATAAAACAGTTCATGTCATGTCCTTGTGCGAAGAAGAAATGTCAAATTCAGTCGATCAAAGTTCTCGCGCCAACTCTTCCATAGAAGAGATTATGGGAACATTTGCCACTATCTCTGACATAAATGAACAAATTGCAGATTTTTGTGTATCTCAGTCCGAGCATACTCATGGCATTGTATCAACAGCAGACAGGATCGGTGTCCTGTCGGATTCAGGGTGTGTAAGTCTGGAAGATATTGAACACACCTTAGATAAAGTAAAAGACATATTGGATTCGCAACAGTATCTTATTCAAATGCTCTGCTTTAATATTTCCGGAAACGTGCAAAATAGAGATCGTCAAAAATAATAATTTGACATTGCCTTCGTCACCATATAAACAACACTTGTATCTAAGTTAACTTGGCTCAAAATTTCGAACAACCTCAGTCGAGCACAGTATATAATGGCGATTTTTCTGTGATCGTGTGCAAGGAAAGAATATAAAGCGTACTTAGTCAATTCAGAAAGTTTATTACTTATGCTAAAATATTAGAGCTTGATCTGAGTTTGTGATCGGACTTCAAGCATTAGACATTTGTCGTCACAAAGGAGCAAAAATGTTAACTACCGAAGCTAAAGCCAAGATTGTTGCCGAGTTTGGCCGTAACCCTGAAGACACCGGTTATCCTGAAGTGCAGATCGCACTTATTACCGCTCGTATCATTGATTTACAGCCTCACTTTGAGATCCATAAGAAGGATCACCACAGCCGTCGCGGTTTGTTGCACTTGGTTGCACAGCGCCGCAGACTTCTGGACTACTTAAAGGCTAAGGACTATGGCCGTTATACTGCCATAGTCGAGAAACTGAAGCTCCGTCGCTAATTTTAGCGGCTGACACCGGGCGGTCTTTATGGCCGCCCAATTTTTAGAAGTGGTCTGCAAAAAAGAACATAAGATGTAAAGCCTACAAGCAGGCCTTTTCGGAGAATTTTGATGAACTTAAAGCCTATCACCCGCACCTTCAAATACGGAAGACACAATATTACCCTTGAAACCGGAGCCATAGGACGTCAGGCAGATTCTGCCGTTATGGCATCGATGGATGATACCGTGGTATTCGCTACCGTCGTATGTAAACGTAATGAGTCCGTTGAGGGGCGCGATTTCTTCCCCCTTACCGTCAATTATCAGGAACGTTCTTACGCAGCCGGAAAGATCCCGGTGAGTTTTTTTAGAAGAGAAGGTCGTGCAACTGAAGGTGAGACTTTGATTTCTCGTCTCATCGATCGCCCTTTGCGTCCTTTATTCCCGGAAGGATTCGTAAACGAAACTCAGGTTGTGGTCACCGTAATGTCAGCAAATCCTGAGATCCCCACCGACATTATATCAATAATTGCCGCATCTGCAGCCATGGCAACATCAGGGTTACCCTGGCAGGGACCTTTGGGAGCTGCTCGCGTAGGTTATATTGATGGACAATATGTTCTAAATCCCCTGTCTTCGGAACTTAAGAAGTCTGCACTTGATTTGGTTGTTGCCGGTTCAGAAAAGGCTGTGGTAATGGTTGAATCTGAGGCCGATATTTTACCCGAATCCGTCATGCTCGGTGCAGTTATGTACGGTCAGGAGCAACTTCAGGCTGTAGTTTCCGAGATAAAAGAATTTGTTAAGCAGGTAAATCGTCCTGTATGGGATTGGCATGCTCCCGTTGAAGATACGGCATTAATAGAGACCGTAAAGGCTGAAGCATTAGATGCAGTAGGTGAAGCATACCGTATTGTGGACAAACTCGAGCGTCAGAATCGTCTTGAAGAAATTCGTGCTACGGTTACCGCCAAGATAACTGCTGAACGCCCTGAGCTTGTTGGTAAAGAAAATGATATAGCGAAGATTTTCTTTAACCTAGAGCGTAATTTGGTTCGTGAGCGTATTTTAAGCGGTGAGAAGCGTATCGATGGACGTTCTTTGCGTATGATTCGTCCTATTACGGTTGCCACTGGTATTTTACCGCGTACTCACGGTTCTGCTCTCTTTACTCGTGGAGAGACTCAGTCTATAGGTGTTTGTACATTAGGATCAGAGCGAGATGCTCAGACGTTTGAGGATATGTCAGGAGTTCGTTCAGATCGTTTTATTATGCATTACAATTTCCCTCCTTACTGCGTTGGAGAAACCGGTCTTATCGGTTCGCCAAAACGTCGCGAGATCGGTCATGGTCGCTTGGCAAAGCGGGCATTGCGTGCAGTATTACCTTCGATAGAGGATTTCCCCTATACCATTCGTTTGGTATCAGAGATCACCGAATCTAACGGGTCCTCGTCCATGGCCTCTGTATGCTCGGGATGCCTTGCATTGTATGATGCTGGAGTTCCTTGTAAGGCTCAGGTTGCAGGTATTGCCATGGGATTGGTAAAAGAGGGGGATCGTGTAGCCGTATTAACCGATATTATGGGTGATGAGGATCACTTGGGAGATATGGACTTTAAAGTTGCGGGAACCCGTGACGGCGTTACCGCCTTACAGATGGATATCAAGACGGACGGCATCACCCGTGAGATCATGCAACAGGCTTTAACTGATGCTCACGCAGCTCGGCAGCATCTTTTGAACGTTATCGCACGTGCCATTCCTGAGCCTCGTAAGATTATGTCTCCTTTTGCACCGCGCGTAGTTACTATCAAGGTTCCTGCCAATAAAGTTAAGGACATCATAGGTAAGGGCGGTTGTAACGTTCGCGCCATTCAAGCTGCAACCAATTCACAGATAGATCTTGAAGACGATGGTACTGTAAAGATTTCTGCAGTATCTCAGGCCTCAGCCGAGGCAGCTGTAAAGGCGGTTAACGATCTCCTTATTGAGGTAGAGATAGGAAAGATCTACGAGGGAACCGTTGCCCGCATAACTGATTTCGGCGCTTTTGTGACCATTCTTCCAGGTCGTGATGGTCTCGTGCATATTTCTCAGATAGCAGATGAGCGTATTGAAAACGTTGGAGACTATTTGCGTGTAGGCGATATTGTTAGAGTCAAGGTTCTCGATATTGATAATCAGGATCGCATTCGTCTCTCCATTAAAGCTGTTCGTGAGGAGGAAGCTGCTCAGAACGAAAACGTCGCCGTGTCAGAAGAAGATCTTCTCCCCGAGGAGCCTGTAGAGGCCTATCCTCATAACGAAGTTTCTTCTGAAACTGCAGAAGACTCAGAAGAGTCTCGTAACTGAATTTTGATACGGTCGTAAGATCTGCACTATAAGCCCGAAGGTGTATGAGTCCTCCGGGCTTTTGTTGTTTTCACAGGAAAAAATATGGCAACAAGAGAACACTTTTCGTCCAGATTCGGATTTGTGCTAATTGCCGCAGGATGTGCCATCGGCCTTGGAAATGTCTGGCGGTTTCCATTCATAGTAGGTCAATATGGCGGGGCTTTGTTCGTCCTAATATATATATTCTTTTTATTGGCTTGCGGCTTACCTCTTCTAACTATGGAGCTTGCAGTAGGAAGAGCTTCAAGGCGAAGTCTTGCCAGATCCTTTGAGATTTTGGAGCAACCCGGGGCTCGCCTGCACGTTAATAAATATTGGATGATAGCCGGCAATTACGTGCTCATGTCTTTTTATACGGTGGTGGCCGGTTGGATGCTTTATTACGCTATTAAAGGATTTACTGGCGAATTTGGTATAAACTCAACCTCCGATCAAGCTGCTCTGGCTTTTACTTCAATGCTGGCATCTCCGGCTGATATGCTAATTAATATGATCGCAGTTACTGCCTTGGGCTTCGGAGTCTGTGCCATGGGTTTACGCAAAGGCGTTGAGCGTATTACTAAGCCCATGATGATTCTTCTCTTCGTGCTATTGGTCTTTTTGGCTTGCCATTCATTCTTTTTAGACGGATTTCAGCAAGGGCTGAGCTATTATCTTTCACCTAATTTTGAGATTTTTAAGTCCAAGCCTTTATTTGAGATTTTGTCTGCAGCAATGGCGCAGGCTTTTTTTACTCTTTCGATAGGTATTGGCGCTATTCAAATCTTTGCTACTTATTCGGGATCGTCCCATACTCTGCTTACTGAGGCGGTGAATATTGCCGTACTTGATACCTTGGTTGCATTACTGTCAGGACTTATCATTTTTCCTGCCTGTTTCAGTTACGGGGTTGAACCCGATCAAGGTCCCAGTTTGATTTTTATCACGCTGGTATCCATTTTCTCGCACATGGATCTCGGATGGCTTTGGGGAGGACTCTTCTTTCTGTTTATGGCCTTTGCATCGCTTTCGACCCTGATTGCCGTATTTGAGAACATAATAGCCATCTGCATGGAGGTGTTTAAAACCTCACGTCGTCGTGCCGTAAGCTGTAATTTTGCAATCATTCTTGTGATTTCTTTGCCTTGCTTGCTGGGCTTTAACTATTTGTCCGACTTTCATCCTTTGGGAGGGGGCAGTACATTTTTAGATCTTGAGGATTTTATAATATCTGACAATATCCTCCCATTCGGAGCGTTGTTCTACGTATTGTTCGTTACCTTAAAGCGTGGCTGGGGGTTTGATAAATATTTGGAAGAAACCAATCGCGGCAGCGGACTAAAGATGCCATATTGGTGTAAAAATTATTTTCGTTTTGTGTTGCCGGTAGTAATTGTCGTGCTGGTAGCTAATTGTTATGTAACGGTGTTTGCAAACTAATATGAACCAATCAAGAGAAAGCTTTTCCAGCCGGTTGGGTTTTTTGCTCATAACTGCTGGATGTGCCATAGGACTTGGCAACGTTTGGCGTTTTCCCTATATTACCGGTCAGTACGGAGGAGCGGCTTTCGTATTTATTTACATTGCCTTTTTGATCCTTGTCGGTATTCCCATGCTGTCTATAGAGCTTGCAGTCGGACGAGCCTCCAGAAAAAGCTTGGGATTGTCATTTGAGACTTTGACACCGAATTCTGGTTTTTCAAAGAACAAATATTGGATGATAGCCGGCAACTACGTGCTCATGTCCTTTTATTCGCTGGTCACCGGCTGGATGCTTTATTACACCGTAAAGACCTTTTCGGGGGAATTTGCCCATGAAATGGATCAGGCGCAGGCAGGTGGAATATTTGCGGGTATGCTTGCTGATCCATCCATGCAGTTTGTTTGTACCTTAATAGTGACGCTTGGGTCCTTCGGGATCTGCGCAATGGGACTGCGAGGGGGGGTCGAGCGTATTGCAAAGCCTCTCATGCTTTTGCTTTTTGTACTGCTGTTGATCCTGGCCGTACGTTCGTTTACTCTTCCGGGCTTTTCTGAGGGTATGAGCTACTATTTAAAGCCCAGCCTTGAAAATATGGAAAAAGCTGGTATAGCGCAGACCCTGTCTGCAGCCATGGGACAAGCTTTCTTTACTTTGGGATTGGGAGTCGGTTCAATTCAGATATTCGGGTCCTACATGAGTAAAAAATGTTCGTTGGGGTATGAATCGGTGTTGATTGCCGTCTTGGATACCTGTGTGGCTTTATTGGCAGGTATTGTTATCTTCCCCGCTTGTTTTAGCTATGGTATTGAACCCGGTGCGGGACCAGGCCTGATTTTCGTCACCTTAGTGTCAGTATTTTCACATATGACGGGCGGAGTATTTTGGGGAGGATTATTTTTCCTTTTCATGCTTTTTGCTGCCGTCTCCACTTTGATAGCCGTATTTGAAAACCTGATAGGCATTAGCATGGATCTTTTCGGCATGTCCCGCATACGAGCTGTGATCCTAAACTTCTTTGCGGTGATCGTATTGGGTCTTCCCTGTATGTTTGGATACAACCTGTTAAGTGATGTGCACCCTATGGGAGGTGAGAGCACCATTCTCGACACGTACGATTTCGTTCTAAGTGAGAATATTTTACCTTTAGGTGCCATGGTCTATGTTTTATACGTGATATTAAAGCGCGGTTGGGGCTTTGATAGTTACGCTAAGGAAGTTAATACGGGTAAAGGCTTAAAGCTTCCTAAGTTCGCTCGTGTTTATTATCGTACAGTTCTTCCTTTGGTCATACTTGCTCTGTTTGTACAGGGGTATATAGGTTTTTTTAGTTAATATCATAAGGGGTTTTTTATGGCGGAGCGCAGTCAGTTCTCCTCGCGTCTGGGGTTTTTGCTCATTGCCGCAGGATGTGCTATTGGCCTTGGAAACGTATGGCGTTTCCCATATATAACTGGACAATACGGAGGCGCCATCTTCGTTCTGATTTATCTTCTGTTTTTGCTTGGAGTTGGGGTTCCTCTTTTAACTGTAGAACTTTCCATAGGACGTGCTTCCAGACGCTCCATAGCTTATGCGTTTAATATTTTAGAGGCCCCAAAAACCAGATGGCATTTGAATAAATTTTGGTTGATCCCCGGAAGCTATATTTTGATGGCTTTCTACGGTCTCATAACTGGTTGGCTTTTGTATTACACCTATGAGTTTATTTCAGGAGGTATTACTCCTGGTTTGACTCAGGATCTCGCGGGTCAAAAATTTGGAGATCTGCTACAAAACCCATTAACCATGTTCGTATGCATGACTACCGTTACCGTGGTTTGTTTTGTAATTGTGGGAATGGGAGTGGAGCGTGGATTGGAAAAGATCACCAAACCTTTAATGATCCTGCTTCTGGCGTTGCTAGTATTTATGTCGGTACGTTCAGTAATGCTACCTGGTTTTGCAGAGGGTATTTCTTACTATCTTAAACCTGATTTTTCAAGTATTGAAAGAAACGGTCTGATGGAAACTCTATGGGCTGCCATGGGACAAGCTTTCTTTACCTTATCAGTAGGTCAGGGATCAATTGAAATTTTCGGAACATACATCAATAAGAAGCATTCCCTTTTATCCGAGGGCATGTGGATTGCAATATTAGATACAGTCGTGGCATTACTTGCAGGGTTCGTTATTTTTCCTGCATGCTTTAGCTACAATGTGCAACCTGATGCTGGCCCCAGTTTGCTGTTTATCACCATGTCCACCGTATTTGCAAATATGACTGGCGGATATTTTTGGGGCATGCTTTTCTTCTTATTTATGTTAATTGCAGCCATGTCTACCCTTATAGCAGTGTATGAAAGTATTATTGCCATATGCATGGAGGTATTTGGGATCTCGAGACCTAAATCAGTTCTTTATAATTTCTTATTTATAATGTTGATTTCCTTACCGGCCTTGTTCGGATTTAACCTGTTATCGGAGGTTCATCCATTTGGGTTTGATACCTTTATGGATCTCGAGGATTTTATTGTTTCAAACAATACTCTTCCTCTTGGATCTTTATTTATGGTGCTGTTTATAACGGCCAAAACTGGTATGGGATGGAAGAAATATATTTCCGAGGCCAATACCGGTGTGGGCTTGAAAATTCGCAACAATAGGCTTGTATTCTGGTACTTCCACCTAGTATTACCCATTGTGATAGGCGTGTTGGTGACAGTAGGCTATATAAAAATTTTCGGTTAACCAATTAATTTCATGAAAAACACTCTCAGATTTTGGAATTTGAGAGTGTTTTTTTATTCTGCGTTAAACTCTTAGGAAAATAAAAGTATGAAAGATCTATTGAAGAAATTTTAGCTCGGAATTTTTGTTGCAGTTGACGGTGAAGTACTATTATGAAAAAAATTTTAGCGAAGAAAAATAAATCGTTTGCAAGCACATGTTTTAGTTTATGTGCAACAGGTTGCATAGGTCTCATAACTTTTGCGCAGACTGCAGTTTATGCGTCACCTGCTGGATATGGCCAAATTCGTCCTTATGCAGAGGTACAAAGTACAGCGCAGAATCAAACAAATTCTAAACTTGCCCGAGAAGACAAAAAAAATAATGCGGTATCTAAAAAAAATAATAATGTCAGAAGTAACAAAGCGAGTTCTTCTAGGCAATCCATAAGCAACCGTCGTTCCCATCAGGGGAATTCGGCTAAGACGTCAGTACCGACCATGCGTATTCCTTCTGCAACTGTAGACAGTCCTGTTTCGGACGGATATATAAGCTATGACGCAGTTTCTCAAAAACGAAGGGAAGCATATGTCGAGGCCAAAGATTTGGCACGCTCAGGTGATGAAAAAGGTGTCAGAACATATAAAGAAGGAATTTTAAAGGACTATGCCCTGAATGTTTACCTTGATTATTACCTGTTACAGTCAAACGTTGCACCTGAAAATTTTTCTGCGGCGTTGTCTTTTGTACGTAAGGACGAGGATCACGAACTGTCCCTTATGATTAGTGACCTTTATGCCGATAAAATGGGAGCTTTAGGGAAATATGCATTTGTGCTTGAAATCATGGGACGAGATCCTCACCAAGGCAGTATGCCTGACGAGCTAAATGTAAAACAAAAAGCCCGTCAGTGCCGTTGGTATGAGGCTTCATTGATGCAGAACAAAGCCGGAGAGGCGGCCGTAAGCTTTGCAACTGCACTTTATGTGTCGGCAAAACCCTATCCTGAGGCCTGTTCAGGCTTGATAGGAGCATGGTCGGCCAAGGGATATATGACGAATGCTTCAAAGGCCAGACGTTTTCAAAATCTGCTGATTAAAAGAAATGTTGGGGATAATGAGCTAAAAACCGTAGCACATGAACTTGAAGGAGATGAGGGTATGGCTGCCGTAAAGGCGGCAGAGTTGCGCAGTGAACCTGAAAGATATGCTGATTTGGACGATCGAAGGGCAAGGGTTCTATCCTTTGAACGCTTTGCTTCGCTAAATCCTCAAGACGCAGCACGGCAGCTCGATCTCTTTGAAAATGAATGCAGACCTACCTCCACAGAAAAGCACGAGATCCTTAGGATCATTGCAGCAGGGCGTTTGGGGAACCAGAGCGATGAGAGCGATCTTATTTGGGTGGATGAAAATCTTCCGGCGGCCTTATGGACGGAGGGGTTGATTGAAAAACGCTTACGTCGGGCCATATGGTTTAGACAGTGGAAATATATTGTTCCGCTTATCGAGGCCATGGGAGATACGGGACGTAACGGGATTAATTGGCAGTATTGGAAGGGACGAGCTCTGATCAATACGGGGAAAAAACAGGAAGGCTTGGAGCTTTTACGCAAGGTAGCGCATGATCGTTCCTTTTTTGGATTTGCAGCAGCACAGCTTATGGGTATGCACCCTTATTACGGCAATAGCAGTTTAAAACGCAGTGACAAATTACCGGATACCCTCGGTGACGTTGCAGCGGTAAAAAGATTTTTTGAATTATACGCTATGAATGATCCGGCTAGATTTATCGAATGGCGAGAAATAGCCTTAAACACTGATGATGAAACAGCTTTGTTTTTAGCCGAATGGGCTCTGCGGACGGGCGAACATCAGCTGGCAATTTCAGCAGTGACGACAGGAATGCGCTGGGATGCATTGGATTACCGCTTTCCACAATCATATTTAAATCTGTATAAATCACATGCTGTGTCAAGTGGAGTATCCTTGGCTTATCTTTACGGGATATCTCGTCAGGAGAGCATGCTAAATCCCGTCGTACGCTCACCTGTAGGAGCAGTAGGGCTTATGCAGCTGATGCCAGCTACAGCCAAGACGGTTGCAAAAAAGAACGGCTGGCGTTATCAGGGGAGCGGAGCGCTTACTGATCCAGATACCAATATTCGATACGGGGCGGCTTATTTAAACGAATTACTTGGCAAATTTAAAGACAATAGGGTTCTGGCCTCAGCTGGATACAACGCCGGTCCAGGACGTGTGGCACGTTGGAAGTCTAAAGACGGAATGAAACGCGATGCTTTTATGTATATTGAAAATATTCCTTTTAACGAAACGCGAACATATGTACAGCGTGTTCTTTTCTACACGGCTGTCTATGAAAAGCTTCTGAGCGGACGCAATATTCCCTTGCTATCGGAAAGCGAGCGTAATTTTAGCTATTAACTATTAAGAAGTAACGCTACGCGTAAAAAAATAAGCAAAAAAAAAATGAAATTAGAAAAAAATTTTTTATGCTGTAAACGGCATAAAAATCAATTTTCGAACGGGCTTAAATGTAAAGTAGATTAAAAAATATAAAAAAAATCTTTACAAGAATTAATAATCTGTTATCATAAGCCTCGTTAAATGAGTTGCCCGGGTGGTGGAATTGGTAGACACGCTACTTTGAGGGGGTAGTTCTTAACCGAGTAAGAGTTCAAGTCTCTTTCCGGGCACCATTTAAAATGAACAAATAAGATACCGTCAGGAGTAAAAGCCCGACGGTTTTTTTGATCTTAAGGCAAATAAAGTCTATGATCTTTCCTCGTCGGGATTTCATCCTTAGCGTAAATTATTCCCGAAGCAAAAAATTGCAAACTGCCTTGGCAGGTCACAAATAAAGTCCGCATGCGGTTTGATAATAGCTCCTGCTTGAGAAGAAATTTATGACGATCCCCGCTTATGACATTCATTTTTAAACGAAATGGATGTCTAGATCTGCCTTAAGCAAACTAGAGCAGGTCAGATCTTCCGCATGAAGCGGAGATGTATTTTTTACAACCTAAAATTTGCTGTCCCGCAGTTTCGCAGCGGGAGGATAACGTCAAATCATGTCAGATCCCAAAATATCCGGCGAAATAAAAAAACGCCGAACCTTCGCAATTATTTCCCACCCAGATGCCGGTAAAACAACTATTACCGAAAAGGTACTTTTATTTGGGTCCGTAATTCAAAGGGCTGGAGAGGTTAAGGCGCGTGGCTCTACCGGTACTTTTGCAAAATCCGATTGGATGGATATGGAAAAGGAACGCGGGATATCAGTTTCTACCTCGGTCATGCAGTTTCCTTACAACGGCTGTGTGATTAATTTGTTGGATACGCCGGGACATGAGGACTTCTCTGAAGATACGTACCGCGTTTTAACGGCAGTAGATTCTTGTCTTATGGTTATCGATGCAGCCAAGGGCGTTGAGGAAAGAACTCGCAAACTGATGGAGGTTACAAGACTGCGTACTACTCCCATCATAACCTTCATGAACAAGCTCGATCGTGAAACACGTGATCCATTGGATTTGCTCGATGAGGTTGAGCATGAACTCAATATATTGTGTGCCCCCGTCACCTGGCCGGTAGGATCGGGCAAGAGCTTTAAAGGCGTTTATCATTTATTGAAGGATGAAATGTACCTTTATCATTCAGGTGAAGGCTTTCGTATTCAGGAGCGTCATATCATAAAGGGCTTGGATAATCCGGACATAGATGTTGCAGTGGGAGAGGATCTGGCATGCAAGCTTCGCGAGGATGTTGAACTCATAAGGGGTGGCTCAAATGAGTTTGATGCTGACGCATATCGTGCAGGTGATATGACACCGGTATTTTTCGGGACAGCCCTTGGTAATTTCGGTGTGGATTTGATGCTGGACGGATTGACCGTATGGGCTCCGTCTCCGCTAGATCGTCAATCTGATACTCGTTTGGTCAAGGCTGACGAGCCGAAGCTTACCGGCTTCATTTTTAAGATCCAGGCTAACATGGATCCGCGTCACCATGATCGCATTGCTTTCATGCGCATTGTGTCCGGAGCTTATCGTAAGGGCATGAAACTTCACAACGTACGTTTAAACAGAGACTCTTCCGTCTCCGATGCCGTAACCTTTATGGCAGGTGAGCGTGCCCAGGCTGAGTTTGATGTTGCAGGGGATATCATAGGCCTTCACAATCACGGTACCATGCGCATAGGTGATACCTTTACCGAAGGTGAGAATATGCGTTTCTCGGGTATACCGAATTTCGCACCAGAGCTTTTCAAACGCATTCATTTGCGAGATCCCTTGAAGCAAAAGCAACTTTTAAAGGGACTGCTACAGCTTTCTGAGGAAGGTGCGGTACAGGTTTTCAGACCTCTCATAAACAATGATCTCATTGTCGGAGCCGTCGGTATGTTGCAATTTGACGTGGTGGTATCGCGTCTTAAGCACGAATATAACGTGGATGCTCTTTACGAGGAGGTTCCAATTACTACTGCTCGGTGGGTGGACGGTGATGCCAAGGCCTTGGATGAGCTACGCGATCGAGTGCCACAAAATTTAGCTTTAGACGGTGCCGATTCGTTGACTTATCTCGCATCCTCCGGAGTAAATTTGCATTTGGCGCAGGAACGCTACCCCAAGGTGAATTTCAGTTCTACACGCGAGCATTGACGTAATGCTTACAGATTGTCATGTACACGTAAGTTTATTCCCAGGACCTCGGGAAATATGCGAGCAGGCGGCGTTGCATGAAACCTCTTTAATCGGGGTTTCATGCTCTTACGAGGATTCCGTAAGGAATCTTGAGTTCGCCTCCATCGAGGGCTATGATGCGATGATAGGAATTCATCCGTGGATGGCTACTCAAAGGGAATTCCCTGCAGAAAGGTTTGAAAAGCTCATATACTACGGTAACGTGCGGGGACTTGGTGAATGCGGTCTTGATGGAGAACGCTCTCCTCTGAACCTGCAGGATCAAACTCATTTGCTGGCAGGAGCTTTGGAGTTTGCCGACAGATTTGCCCTGCCGCTTAATTTACATGTTCATCGCGCTCATGCAGAGATGATAAAGCTTTTGCGTGAGTATAAAGAGCGGGGACTTTGCGGCTGCGTGCATAATTTTACCTTCTCAAAAGAGCTCGCACGCGATTATATCAACTGCAATATGTTTCTGAGCATAGGTCGTCCGCTTTTAAAAAGACCGCGCCGTCTTGTCGAGTCCATGCTCTATGCTGGACCTCATCGTATTTTGCTTGAGAGCGATTATGATCATTTGAAGGGACCGTTCTACGACGGCGAACTCATTGTCAAGCTTGCTGGTGTTTATGCGCAGATTTTCGCCATGACCTTTGATGAGGCATGTGCTCTTCTGGAGGTTAACGTTAGGAATTATTTGGACGGAACTTTGCCATGAATATGATTTTCGTATGTGCGCAGAATAAGGATTTTTCCGTAAATGCTGCGACCTCGCTTCTATCTGAACGTTTCGGAGCTCGTTTAGTTCTCAAAAAAAAGGGAGCTCTGGATAATGTTTCAGGGGCTATTTTTGAAGCTGACAATCTCAGCGATGATACGAGGCTTAAAATTCGAGAGGAAGCTGCCGCTGCGACCTTGGGTTTTGACGTATGGATATCAAGCTCCTTTCCTACTTTAAAGCAAAATGGAATAGTTGTCCTTGATATGGATATGACGTCGGTACAAATAGAGGGTATAGATGAAATAGCTCGTCGTCTGGGGGTGTATGAGGAGGTGGCGTCGGTTACCGCCCAAGCTATGCACGGAGGCTTGGATTTTGCTCAGTCATTGACAAAGCGTGTAGCCATGCTGAAGGGCGGCAGCGCTTGTGTGATCGAAGATGTGAAAAAGATCATGCACGAGACGGAAGGTCTTGATGTTTTAATGCATACCGTCAGTGAGGCTTCATGGAAAAAAGGTATATGCTCCGGAGGGTTCGTGCAATTGATAAGCGTACTTCAAAAAAAATATGCATTGGACATGGTATGTGCCAATTCACTTGAGATACGAGACGGAATTCTTACGGGACAGGTTGACAGTGAGATAGTGGATGCGATGGCCAAGCGTCTAGGTGTATTGAGGCTTGCATCCGAAAATTCCGTTTCGAAGGAGCAGATCATTGTATTGGGAGACGGGGCCAACGATCTCTTGATGATTGAAGAAGCTGGACTCGGCATTGCATATCACGCTAAGCCATTGGTCAGACAAAAAGCTCCATTTGCTCTAAATTATTCCTCCCTTGCAGCTGTAGCCTTACTGTTAAAACTAAATTCATAAAAAGAGGTCGGTTCGTGCCTAAGCTAAAAAGTATATACATTTGTTCTCAATGCGGTGCCCGCTATCCGCGCTGGCAGGGACAATGTCGTGAATGCGGGGCATGGAACACAATAAGCGAGACCGTTGACGCAGTCGAGTCTTCACCTTCAGCCGGATCCAAGGCTGTAGTGAATGCTTTTAAGCTGAGCGGCTTTGCCGGACAAAGCGGTACAGGAGTTGTTTCCCTGAATGAAATTTCCTTAGAAAAGCGTCCGCGTCTTCCAAGCGGTTATGCCGAATTCGATCGCGTATTGGGCGGAGGAATAGTTCAGGGATCGGTAGTGCTGATAGGAGGTAACCCCGGAGCGGGTAAATCTACCTTACTTCTACAGACCATATGTAAGCTTTCCGCTCGGCATAAGGTCTTATATGTAACCGGTGAGGAATCCCTGCAGCAGGTGGCCCTAAGAGCCGGCCGTTTGGGCCTGCCTTCGGATCAGGTTCGCATTGCCGCTGAGACCTCAATTGAAAAAATATGCACGTTGGCTGTCTCTGAAAAGCCGGAGGTATTGGTTGTCGACTCCATTCAGGTGACCCATGTTCAGGGCGTGGAATCGGCTCCCGGATCCGTATCGCAGGTACGTGAGGGAGCTGCGGCTTTGACACAGTTTGCAAAAAAAAGCGGAATTGCGGTGTTCATAGTAGGTCATGTGACCAAGGACGGCACATTGGCCGGCCCTAAGATCCTTGAGCATTGCGTGGACTGTTCGGTCATCTTGGAGGTGGGTAGTGATCAACGTTTCAGAACACTGCGTTGTCATAAAAATCGCTTCGGGGCTGTAAATGAGATAGGTGTTTTTGCTATGACCGATCAAGGGATGCGGGAGGTTCGAAACCCATCGGCCATATTCTTAAATCGCCAGCAGGAGGTGGCTGCCGGATCTCTGGCTATGGTTATATGGGAAGGGACGCGCCCTTTGTTGGTGGAGTTGCAGGCTCTGGTCGACATCACGCAATATGGAAATCCACGCAGATTATCACTTGGAACAGATCAGAATCGTTTATCCATGCTTCTGTCTGTTTTACATCGTCATGCAGGGGTGGAACTTGGGGACTACGATGTTTTTGTAAACGTGGTGGGAGGAATTCGCGTAGAGGAAACTGCCTCCGACCTCCCGTTGATCATGGCATTGCTTTCGTCACTAAGAAACCGTCACGTGGACAGACGTACCATTGCCTTTGGTGAAATCGGACTTACGGGAGAAGTGCGACCGGTTCCATCTGGACAGGAGCGCTTGAATGAGGCTGTAAAGCAGGGCTTTGTTAGAGCGGTGATCCCTGCCGACAATGCTCCCCCAAAAAGCATACCTGGGCTTGATGTAGTAACGGTTAAAAGAGTTGCCGATCTGTTGCCGCTTATTTAATTGATAGTTTGATCTTAATACATCTCATACTTTGTCATTTGTGTAAGCTTGGCTTCGTTTCCTAGGTATGGCGGTTACGTTAGTCTCACAGAGCAGGGGTTTCAATGGCAGCATGTACCAGTCGCAATCCTATGATCAGGCGATCCTCGTTGCGGAAGCGACTTTGCAGGCATTTTCTGATTTTATGAAGATCATCGGGCAGTGATTTCAGAACCTTTGCGTCCACATCCTGAGAGTAAATATCATTAAAGCGTAAAAGATAATCCGAAGTACGCTCTATGGCCGGCATGGCACGGCGAGCTATGGACAACGAGCGTCCGGAAGCATTTTCCACAAGCTCCAGGATCTTAGGATAGAGATCGAAATGTCCGTGAGATACATAGTCGATCAGATGGTCGCAAAATTCTCCGAGCGTCTTTTCATCGCAGTTGAGTTTATCTTCACATAGCTTTTCATAGAGTCGCATAAGCTCGCGTCTGTACGAAATCATTTCATTGATCCACTCGTACGAGGGATCAACCTTTTGCATTACTGCGTTAAAGCCGCACAGCTGTACATCGTCCATGGAGATCTCCCGATCCGTTTAAAATACTATCCATATAAAAAGGAGCAAGTATTCATAGCACAAAGAGCAAGCTACAATTGGCGATCCCGTGATCAGGATCGTTCGGTTTTTAAGCACTTTTGTGCATTAGCAAGCAGGTAAAAATCTCAAAAAGCTTGCTATGACTCATTTGGGGCTAACAATTTTTTACCGATGATTACAAAATACCATGCGTAAGTATCGTATGAGGTTATAAACGCAGGTTTTGCGACGCATACGGCGTTTTTCTTTAGAAAAAAGTTAACGTTTGGCAATTAGAGTCGAATTGTATAGATCGCGTTTGTAATTTTTTACATTCGCAGCAAAACGTTTACGTTCTGAAGCTATTCCCGGATCCTGCATGCCCTGCAATTTAACTCTCATTGCGTTGACTGGACGGCCATTGATGCGCAATTCATAATGCAGGTGCGGTCCGGTGCTAAGTCCTGTATTTCCGGATCGTGCAATTATGCTACCGCTCTTAACATTTTGGCCTACCTTTACGTTAATCTTAGAAAGGTGCATATATACCGTGGAATAAGCCCCGCGATGGCGTATAACCACATAGTAACCAGTTGAACGGGTAAAAGAGGCCGTTGTGACCACACCGTCGGAAGGGGCAATGATGGGGGTGCCCACCGGCATACCGAAATCAGTACCGTTATGCGGTCTTACAGCTCCTGTGACAGGATGACGACGCGAGGGGTTGAAGGGAGAGGTTACTCTAGCGGTAATGTTGAAGGGGAATCTTCTGAATGATGAAGCAGACGAGGATCTCACGCCGCTTTCGTCGTAATATTTGCCGTCCTTTTTATTTAAAAAGGATGATACCTTGCGGCCTCGCAGAGAAAACTCTACAGCACTGATCTTCCCCTTGCCCTTGGAGTCAGTAAAAAGTACTCGCATGGAATCGCCCGGACGTATGTTTTTGGAAAACTGTATGCGCCCCTTAAACATCTGCAGTATTTGATTTATTTCCGTATAGCTTATCCCTGCTTTGTTGGCTGCAGTGGAGAAGCTTTCTCCGCGTTCTATATTTACCAATACAAGACGTCCGCGACTTTCTCGGGCAGAGAGCTTAGTATCGGCCTTATTATTGTTGTCGGCAATGACGTTATTTACAGTAGCTTTTTGGTCATCTGCTTTTTCTTTGTTCTCGGAGGCTACCACTGCTGACGTTGAGATTGGCTCTGAAAGGATGACGGCAGTGTCGTTTAAATGAGAGCCGGCTTTTTCAATAACATATGAAAAAGAATTATTCTCGGGATTGTCGCGATAAAAACGCAGTTGCTTATCCTTTCCTAAAGGCTTTACAAAAGCCATGAGACGACTTTTGTCATCAAGTAAGAACGAAATATGTTCGCCAAGGCGCAGACTGTTGACTTCAGATGCAACCTTTTTATTATCCAAAATAGACATAGTAACGGAAGCAGGAATGTTCAGATCGGCAAAAATTGAGGAAATGGTATCTCCCTTTTGTACGTCCTCCTCAAACCACTTGAGCTCGTCGACGTTTTTATTTCCCTCATTCTTGGCAGCAAGGCTCTTGACCTGATTGTCCAAAACCTCGTCACTGTCAATGATGGCGCTGTCAGGAAGAGTATCGTCGTAGTTATCGGTAGCATCTCCTTGAGTAAAGGGAACGGACACTTGATCAGTTCTTTTTTTGGCAAAATAATCGGCAAGAGGGGCTGTTTCGGGAAGAATTCCATTAAGTCCTGAATAATCCTTTTGTAGCGAGCTTCCTTTAAAGTCTTGCGCTGTTTCCGTAGCTCTATCTTCATCTTCATTAAATGTCGATGCTGTTAGCGAAGAAGTACTGGTCGTTGTAGGAGTGAATACGGCGAGAACGGCAGAGGCAGCCAAGGTAATTACACAGGCGGCAAGATTTTTACGAGGTATGGGCTGATGCCATCTTTCGTTGTAGCTTACGTCACAGGATATAAAGTCTTCAGATGTCTTCATGAGCTCAAAAGCCGGTGTCGGCTACGATCCACACGGCTGCCTTTTACGCTCCAAAAAAGACAGCTTAAAAATCAAAAAGTAATAAACGGATTGCCGCCTGCTGGTTAATGCGTAAATAATATAAAAGCGAGCTTTAATTATTTAACGTTACAGCTACTGGCGCGAAAAAATATGTATTTTCTAGCGTTGTAAAGAGGCGTGCCAGATCCACTGTTTGTTTCAAAATGCAACATGGCATTTGCTGAAACAAACACGACTTGTAAAAACCTAGAGAATTCTTAGGTAGATACGTCGTTTTATAGATAATAATAGTTGCTTATGTTTTATTATGACATGAAAAGATCTTGAAGCAAGTATGAGATGGAGTAAAGCCATCAATTGTTTTGTGTCGGCGCAGGATCATCCCATATATGATGTAGCTTACATTCAATGAGCTGTTATTTATTTGGAAATCTACTTGTGCGTTTTATGAGATAAAAATAAAAGTTGCTTACTATGAATGAAAACATTCCTTATTCTCTGAGAAACAAGCCTGAAACACCTGTCAAAAACGACATTACCTGTTTTTCAGACAAAGAAAAAGCTTTGTTTGCTCTAGCAATTGCCAAGCGTCAGTGGCCGAACTTTAAATTGTGGTCCGAGCTTGATGATTCCCGCGGTAATTTGGGTCCCATATTTAAAAGATGTCTTGATTATATGTCTTCTTTTTTACAGGGTGATGGTTCCCAAAAAGGAGTATCAGCACGCCTTGAGGATATAAGCTTTCTGGTGAATGAGACCTTGAAGGATAAAAGTTTCGGCGGTCTTTTTGCTTATGATGCCGTCAGCACCGTGGAGCTTGCTTATGAAGCGGCATCAGGGGCCAACGAGGATGCTGCCGAGGATGCGTCAATGATGAGTATTACCGGAGTTTATAAACGTTTGGAGACTGATGGTATGCAGGAGGATCCGGAAGACTGTTCTCTTTTGATGGAAGAGTATGAGGTGCAACGTAGCATAGCATCCATTATTGCTTCTAAAGGAAAGCATGATGAGGGGCGGTTACAATTGTCACTCATAAGAGAGGTATTGGAAGCGTCCTTGAAGGAAGGAGTGAGCAATATAGGCATTCCCCTAGAGTGAGGGCGATCCTGCGTCTCATCATGAAAGTACAGCAAGATGTGTCCAAGTCTTATCTCAAGGCGGTATAAATAAGGGTAAAGCCGCTTAGTATGGCTACCAGCGAGAATATTACTTTAACTCCCCTGACCGGCATTTTAATTAAAAGAGAGGTTCCGATGTAGGAGCCCATTAGCGTTGCGATGATCATGGTCGGGATCCATTGCCAATGAATGGGGGCAACCATTCCTATGGTCACGGCTCCCACAGCATTCCAAATTGTGGCTACAAAGACCATGGTGTGCAAAATTGCGCTTTTGAGATCGAGTCCGAAAATTCCCACCAAGGTAAGAGTGGCAAAAAGTCCGGCTCCGGAGGATAAGGATCCGGAAAACATTCCTACCGTGATCATGCACAGGGTTCCGAGCAATGTTCGCATAAGCGATCGGGTTTCAATGCATTTTGAGCCGAAGCCTTTTTTCAAAAGCGAATAGATCCCAGCTGCAACGGTGATGCCGCCCAAGATGATCTCGGCTTGTTGCGTGGGAACTTTGACTATGATGAGCGATCCGGAAATTACGGCAGGAATACATAAAACCGTCATGATAATGGCCACCTGACGGTCAAAAATAAATTGCCCGTGCATACGGCGCTGTTTTGTCAGTGCTCCTATTCCCAAAAATACCACTGCAACCTTATGCGATCCCAAGGCTGATGCGAAAGGTAAGCCCAACAGGATAAGCAAAGGAAACTGTACGAAACCGGCACCGCCTCCGGAAACTGAAGCAAAGAGGTTGGCGGCAAAGGTACCGATAAAAAGTAAAGACTGTCGAATTATTTCGTCTAGCATTTTGCAGATAAAACTTATCCCCGACAACGAGATCGGGGATCTAAAAAATAATTAAAGAAAGCAGATTTTCAGGTGAAGTCCTGTAAGCTCCGCCTAAATATATGTAAACAGCCTGTAAAAAGCTTTTTACTTTAGGCGGAGTAAAGATTTATTTGCGGTTTATAGCACGCCAGGCTATGTCGTTTCGATAGAACATGCCGTCAAAGTTGACGCTCTTTATAAGCTCGTATGCTTTATTGCGAGCGTCCTGTATATCCTGACCCAAGGCAGTGGCACATAATACACGACCGCCAGAGGTAACTATGTTCCCGTCCTTAAACTTCGTGCCGGCCTCAAAGATCTTGACGTCTTCTCCGTGAGTAGTATCAAGTCCCGAGATGACATCACCCTTGCGCGGAGATGCGGGATAACCCGCAGCGGCAAGTACCACTCCCACGGCTGGGCGCTTGTCATATTCGGCTTTACAATTCTTAAGACCTCCGTCCTCGCAGGCCTTGAGACAAAGCTCCACCAGATCTGATTTCATACGCATCATTATGGGCTGTGTTTCGGGATCACCGAAGCGACAATTAAATTCGACTACGCGCGGCTGTCCGTGTTTATCGATCATAAGACCGGCATACAAGAAACCGCGGTAAGGAATGCCGTCCTTTGCCATACCCTGCAACGTAGGGTTGATGATTTCGTTCATTACCTTGGCATAAACATCGGCTGTTACCACAGGGGCGGGGGAATAAGCTCCCATACCGCCGGTATTTGGACCGCTGTCATTGTTGCCTACGCGTTTATGATCCTGAGATGTTGCCATGGGCAGAGCATTTACAGTATCGGACATAACAATGAAGGATGCTTCTTCTCCCTCCATAAAATCCTCGATCACAACTCGTGCGGAGGCATCACCGAATTCGTGATTGTCGAGCATGTCATGTACTGCGTTTAAGGCGTCTTCCTCGGTCATTGCCACAATCACGCCTTTTCCGGCGGCCAAGCCGTCGGCTTTGATAACTATAGGGGCACCGCGTTTTTTAATGTATTCACAGGCCTTTTGAGTTTCAGTAAATACTTCATACGCAGCCGTAGGAATGTGATGACGCTTTAAAAAATCTTTGGTAAATGATTTTGAGCCTTCAAGCTGGGCACCTGCCTTAGACGGACCAAAAACCTTTAGGCCAGCCTCTTCAAAAACATCGGTGATACCCTCGACCAGCGGAGCCTCCGGACCCACGATGGTAAGGTCAATTTTTTCATTAAGTGCGAAGTCGCGTAGGCCGGAAAGATCGTTTACCTTAATATCGACGTTTTGCATTTTAGGTTCGCGGTAGGTCCCAGGGTTGCCGGGAGCTACGAATACTTTTTCGGCCAATGGGGATTGGGCCGCTTTCCACGCTAAAGCATGTTCGCGACCGCCGTTGCCGATAACGAGGATCTTCATAAAAAGTTCTCCTAAGATCAGTGACGGAAATGACGCATGCCGGTAAACACCATGGCGATCCCGTGCTCGTCAGCGGCATCAATTACCTCTTGATCGCGTATGGATCCGCCTGGTTGAATTATGCTTTTGATGCCTGAAGCGGCTGCAGCATCGACACCGTCGCGGAACGGGAAGAATGCATCGGATGCAAGTGAGGCTCCTTCAAGAGAAAGACCAGCATCATCGGCACGAAGACAGGCAATTCTGGCAGAAAACACGCGTGAAGTTTGACCGCAACCAACGCCTAATGTACGTTTGTTCTTGGTATATACGATGGCGTTAGATTTGGTAAATTTGCAAACCTTCCACGCAAAGAGTAGCTCGTCCATTTCCTCGGCCGAGGGGGCGCGCTTAGTTACGACCTTAAGCTCGTCTTTATCTACAATCTTAAGATCTGCTTCCTGTACCAATATTCCTCCGTTGACCTTTTTGCAGTCAAGGCGGGGCATAGCAGGTCCCAAAGCACCGGTTTCCAAAAGACGAATGTTCTTCTTCTTGGCTACAGCCTCACGAGCCTCGGCGGAGATCTCGGGAGCAACAATTACCTCGCAGAACTGACGTGAAACGATGGTTTCGGCAGTCTTGCCGTCGAGTTTTTTATTGAAGGCAATGATCCCCCCAAATGCCGACTCGCTATCGCAATTGAAAGCAGCTTCGTAGGCATCGGTAAGGTTATCTGCCAAGGCAACGCCGCAGGGGTTGGCATGCTTGACAATTACACATGCAGGTTCGTCGAATTGACGTACGCACTCGATGGCGGCATCTGTGTCGGCAATATTGTTATAGGAAAGCTCTTTGCCTTGCAACTGTTTTGCAGTAGTAATTCCGCTGTCATGAGCATCGATGTCAGCATAGAATGAAGCCTGCTGATGGGGGTTTTCGCCGTAACGCATGTTCTGTAATTTGACGAAATTGAGATTTAAGGTACGAGGCAACACGCTCTGGGAGCCGTCTGAAATGCCGTAATCGGGGACCTTGGTGCCGAAATAATTGGCTATAGCCGAATCGTAGGCAGCGGTATGCTCATAAGCGGCAACGGCCAAATCAAAGCGAGTGGCCCAGGTGGTGGCGCCGTTGTGCTCGTCCATTTCCTTAAGTATGCGCGCATAATCATTTGCACGTACTACGATGGTTACGTCACGATTGTTTTTGGCGGCGGCTCGTACCATAGTGGGACCGCCTATATCGATGTTCTCAATAGCTTTTTCCAATGAGCAATTCGGATCGGCTACGGTTTTAACGAAGGGATATAGGTTAACTACCACCAAATCTATTGGTAATATGCCGTGTTCGTCCATGATCTGTTCGTCAATTCCGCGACGGCCGAGAATACCGCCGTGAACCTTGGGGTGCAAGGTCTTGACTCTGCCGTCCATCATTTCAGGGAAACCGGTGTAATCGGAGACCTCGGTCACTTTGATGCCGTTTTGCTCGAGCAGTTTGCAGGTACCGCCGGTGGAAAGTATTTCCACATTGCGTTTTGCAAGCTCAGATGCGAATTCCACGATGCCGGTTTTATCAGAAACGCTGATAAGCGCTCTTCTGACGGGACGAAGCAGTTCTTCCATGACTGATAATTTCTCCGTAATAAATTTGGATCTCTGCCCTTTTGGGGGTGCGCATATTGTAACAAGCCTTTCCCAAAATGCGTCAAAATTGCGTATTTAATGGGGATTTAATAGATTATTTCAAGTAGTGAACACAATTTGTGCATTCACATTTATAAGTTTAAAAAGACGTTTGGTGAACAAGGCGTAAAACAAGCTAAATCCCATTTAAATGCTAGAAATTTAAAAAAATACGGCTATACTATTGCCCGTCGTTTCGGGGTGGTCCGACAACGAAAGGTTTTTTTACAGGCTGCAGAAAAATTCTGAGCCTTATAATAGGTAAGGCGCAAAAGGCGCCGTTTGCAAAGGAAAAAAGATGAACAAGTCCGAACTTGTAAACCAGATCGCAAAGCGTTCCAATCTCCCCTTGGCTACTTCCCGTTTGGTTCTTCAGGCCATTACCGATTCCATAAGCGAGGCTTTGGCATCGGGTGATCGCGTTCAGTTGGTAGGTTTCGGAACCTTCAAGGTAACCGAGCGTGCTTCCCGTGAAGGCCGTAATCCTCAGACCGGCGACGTGATCAAGATCCCAGCCACCAAGACCCCGTCCTTCAGCGCTGGAGCCGAACTCAAGAAGGCTGTGAATCAGTAATAACGGCAATTGCTTCATTAAGGGCGCTGCATGAGCAGCGCTTTTTTTTATTTACGTAATCCAAGTCAAATACCTGCATGGAAGTAATTGGGTAAAATGTAAGCACTTTTTTAGATAATGAATTCAGAGGTACTTATGGCAATTCATGAACGAGCAGGTCAGAAAGCAGGCTTAGAGGATCTCATCAATATACCGCGCCTTATGGCCGCCTATTATTTAAACCATCCAGATCTTGAAAATCCCGAGAATTTGGTGGCTTTCGGTACCTCGGGGCATCGCGGTACTTCATTGAACGGATCTTTCAATGAGGATCACATTTTGGCCGTATCTCAGGCCATTGCCGAATATCGTCGCAAAGAAAACATTTCCGGACCTTTGTTTATAGGTATGGATACACATGCTCTGTCAGAGGCAGCTTTGGCTACAGCAGTTGAGGTTTTAGGTGCCAACGGAGTAGAGGTACGCGTTGAAAAAGATCACGGCTATACTCCGACACCATCTGTTTCCTTTGCCATCTTGAATTATAACAAGGGACGCAGCGAGGGCTTAGCTGACGGTATTGTGATCACCCCATCCCACAATCCCCCCTCAAACGGCGGATTTAAATACAATCCGACGGACGGAGGTCCAGCAGGTACTGAAATTACCTCATGGGTACAGGACAGAGCCAATGAAATATTGCGTAACGGGTTAAAGGACGTCAAACGCATAAGCTATGAAAAAGCCTGTAAGCTTCCGAATGTCAAGGAGCATGATATGCTCACGCAATATGTGGATGCCTTAGGGGATATCATCGACATGGATGCTATCAGCGCATCCGGCATTCGTATGGGAGTTGATCCGCTTGGCGGATCTGGGCTTTATTATTGGGATCGTATTGCCGATAGATATAAATTAAATCTAAAGGTAGTAAATTATGCGGTCGATCCTACCTTTTCATTTATGTGCATAGATCGCGACGGCAAGATCCGTATGGACTGCTCAAGTCCTTATGCCATGGCCGGACTCATCAAATTAAAGGATGATTTCGATATAGCCTGGGGCAATGATCCTGATTATGATCGTCACGGTATAGTATGTCACAGCGGTCTTATGAATCCGAATCACTACCTTTCCGCAGCCATCGATTACATTTATACCCATCGTAAGGATTGGCCTTCTGGTGCCATGGTCGGAAAGACCGTTGTTTCTTCTAGCATGATGAATCGTGTGGCTGAAGGTTTGGGACGCAAGGCTTACGAGGTTCCGGTAGGATTTAAGTGGTTTGTGCCGGGACTTTTCTCCAAGCAACTGGCTTGGGGCTGTGAGGAAAGTGCCGGAGCATCATTCCTAAGAAAGGACGGTTCGGTTTGGACTACTGATAAGGACGGTATTATCGCATCACTACTTTCTGCAGAAATATTAGCCGTAACAGGTAAAGATCCGTCCGAGCGTTACGCTGCCCTGACAGAAAAATACGGAACTCCTTTTTATAATCGTGTGGATGCCCCTGCAAGTCCCGCAGCCAAGTCTGCTCTGAAGAAACTTGATCCCTCCGCAGTGGAGGCTTCAACATTAGCAGGAGAGAGCATTGAGCATAAGCTTACTTGTGCTCCAGGCAACGGTGCGGCTATTGGAGGTCTAAAGGTTGTAACTCGTAACGGTTGGTTTGCAGCCCGTCCTTCAGGAACTGAAAACGTGTATAAAATCTACATGGAAAGCTTCAAGAGCGAAGAGCACCTAAAGCTTATTGAGAAAGAAGCTCAGGAAATCGTCGATGCTGCCCTAAAAAAGGCCGGCGTGTAAAAAAGTGCGCCGAAATTCGGCATAATGTGCCGAAGGCTTTGATGATTGATATATTTAAGGCTCCGTATGGAGCCTTTTTATGTTTGCATGGCATGCTGATCCGCACGTACGGCGACGTGAGAAGGAGTGGCTTACCATACTCTCTATTCGATTGGAAGTAATATGGATTTTCTTGTAAGCAATGGACGTAATATAAGGGCAGCCGTTTTTGATCTTGACGGGACGCTTTTACGTTCAGATAAAACCGTATCCGATCGGACGTTGTCAGCGATAAAGGCTATAGTGGCAAAAGGCTGGTATACGGCGGTGGCGACCGGACGTCATCCTCTTTCGGCTTTGCGCTATATGGAATATATGGGCGTTCTGAATGAACGCAGTCTAGCCATCTGCTTTAACGGATCGGCTCTTGTAAACGTGTTTGATTTTAAAAAATCAGGTTCTCCTGATCAGGGTTTTAAAACTCTTTACGAGCAAACGGCATCTAAGGACGAAGCTGCAATCTTGGCAGATTTGGCGACACATTTTTCGTTGCATACTCATGCATATTCGAAATATTCGGGATTATGCGTTGAAAACAGCAATATTTATTCCATGCGTGAATTTTTTCATGCGGGAGTCGGCTTGCATGACGGCTTCGATTTTAAAAAAGCTCCTGAGAGTGAGCGCTATTACAAATTGATCACTGTTGGTAACGGGCAAGATTTGGATTGTTTTCGAGCATCGCTTAGCACCTATTTGAAGGATCGCTTTGAAATAATGCGTACCGACGAAAATTTTCTTGAATTCATTCCTTCCCATTGTTCAAAAGGAACTGCACTTATGTGGCTTTGTAAGGCGGCTTTGCTTAATATTCCGCAAATATGTGCATTTGGAGATGCGGAGAACGACATGCTGATGCTTGAAAAGGCAGGATTGGGTGTTGCCATGGGTAATGCTACGGCTGCGCTAAGAAAAATAGCCGATCATGTTACGACCTCAAATGATGATGACGGAATAGCCGTGGTTTTGGAGCATCTTTTGCAACTGCAGGATCGGGAATGAAAATGTTTAAAACAGCCATATTGAATGATCGCGAAATCAAAGCAGATAAAAATCTCGAAGAGAAACTGCATAAAAGCGATTCTTTACCATTGAAGCTGTCGATAAGAGCCTTTTTTCGCATTGCCGTCCCTTATTGGAAATCTAGGGATTCATTTGTGGCGTGGGGGCTTTTGGTGTTGATCATCGCATTAACATCGGGGGCGGTGTTTTTGGCTACAGCTATCAACTCTTGGTATAAATCCTTTTGGGATACCATCCAAAATTACGATATACCGGGCTTTAAACATTATTTGTGGGTATTTGTAGCGTTGGCGTCAATCCATGTAGTTGTGAGCGTCTATAATTCATATTTACGCTCGTGTCTGGCCATCCGTTGGCGTAAATGGCTTACGGATAGAGTGATGCATGAATGGCTTGAAAATAATGCTTATTATCGAATGCAGCTTGCCGACCGCAATACCGAAAACCCAGATCAGAGAATTTCCGAGGATTTGAATGCGTTCGTTACCTATTCGATTTCATTGCTTTTGGGTACAGCCTCAGATTTGGCGATGCTCGGGACCTTCGGCGTCGTGCTGTGGGATCTTTCACACTCCGTTACCCTGACTTTGTTTAATGACGAGACTCTGACCTTACCTGACGGGTATTTATTGTATCTTGCAGTGATCTATGCCGTGGCTGGTACGGCACTGACTTTCTTTTTTGGTAAGCCGCTGGTACGTTTGAATTTTCGTCAACAACGTTATGAAGCTGATTTTCGTTTTTCCCTCATACGCATTCGTGAAAATGCAGAGTCCGTTGCTCTTTATAGGGGAGAGAAAGAAGAAGGCCGTATTTTGTCATCCCGTTTTTTGGGAGTGGTAAAAAACTATATAAGGCTTATTTCCTGTGAGAAGCGGCTAGGCTTTTTTACATTATCCTATGCGCAGTTGGCTGTCATATTTCCAATTTTAGTGGCGGCACCCATGTATTTTGCCAAGATCATTACCATGGGTAGCATCATGCAGATCAGCTCTGCTTTCGGTCGTGTTCAGGATTCATTATCTACTGTGATCAGTAACTTTTCTGCTTGGGCTTCCTTCAAGGCTGACATAGACCGACTGGCCCTGTATTTTGACAGCATGAATACGGCAGATCAGGTAGAATGCTTGACGCCGGAGAAAAAAGGAGATGAGTTTGAAATTTGTGATCTGAGTGTACGCTCGCCTACGGGAGTTCTTTTATGTAACAAGCTTTCTATGAGCATGCAGAAAGGTCAATCCGTACTTATTCGCGGACGGTCCGGATGCGGTAAATCCACTCTTTTAAAGAGTGTGGCCGGAATTTGGCCTTATGCCGACGGTCGTGTAAGATATCCCAGCAACGGGGTTTCGTTGTTCTTAAGCCAAAGACCTTATCTGCCGTTAGGAACCTTACGAGAAGCTGCATATTATCCTTCAAAGCCGGAACATGACGGCAGGGCAGAAAAGTTCATGCAGGAATTAGGACTTTCACACCTTATACCTTCTTTAGATATCGAGGACAATTGGGCACAAAGCCTCTCATTGGGGGAGCAACAACGTATAGCTGTGATCCGTGCATTGTTGATGAGACCAGTCCTTTTGTTCCTTGATGAGGCCAGCTCAGCTATGGATGAGCTGATAGAAAACACGGCGTACGTTTTATTAAAAGAAAATTTGCCCGAAAGCATAATTATATCGGTAGGGCATCGTTCTACACTGCTCAAATTCCATACGTATGTGTTGGAGTGCAAGGACGGAACGGAATGGAAATTTAAGCAACGGGATTGATAAATGGCAACTCAAAATACCAAGAAAAAATCTAGTTCCCTGCAAAAAAATATAAAAACCAAGGTTTTTTACCTGTCAATGGTGACTGGATTTTCTTTGTTCGGTCTTTACATTGCATATGACACCTACACTGATCCTGAAACACGGGGGATCAGTGCTGCTGTTTTAGTAGTGTCTTTAATAGCTCTGGGACTCACCATGCTTAATATTTTTATGACGCGTTTGAGACTGCGCAACTATTTGCGCAAGAAATATACTCAAAGGAAAAAAAATTAATCCGTGTGATTTAGCTCTGGCTGTCATTTTAAGTGAGCACTGACAATCAGTCACTATTGTGAAGCAATCCTTCCGTCTATAGAGGCGATTCTTGCTAGGTAAGGTTAAAAAAAGCTCCCACAAGGGAGCTTTTGCTAAAATTCAAAGCTATTCATCATTTCCGTCTTTTAAAACGTCACTTACGGCATCCTCATTGCCTGATGATTGCGATAAGGCTCTTCTGCGGCGTCTTCTTACGGCAATTCGTGCGAGTTTGCCCGTCAATTTCTCGGATGGTCCGAAATGAGCCTTTTCCCCCTTTAGATAGTGATCTTCATAATCTGAACAGGCTTTTACAACCAGTTTATAAAGGCCGATCACAGCAATAATGTTAGGGATCACCATCAGACCATTAAACATATCCGCCAATTCCCAAACTAATTCCACTTTAAGTAAGGAACCTGTCATGAGAAATACCAGTACTATCACGGAGAAAATGTTTATGAAACGATAACCAACAAGATATTTGACGTTTTGGGCGGCAAAAAAATACCATCCAATGATAGTGGTAAATGCAGCAAAAAACAGACACACAGCTACAAAGCCAGATCCGGCTACACCCATGCCCTTGGTGAAAGCATTTTGAGTAAGTACGATACCGGTATCAACTCCGTTTAAGCTTTGGGTTACCATGATTACCAAGGCAGTGGCAGTCAAAACTACGAAGGTATCTATGAAAAGTCCCACTACGGCAGCAAGTCCTTGCTCGGCGGGGTGATTCACGCGTGCGATCGCATGCGCATGAGGGGTGGAACCCATACCAGCCTCGTTGGAAAAGAGTCCGCGGGCAACACCGTAACGAATTGCTTCCTTGACAGAGGCGCCGATCACGCCGCCGGTTGCGGCTGATGGATTGAAGGCACCGACAAATATGGCTTCAAAAGTGGGAATAATATTTTCCCAAAACATTAGCATGATAAAAAGGGCACCCATAACATAGATAAGAGCCATTAAGGGAACCATTTTTTCGGCAAAAGCAGCGATGCGTTTGATGCCACCGATGAAAATAAATCCGGCAAGCAGGATCAGAATGAGTCCGGTAACAGGGGTTGGAACTTCAAAAGCCGACTCAAATGCGGTAGCAATGGAATTTGCCTGTACCATGTTTCCGATAAAGCCTAACGCGATGATGAGCATTACAGAGAAGATGGCTGCCAGAGGTTTTGATCCCAGACCGTTGCTGATGTAGTAGGCCGGACCGCCTGTAATGTGTCCCTCGTTATCGCGCGTTCTGTATAGTTGTGCCAAAATGGCTTCGGAAAAAATGGTTGCCATTCCGAAGAAAGCAGCAAGCCACATCCAGAAAATAGCTCCGGGACCGCCCATAGCCATGGCAGTAGCTACACCTGCTAGGTTTCCTGTTCCTACCTGTGCAGCAATTGCGGTAGCCAAGGATTGGAAGGAGGTCATTCCGTGTTTTCCGGCTTTTTCTCCGTTGAAGGAAATATTGCCGAAAACGTGTTTCATGGCACGACCGAACTGTCGTATTTGCACGAAATGTAATCTGAAGGTGAAGAATATACCTGTTCCTACCAAAATAGGAATGAGGCACCACGGTCCCCATAGTATCGAGTTGATATTGGATACGATTTGAGTCAGCTGTTCCATGTTGAAAGCTCGTGTAATAGAAAAAAAATATCAGGTAATAAAACCTTGTTTGAAAATTTTAGATAAATTGCACAAAAAAAGATAATAATAAAACAGATAGTTGCATTTTGGTGCAATGATTCTGGTTAATTAGCTTGTTGCCTTTTATAAAATATCAACAGGATCTCTGTAGGTCCACAATGAATGCGGTTGATGCTAAATACGGCACTCATCATAACAGTGTCCTAGATATTGCCCAAATAATTGAGAAGGGCACGAGAATGATAAGAGCTTATAGCAACCTGACTTACCTGGAAAATAACGAAGATTGCAATGAAATATAAGTCGGCGAAGACAATGTAAGACGCTGAGAATGTAGAACTTAAGTGTAGCTCTAGGTGAAAAATATACTTGGCTTCACCGGGCGAAAGTACATTCACAGGCTAAGATGAACAAGATCGCCGCCCTTGGTATATATTCAATTTTTTTTGCTTATCTTGGCTGCAATTTTGGCTTTGATCTTCTTTTTAAGCCATATGGCCAGACAGATAATGATCACGATGCCCAAGCATAGGTAGATCACTGATTGTACGTCATGTACGTAGCTCATGAGGAGATCACGGCTGTCTGCAAAGAAATATCCTATATACACCCATACCGGAACAGAAATTAAGGCAGCAAAGCCGTCCATCAATATAAATACATGGTAAGGAATGCGGCGGCTCATTCCTGCGGCTAAAAATATCGGAGAGCGTAAACCAGGCAGAAAACGAGCAACAAAAAGAACTCCTAAACCGTACTGCTTGAATTTTTGTTGAATTTGGGAAAATCTGTGAGGTGACAAGATCTTGCGGAACATTTTTAGGCGCTGGATCCTATAACCAAAAATACGACCGCCTAAAAACATGGTACTGTCGCCGACCAGTACTCCTAAAATTCCCACCACAAACATTATGTGTTGATTGACTTCAGGGTATAGTCCCGAGATAACGCCGCCTGCGACCAGAGTAATGTCTTCAGGGACGGGAACACCTAGACCGCATAGGAGCAAGCAAGAGAAAACAGCAAGATAACCGTAATCAGTAAAGAAATTAACTAGAAAATCCAGCACTTTAGAGACACACTCTTTAAATTAAAAAACTGAGTTCTATTATACACATGCGGTTTTTTTCATCAAATTACAGGGGAGACAAAATTTTTTAGTGATGCATTTTACAATGCAGCCCCACTAAAGCGTAATTGTCTCCATGCCTCGTAAGCAACCACAGCTACTGAATTTGAAAGATTCAAGCACCTGCTTTGTGGCATCATCGGAATACGAAGGCGCATTTCGTTTGGAACCGCGGCATAAACTTCCTCAGCAAGTCCCTCCTTTTCCCGTCCGAAGATCACGTAGTCCTGATCCTCAAACTGGAAATCATATGGAGATTTTGTAGCCTTAGACGTGGATGCTATTAGTCGACGAGGCGTTTCCTTTTGAAGAAAACTTTGAAAGTTAGTATGCACAGTAAGATTGGCAAGCTCATGATAATCAAGTCCGGCTCTTAAAAGTCGTTGATTGTCCATAAAAAATCCTAAAGGACCTATAAAGTGAAGGCGAGCTCCACAATTTACTGAAAGCCTTATCACGTTTCCCGCATTGGAGGGCATTTCCGGCCTATATAGTACAATGTTAATCATTATAATTTCTCGTTATAATCCAAAGTGTTAAGCTTGTATGCAAATATTTTTAATAATAATTGTCAAATTGCGACGAACAAGGAATAGTGCTAACATTTTTTAATTGTATTTTATCAAAACGTTAAGCTGAAACTTTTAATTTTGACTTGCATGTGTAAGCACTGAAGCGTTTTGAGCAAATGTCAAACGGCATATAAAAAGCATGAACATAAATATCTTTTGCAAAAGCGTCAAAGTAAAAAAGTGAATATGTACTGGTACTTTTTCTTGATCGCTATATCAAATTGCAGATAGCTTTATGAGGCATGTATTTTAATAAGTAATAAGCATTATCAAAGATGGCAAAAAGAAGGCAAGGGACAGCCGGCGGAGGAATATATATATG
>PPYF01188237.1_pt1 | contig 34535 bp, 30 predicted proteins | sample 1559871 | NCBI WGS metagenome assembly PPYF01 (sample SAMN08240021, study PRJNA423297) | Human gut metagenome, whole genome shotgun sequencing project.
CTAACGACAAGCCGTTCGCCAGTGCGGTCAGCACATGTTCCTGGCCGACGACGTCAGCAAAGGTTTGTGGGCGCCATTTACGGGCTAAGACCTGATAACTCATGGGCTGGCTCTGAAACGCTGGAAGGTGAAATCACGAAGGGGTCATGCTATCACAGCCCCGCCCGATCGGCGAGGCTATGTGGAGGGATTTGCTTAGTGGCCCGGGAACGGCACCAGACTGAAGCAGTGGATCCCCAGCTTCTCCAGGCGCTGTTCGCCGCCCAGATCGAAGAGATTGATAATGAAAGCGGCATCCTGCACTTCGCCGCCGAGACGGCGGATCAGTTTGACCGTCGCGTCGATGGTTCCGCCGGTCGCCAGCAGATCGTCCACCACCAGCACTTTGTCGCCCGGTTTGATGGCGTCAACGTGGATCTCCAGCTGATCGGTGCCGTACTCCAGCTCATAGCTCTCAGCGATGGTTTCACGCGGCAACTTACGCGGCTTGCGTACCGGAACAAAGCCCACGCCCAGCGCCAGCGCAACCGGTGCGCCGAAAAGGAAGCCACGCGCCTCAGTCCCTACCACTTTGGTAATTCCCGCGTCTTTGTAGCGCTCGGTCAGCAGTTCAATGCTGAGCGCGTAAGCTTTCGGGTCTTCCAGTAAACTTGTGACATCGCGGAAAAGAATGCCCGGTTTTGGATAATCCTCGATACTCTGGATGCTGTTCTTCAGATATTCAAGCTGCTGTGCAGTTGCGGTCATAAGTGTATGCCTGATTGAAACGGTGTTACCCACGGGCGTGCAAAAGGGGCCAAAGAAACATTTGTTTAACCTTTGACCAGGCTTACCCGCGCTCGAAAACGCCAGAATTTACTGGCTGTCAGCAACAATTGCAACAGGCATTATTGCGCATCAGTGCTTTTGTTGCTTTGCGTCAACCACCGGAATGCGCCACATAAAGATCAGCAGACAGGCCAGAATGACCAACAGCATGATGCGCACCCACGTAAGCTTAACCAGCCACAGCGAAATAGCAAAAGTCGCCACGATCATGGCAATGGCGCGCGGTTTGGCGCCGCGAGGCATGGCGCGGTACTGTTGCCAGTGGCGAAGATAGCCGCCGAACCATGAGCGATACAGCAGCCACTGGTGAAAGCGCGGCGATGAGCGGGCAAAGCACCAGGCAGCAAGCAGAATAAACGGCGTCGTCGGCAGCAACGGTAAGAAGACGCCCAGCGTACCCAGCGCTACCGCCAGCCAGCCGATAATGGTTAAAATAACAGGTGGCATAATGTGAATCGTTATCAAACAGATACGGCTAATGTAGCACAGTTGGCTGATGGAGAATGGAGGGGGTTGGTGAAAACAGCTCAACTTTTACAAACGCTGAACAATCAGCTCAGCGAGCTGGCCGCGCAGGTGGCGCCGCTGGCGGAGCACGCGACCCTCAGCCCGCGCTTTGACCGCCAGCTCTTCCACACCCGCAGCACGCTGATGCAGGCCTATCTGGCGGAAGCCCAACACAACTTTCACCAGCTCCGCCAGGCCGTCGAGCGCCAGCAGTTGCCGCAGGTAGCCTGGATCGCCGAGCGTCTGGCGGCGCAAATCGCTGCGCTGCGTCGCGAAACCGCCACCTGGTCGCTGCGCAGTTGGGACCATGCCTCGCCAACGCTGAGCCGCTGGCAGCGCCGTCGCCTACAGCATCAGGAGTATGAGCGCCGCCTGCTGGCGATGCGCGACCAACGCCAGCGCCAGCTGACGCAGGCTACCAGCCTCGACGAGCAGCAGCGGCTGGCCAGGGAAGTCGAGGTCTACAGTGGACGGCTGGCGCGCTGCCGACAGGCGCTGGATAAGATTGAAAACGTACTGGCGCGGCTGACGCGCTAACAGGAGAGTCCGATGTCGCTGGAAAATGCCCCCGATGAGGTCAAACTGGCCGTCGATTTAATCATGTTGCTGGAATCACATCAGATCCCGGCGCAAACCGTGCTGGACGCGCTGGAAATTGTCAGGCGGGATTATGCAAACAAGTTAAAAAACGCGGAAAGCGCCTCGCAAACGCCGCAGAAGTAAGATGTTGCCCACGGCGGAGTGCTGGCAGAGTGGTCCTCTGCGCATGACGCCGATGGAGGCAATATTGATGGAAAAGGTCAGTCAAACCCCGCACGATGCGGTTTTTCGCCAGATGCTGATGCATCAGGCGGTGGCGAAGGATTTCCTGCAGCTGTATCTGCCCGCGCCGTTTCTGGCAATCTGCGAGCTGGATTCGCTGCAGCTGGTCTCCGGTAGCTTTGTTGAAGAGGACCTGCGCGCCAGCTATTCCGATATCCTTTACTCACTGCGCACCCGCCACGGACCGGGCTATGTTTACGCGCTGATTGAGCACCAGAGTACCCCGGACAAGCTGATGGCGTTTAGACTGCTGCGCTACGCGCTGGCCGCCATGCAGCGTCATCTGGACGCTGGCCACGATACGCTGCCGCTGGTGGTGCCGATTCTGTTTTATCACGGCAAGGTCACCCCCTGGCCCTGGCCCCGCAACTGGCAACAGCTATTCGCCGAACCGGCGCTGGCGAAGGCGCTCTATAGCGGTGATTTTCCGCTGGTGGACCTCACCGTTATGCCAGATAATCAGATCGTCCGTCATCGGCGGATGGCCATGCTGGAGCTGTTGCAAAAGCATATCCGCCATCGCGATCTGGCCGAGCTGCAGGTGCCGCTGATTGCGCTGATGACGCAAGGCTATCTGACAGAAGCGCAGTTGAATACGCTGCTGCGCTATATGTTGCAGGCGGGTACAACGGAACATCCGGGGGCGCTGATCCGCGCGCTGGCGGCGCAGTCGCCCAGGCATAAGGAGCTGATGATGACCATTGCCGAATGGCTGGAAGAGAAAGGCCGTAAACAGGGGCAGCAGGAGGGCGAGCAGGAAGGTCGAGAAGCCGCCACTCGCAGCATCGCCGCCAGAATGCTGGCGCGCGGCCTCGAAAGACAAATCGTGCGGGAACTCACCGGGCTTAGCGACGAGGAGCTCGCCGCGCTGGCGCCCTGATGCAGCAGGGGCGGCGTTGCGCCGCCCCTCTTCAGTTAAGACGCGACGGAGGGTGCTAAATCGTCGCCCTTTCCATCCCGCTTCACTTCCGTGACTTCATCACCCTTTTCATTTCGCAGATGGACTTCCAGCTGGTTAAAGGCAATGTTGATGTCATTCTCCCGGCACAGACGGTCGATGGCGCGGTTGAGCTCATCCACCGTGTAGCTGCGATCGCGCAGTTCACGGACATACAGACGTAGTTCATGATCCAGCGTACTGGGGCCGAAGGTGGTGAAGAAGACCGCCGGCGCTGGCTCCTGCATCACTTTCGGATGATCGTGCGCCACCTTCAGCAGCACCTCCTTCACCTTATCCAGGTCGGAACCGTAGGCGACGCCGAGGCGGATCACCACGCGGGTCACGGTGTCGGAGAGCGACCAGTTGATCAAGCGCTCGGTAACGAACGCCTTGTTCGGGATGATCACCTCTTTGCGATCGAAGTCGGTAATGGTGGTGGCGCGAATACGGATTTTGCTTACCGTACCGGAGAAGGTGCCGATAGTCACCGTATCCCCGATGCGCACCGGACGTTCGAACAGAATAATCAGGCCGGAGACAAAGTTACCGAAGATCTCCTGCAGACCAAAACCCAAACCAACCGACAGCGCGGCCGCCAGCCATTGCAGTTTGTCCCAGGAGACGCCCAGCGACCCGAATACCGTCATCGCCCCAATGGCGATAATCGCATAGTTAAGAATGGTGGTGATGGCGTAGGAAGTCCCCTGACGCATATTGAGCCGCGACAGGACCAGCACCTCCAGCAGCCCCGGCAGGTTGCGGATTAGCGCCCAGGCAACCATCGACGCCACAATGGCAAACAGCAGGCTGCCCATCGTCACGCTGCGCACCACGCTGGCCCCCGCCTCGGTGCCGTTGTAATGCCAGAGGGTGATGCTGTCGAGATAGGCGAAAACGGTGATCAAATCCGACCAAATCGCCCAGAACATGACCGCGAACAGCGCGATCATCACCAGCATGGTGATGCGCAACGTCTGCTGGTTAACCTGTTCGAGAGCGATAGTCGGCTCCTCCTGCGGCTCAGCGCCTTCCGCGCCCTCCTTCACCAGATGCTGACGGCGCGCCAGCGCCCGGCGCCAGGCGATACGCCGCGCCGCCACGCTCAGGCCGCGCAGCACGGTCTGGTACAGCAGGTTCCAGATCATTACCAGATAAACCGTCTCGATCCAGCGTCCCGCCAGGCGCAGCGTGGTGTAGAAGTAGCCGGTCGCCGTCAGCACCATCAGGGCCACCGGAACGATAGACAGCACCGTGATCGTCAGCAGGCGCAGGCTGTGCGACTCTTTATCGCGCCAGCTTTCCCGGCACATCGGCCAGACCAGCACCGCGATCAGCAGTAAGTTGAAGAAAATCACCAGCTGCCCCAGCACATCGTCCATCAGGTTCAGCGGCGACAGCTCAGAAATCACCGACCAGAAATTCAGCGGCAGCAGCGCCAGGCTGACGCGGACAATCTGCCGCCGCCAGTGGCTGGTCAACTGCGCCGGCATATTAAAGTGGCTGACCGCCACGCCGTTCTTTTCCAGCACTTTCCAGCACAGGCCAAACACCAGCCAGAACATCGCCAGTTTTTTACTGTACGCCCACAGCAGTCCGCTGATATTTAACTGCATGGTGAGTAAGATCAGGCCAATCGCCAGAATCACCAGCACCACCGGTAAGGCGCGGATCAGGTCGATAAAGATCGCCTTCGGCGTATGCAGTTGGGTATCATTGCGTAGTTGGCCTACCTGAGAAGCCAGCTTCGCCTGATAATCCTTGAGCCACTGCAAACGCCAGCGGATCAGGCCGGCAATTAGCAGCAGCGGTAATCCGGCGAGGAAAGCGATAAATACCGCCGGCCACGCTTTTTCCCAGTTCACGGTGATTTTCATCGCCTTAAACTGACCTTTCAGCGCTTCCGGGAAGGCCTTAATCCACTCCCAGTCCATCGGTTTATTGCTGTTCACCCAGAAAATTTGCTGGGTCAGGATTTCTTTCAGGCTGCTGGAGACGCTCATCAGCTGCTGCTGGTTGATCTGCAGGTTGATGGCCATCATCAGCTGGTTCCCCAGCTGTTTATTGAACTGGTCAAGCAGCTCGCGACGCATGTCGATCACTTCCAGCAGCGCGGCGTGCACTTCATCGGTTACTTCAGCGCTGTGCCCCTCTTCCAGCTTAGCGACATAGGCATCGCTCTGGAACAGGGCGTCGCGCTGCTGGTTAACTTCAAACTGTTCAAGCCGCAGGTCGGCAATGCGATTAGTCATATCCTGCAGCTCATCCGCCGACGGCAGCGTCTGCTGCTGCTGATAAAGAATGCGCGACAGCAGGAGGCTGCCCTTGAGCACGGAAATTTGCTCTTTAATATCCCGCTCAGACTGCAGAGCGCGGTCGAGCCAGTTCTTTACCTGGATATTGCGCTGCACCAGCTGGTTGCCATTCTCCGTCGCCTGGATCAGCTTCTCGCTCAACTGGTGGTTAACATCCAGCTCCTGCTTGACCAGCGGGTTGGCCTGAATACGCGTGGTTTCATCCGGCGTGACCGCCTCCTGGGCGGTTTTCTCAGTCAGCGTCAGCCGCTTGCTGTTCACCGCCTCCTGCAGCAGCTGCAGCTGATGCTCCAGCCGGTTGCTCCAGGCGGTTACATAGTCACGCTGCTTCTGCAGGGTATCCTGCAGGATAGTGTTGCCTTCGAGGCTCTTACGCTGCTGCTCGATCTGCGCGTTGAGCAACGCCTGCTGGGCCTGCAGCAACACCTGCTGGGTCGGACGCAGAGTCTCATCGCCCACCGAGGTGCCATTCAGACGATTACGGATCTGCTGCAGCTGCTGGGAGGCGTTGTACATCGCATTTTGCACCCGTTCCGGCTGCGTTTGCAGGGAAACCAGCTGGCTGTTGTAGGTTGCCAGATCGTTTTGCGCATTCTGCAGATCGTCCAGCGTTTGGGTGACGCGTGATTCCAGCTGACGCAGGGAGAGCGTGCTCAGCGTCTTGCGCGTCGCGTCGTCGTTCGGGACATCGCTCAGGTTGTTAAGGTTATCCACCGCCTGGCGCAGCTTCGCCGGGGCTTGCTCGACCTGCTGGCGGAGCTGCGTCGTCTCGCTCTTGATGCGATCGATTTTATCCAGCGTTTCCAGGGTCTGGGTCAAATCCTGCTGGACCAGTTTATCCTGCGGAGTCAGTTCCTTTTGCTTGTTTAATGTGTTGAGCTGACTCTGCACCTCCGCCCGGTCAGGGAGGTCTGCGGCGCGGCCCTGAACTGGACTGAAAAGGCCAATAAAACAGAGCAGCATAATGGTAAAGATGAACGTGGCGCGTTGCCTGGAGATCGTGTGCAGCATAGTTAATATGAATGAATGCAAATGCCGGAGAATACCGGGGGTCGTCGCAAGCGCGCAGAATAGCACTTCTCATCGCTGGCGAATAGCGGCGGACCGCGCTAAAAATTCACGCTCATCCGCACGCTTCGTTAAGCTGGCAGGCTCTCCGGGCCGCGAAGCGTGGGGCAGAATTGATACATCTCCAGCAGGATGGCGACGTAGTCACGCGCTTCCGCATGCAGGTCGAACGAGTCGGGAGCAAACAGCCAGTTCTCCATCAGGCCTGAAAGGTAGCTGCGCATTAAAATCGCCGCTCGCCGGGTGAGTAAATTGGCAGGCAACAGCTTCGCCGCGATACACTCTTTTAAGGTTTGCTCGATACGCTCGTAGCTCGCCAGGGAGAGCTGCCGCTGGGCCTGCTGCACTACGGTCATTTCTCCGACGAATTCACACTTATGGAAGATAATCTCCATCATCAACCGACGACGCTCTTCTGTCACTGTCGCTTCAAGAACATAGACTAATATCTCCCTGATAACTGAGAGTGGATCGTTGGGGAATTTTGCCCGATACTCAATTTCGAGATCGCTAATACTGGCGTCTGACAGCTCCCAAATTTCGTTGAATAAATCTGATTTATTCTTGAAATGCCAGTAGATAGCCCCCCTCGTTACACCCGCAGCTTTTGCAATTGTTGCCAACGAGGTAGATGATACGCCTTGCTGCGAAAACAGACGCAGAGCAACATCCAGAATCAGTTGCCGGGTTTCACGTGCCTGTTGTTTGGTTTTTCGTGCCATAGGTTAATGACTTTACAGAGGTTACGTTTACATACATTTGTGAATGTATGTACCATAGCACGACCATAATAGAAAGACTGTAGTGGGTTTGTGGTTGTTTGAGCCACTGAACATTTTGAAATTGGACACTCGAGGTTTACATATGAACAAAAACAGAGGGTTAACGCCTCTGGCGGTCGTTCTGATGCTCTCAGGCAGCTTATGTGACGCTCAAATCCGCACCTCTACAAATAACCACCGAACTGCCAGGCCGCACCAGCGCCTATCGCATTGCGGAAGTTCGTCCTCAGGTCAGTGGCATTATTTTAAAACGTAACTTCGTGGAAGGTAGCGATATCCAGGCCGGCGTTTCCCTGTATCAGATCGATCCAGCCACCTATCAGGCCAGCTATGACAGCGCCAAAGGCGACCTGGCAAAAGCCCAGGCGGCGGCAAACATGGATCAACTGACGGTCAAGCGTTATCAGAAACTGTTAGGCACTAAATATATCAGTCAACAAGACTACGATACCGCCGTCGCGACGGCGCAGCAGAGCAATGCGGCCGTGGTCGCGGCGAAAGCAGCCGTTGAAACCGCGCGCATCAATCTGGCCTACACCAAAGTCACCTCGCCGATTAGCGGTCGCATTGGTAAATCCGCGGTGACCGAAGGGGCGCTGGTGCAAAATGGTCAAACAACCGCCCTGGCAACCGTTCAGCAGTTGGATCCGATCTATGTCGACGTCACCCAGTCGAGCAATGATTTCCTGCGCCTGAAACAGGAGCTGGCCGATGGCCGTCTGAAACAGGAAAACGGGAAAGCGAAAGTGGAGCTGGTGACTAACGACGGTCTTAAGTATCCGCAGGCTGGCACGCTGGAATTCTCGGATGTCACCGTCGATCAGACCACCGGCTCTATCACGCTGCGCGCTATTTTCCCTAACCCGGATCACACCCTGCTACCGGGGATGTTTGTCCGTGCCCGTCTGGAAGAAGGGGTTAACCCTGACGCCCTGCTGGTGCCGCAACAGGGTGTCACCCGTACGCCGCGCGGCGATGCCAGCGTCATGGTAGTGGGTGAAGGCGATAAGGTCGAAGTCCGCCAGGTCACTGCTTCTCAAGCGATTGGCGATAAATGGCTGGTCACTGACGGTCTGAAATCCGGCGATCGCGTTATCGTCACCGGCCTGCAAAAAATCAAACCAGGCGTGCAGGTAAAAGCGCAGGAAGTAGCTTCTGATGATAAACAGCAAGCCGCAGGCAACGCGCCATCAGAACAAACCAAGTCTTAACTTAAACAGGAGCCGTTAAGACATGCCTAATTTCTTTATCGATCGCCCCATATTTGCATGGGTGATCGCCATCATCATCATGCTGGCTGGGGGATTATCGATCCTCAAATTGCCGGTGGCGCAATATCCGACGATTGCGCCGCCAGCAATTTCCATTACCGCCATGTACCCCGGTGCTGACGCCGAAACCGTGCAAAACACCGTGACTCAGGTTATCGAACAGAATATGAACGGTATCGATCACCTGATGTACATGTCCTCGAATGGCGACTCCACCGGTACGGCGACCATCACCCTGACCTTCGAATCCGGTACCGATCCGGACATCGCCCAGGTTCAGGTTCAGAACAAGCTGGCCCTGGCCACCCCTCTGCTGCCGCAAGAAGTACAGCAGCAAGGGATCAGCGTTGAGAAAGCGTCCAGCAGCTTCCTGATGGTTGTCGGCGTTATTAACACCAACGGCACCATGAACCAGGACGATATTTCGGACTACGTGGCGGCCAACATGAAGGACCCGATCAGCCGTACCAGCGGCGTCGGCGACGTTCAGCTTTTCGGTTCCCAGTACGCGATGCGTATCTGGATGGATCCGAATAAACTGAATAACTTCCAGCTCACGCCGGTGGACGTGATCAGCGCTCTGAAAGCGCAGAACGCCCAGGTAGCCGCTGGTCAGTTAGGCGGTACGCCGCCGGTGAAAGGCCAGCAGCTCAACGCGTCCATCGTCGCACAGACGCGTCTGACCAATACGGAAGAGTTTGGCAACATCCTGCTGAAGGTGAACCAGGATGGTTCCCAGGTTCGTCTGCGTGATGTCGCCAAAATTGAGCTGGGTGGCGAAAGCTATGACGTGGTGGCGAAGTATAACGGCCAGCCAGCGTCCGGTCTGGGTATTAAACTGGCTACCGGCGCGAACGCGCTGGATACCGCCAACGCGATCCGCGCTGAACTGGCGAAGATGGAGCCGTTTTTCCCGTCGGGGATGAAAATCGTTTACCCGTATGACACCACCCCGTTCGTGAAAATCTCTATTCACGAAGTGGTTAAAACGCTGGTGGAAGCGATCATCCTGGTCTTCCTGGTGATGTATCTGTTCCTGCAGAACTTCCGCGCCACGCTGATCCCGACCATCGCGGTGCCGGTGGTCCTGTTAGGGACCTTCGCTGTGCTGGCGGCGTTTGGCTTCTCGATAAACACCCTGACGATGTTCGGGATGGTGCTCGCCATCGGCCTGCTGGTGGATGACGCCATCGTGGTGGTCGAGAACGTCGAGCGCGTCATGGCCGAAGAAGGCCTGCCGCCGAAAGAAGCGACGCGTAAATCGATGGGGCAGATTCAGGGCGCGCTGGTAGGTATCGCCATGGTGCTGTCGGCGGTATTTATCCCGATGGCATTCTTCGGCGGTTCAACCGGCGCCATCTATCGCCAGTTCTCCATCACCATTGTTTCCGCAATGGCGCTATCGGTACTGGTCGCGCTGATCCTGACGCCGGCGCTGTGCGCCACGATGCTGAAGCCGATTCAGAAAGGCAGCCACGGCGCGACCACCGGTTTCTTCGGCTGGTTTAACCGCATGTTCGATAAGAGCACGCACCATTACACCGACAGCGTAGGCAACATTCTGCGCAGCACCGGTCGCTATCTGGTGCTGTATCTGATCATCGTGGTGGGCATGGCGTGGCTGTTCGTTCGTCTGCCGAGCTCGTTCCTGCCGGACGAAGACCAGGGGGTATTCCTGAGTATGGCCCAGCTGCCTGCCGGCGCCACCCAGGAGCGCACGCAGAAAGTGCTGGATGAGATGACGAATTACTATCTCACCAAAGAGAAGGACAACGTGGAATCCGTGTTTGCGGTTAACGGCTTCGGCTTCGCCGGCCGCGGCCAGAACACCGGTATCGCGTTCGTCTCGCTGAAAGACTGGAGCCAACGTCCGGGCGAAGAAAACAAAGTTGAAGCGATCACCGGTCGGGCGATGGGCTACTTCTCGCAGATTAAAGACGCGATGGTCTTCGCCTTTAACCTGCCGGCTATCGTTGAACTGGGTACCGCGACCGGCTTTGACTTCCAGCTGATTGATCAGGGCGGCCTGGGACACGAAAAACTGACCCAGGCACGTAATCAGCTGTTTGGCATGGTGGCGCAGCATCCTGACGTGCTGACCGGCGTGCGTCCTAACGGTCTGGAAGATACACCGCAGTTCAAAGTCGATATCGATCAGGAAAAAGCCCAGGCGCTGGGCGTCTCCATCAGCGACATTAACACCACGCTAGGCGCTGCCTGGGGCGGAAGCTATGTCAACGACTTTATCGACCGCGGCCGCGTGAAGAAAGTGTACATCATGTCCGAAGCGAAATACCGTATGCTGCCTGAGGACATCGGCAAGTGGTATGTTCGCGGCAGCGATGGCCAGATGGTGCCATTCTCCGCCTTCTCCACCTCGCGTTGGGAATACGGTTCGCCGCGTCTGGAACGCTACAACGGTCTGCCATCGATGGAAATTCTTGGCCAGGCAGCGCCAGGCAAGAGTACCGGTGAGGCGATGAGCCTGATGGAAGAGCTGGCGGGTAAACTGCCGTCGGGTATCGGCTACGACTGGACCGGGATGTCTTATCAGGAGCGGCTGTCCGGTAACCAGGCCCCTGCCCTGTATGCCATCTCGCTGATTGTCGTCTTCCTGTGTCTGGCAGCGCTGTATGAGAGCTGGTCGATTCCGTTCTCGGTCATGCTGGTCGTACCGTTAGGTGTGGTCGGCGCGCTGTTAGCCGCCACCCTCCGCGGTTTAACCAATGACGTTTACTTCCAGGTTGGCCTGTTGACCACCATCGGCCTGTCGGCGAAAAACGCGATACTAATCGTTGAATTCGCCAAAGACCTGATGGAGAAAGAGGGCAAAGGGCTGATTGAGGCGACGCTTGAAGCGGTGCGTATGCGTCTGCGTCCGATCCTGATGACCTCCCTGGCGTTTATCCTTGGGGTTATGCCGCTGGTTATCAGCTCCGGTGCTGGCTCCGGTGCGCAGAACGCCGTCGGTACAGGCGTAATGGGCGGGATGGTGACCGCGACGATCCTGGCTATCTTCTTCGTGCCGGTGTTCTTTGTGGTGGTTCGTCGCCGCTTTAGTAAGAAAACGGAAGATATTGAGCACAGCCATCAGGTTGAGCATCATTAATCTGCACTACTGAACAAAGGGCCGCCACCGCGGCCCTTTTTTTGTTCATTACCGACAGGGCACATATTGCCATTGTTTATTTTTCGCGCTGCATTTAATATCTATTGATGTGTTGCAGACTATATCTATCGCGCTGTTTAGCCCTTAGGATCTTCTTACGCTCATTTACCAGGAATAATCCTAATATCATCATTCACGGCCGGCGGTTTCTGAACGCGACGACTGCCTGTCTTAAACCAATGATTGATAAGACATCTCTATTTTTCAGGCTGCGCGCCCGGGCCGCAGAAATTAATTCGTCTATTTTTAAGATAATTTCTCTCTGATAATTGTAATTTTTCGTAATAGCACGATGAAATCTCCTGGAGAGTGGATTATAGTTAAATCAGCAGGATTACTCAGTTAGTGTCAGGTCAGTTAGTCGTGTTCATCCCACAACGGTGTTTGTTAGTCGTCGTTTAAACCACTCAAAAGGGGATGCGTTATGGACGAATACTCGCCAAAAAGACATGATATCGCACAACTACGCTTTCTCTGCGAAACGCTGTATCATGACTGCCTTGCAAACCTGGAAGAGAGCAACCATGGCTGGGTCAACGACCCGACATCGGCTGTCAATCTCCAGTTAAATGAACTGATCGAGCACATTGCCACATTCGCCCTTAATTATAAAATTAAGTACGCTGAGGATAATAAGCTGATCGCTCAGGTTGACGAATATCTGGACGACACATTTACGTTGTTCAGTAACTACGGCATTAACTCTACGGATTTGCAAAAGTGGAAAAAATCCGGTAATCGGTTATTTCGTTGTTTTGTCAACGCCAGCCGGGAAAATCCGGCCAGTCTTTCGTGTTAGGATTATTACAATCAAAAGGTGGAATTATGTCTGATAAGCCATTAACTAAAACAGACTATTTGATGCGCTTACGTCGTTGCCAGACAATTGACACGCTGGAGCGCGTCATTGAAAAAAACAAATATGAACTTTCTGATAATGAGCTGGCGGTATTTTACTCAGCCGCCGATCATCGTCTGGCTGAACTGACTATGAATAAGCTGTACGATAAAATCCCGACGTCCGTCTGGAAATTTATCCGCTAATTAGTGCGCCCGACGCGGTCTGCTGACCGGATGGTAATTGCCAGCCTCAGCAGGACACCTTTGTGATAGTCATCACAGCATTCAGCCAACAGCAAACTTGTAACCGGTTTCTTTTTTATACTGTTGCGACCCTCTAACGTCAGGTATAAGGAAGACCAATGAGTGAAGAAAAACGCAAAATGATCGCCGGTGAGCTCTATTTATCTGGCGACCCAACGCTTCGCGCCGATCGCTTACGCGCCAGACAGCTGCTGCACCGTTATAATCATTCCGCCCCGAATGCCCAGGAAGAACGTCAGCATATTCTGGCCGAGCTGTTCGGTCGCGCTGGCGATGCGTATATCGAGCCAAGCTTCCGCTGCGACTACGGCTACAATATCTTTCTCGGCGCCGGTTTTTACGCCAATTTCGACTGTGTGATGCTGGACGTCTGCCCTATCCATATTGGCGATAACTGCATGCTGGCGCCGGGCGTCCATATCTATACCGCCACCCATCCGCTGGATGCTGAGGCCCGAAACAGCGGCCAGGAATATGGCAAACCGGTGACCATTGGCCACAATGTGTGGATTGGTGGTCGGGCGGTGATCAATCCCGGGGTGACCATTGGCGATAATGCGGTCATCGCCTCCGGAGCGGTGGTCACTAAAGACGTTCCCGCCAGTACCGTTGTCGGCGGCAACCCGGCGCAGATCATCAAGCGCCTTCCGCCGCCGAATGCGTAACTGTTATGCTTTTCTGTAACTGATCTGTTACTTTCTCCGCAGAATACTGCAACATAAAATAACCTTCAGGCTGAGCCTGCCGCACCTGATCCATCGGGCGCACGGGGCGGGCTTATTGCAGAATTCGGGGACCAAGATGACAGAAATACAACGCCTGCTGACTCACACCATTGACGAACTTAACGTGCAGGAAAAACGCGATAATCGCCCGCGTTTTAGCATCAGTTTTATCCGCAACCATCCGGGCCTGTTTGTTGCCATGTATGCCGCGTTTCTGGCGACGCTGGTGGTCATGCTGCGCTCTGAAACGCTGGTGGATTCGGTCTGGTTGTTGGTGGTGCTGTTCATCCTGTTCAACGCTTTTTTCTTCTTTGACGTCTATCCACGCTATCGTTACGAAGATATCGATGTCCTCGACTTTCGCGTGTGTTACAACGGCGAATGGTACAACACCCGCTTTGTCCCCCGACAGCTGATCGACCGTATCCTGCAGTCGCCGGACGTCGATAGCGAGCAGAAGGCACAGCTTAAAAAAATGGTCGACACCAAAGGCGAGCTCTCCTTTTACGATGTCTTTACGCTGACCCGCGCCGGTACTGCGCAATAAGACGATTCAGCGTCCGCAGCGCCAGCGGATAGCGGGAAGCCGAAGTATTGCCATACCCCAGCACCAGGCCGCTCCGCCCCCGCCGCGGGTCGAGATAGAAATGACTTAGCGCAGCGGGCGCCAGCTGAAACTGACGCGCCTGCTGCGCAATCGTTCGATCGTCGATCCCCTCTATGGCCAACGTCAGATGGAGTCCCCCTTCCCCACCGAGGACTTCGCACGGCACGGTAATCTCTTGCGCCAGCGCCTCGCGCAGCTGTTGCTGACGTTTGCGGTACAGACGACGCATCGCTGCCAGATGACGCGCATAGTGTCCCTTCTCGATAAAGCTGGCCAGCGCACGCTGTTCAGCGCGGTGCCCGCCGCGCAGCAGCGCGCCAATGGCCTCCTGAGCGGCATCCGCCAGCGCGGACGGCATGACCATAAAACCGATACGCAGCGCCGGAAACAGGGTTTTGCTGAAGGTGCCGAGATAGACCACCGGGGCATCCGGGACCATCCCCAGCATCGCCGGGATCGGCTCTCCGCTGTGGCGAAACTCGCTGTCGTAGTCATCCTCCACAATCCACGCGCCGTGCCGATGGGCATACTCCACCAACGCCAGACGCCGCGCGGCGGTCATGACGCTCCCAAGGGGATACTGATGAGAGGGTGAGGTGAAAATCAGCCGGGGTGGCTCTGCCACGCCGTTGGCGATACACATCCCTTCACCATCGACGGCCATCCCGCAGACCCGCAGCCCCGCTCGCTGGAAACCACTCCTGGCGCCCAGGTACCCCGGCTCTTCCAGCCACACGCTGTCGCCCGGGTTGGTCAACAGCGAGGCGCATAAGTTGACCCCTTCCAGCGCCCCCTCGGTGATGACGATCTGCCGGATATCGCACCGGATGCCCCGGGAGAGCGCCAGATGGCGGGCGATAGCCTCCCGCAGTTGGGGATCGCCCGCGGCCTCACCGTAGCCCAGCAGCGTGCTGCCTTCGTCGCGCAATGCCTTATCGATTAACCGCCGCCACAGCGGCAGCGGGAAATAGTTCACCGCCGGCATGCCAGGCGTAAACGGCAGCGCCGGCGAGTCACGGCGCATAGCGGCTGGCAGCCCCTGCAGCCGCTCAGACAGCACAACGGGTGGCGCGATTACCTCCTGCCGACCGCTAGCGGCGAGCGGCACCACCTGCGTCCCCTGACGGCTTCGCGTCAGGTATCCCTCCAGCGTCAGCTGCTCCAGTGCGGCATTCACCGTATTACGCGACAGATGCAGTCGACCGGCAATCACGCGCGATCCTGGCAAACGGCAGCTGGCCGCCAGGGTTCCCTGCAGGATGGCATGGCGCAAAGTGTGGTAAAGGGCGCGCTGCAGGGTTTCGTCCGTTCGCTGCCGCATCCCCTGCGTCACCAACCCATAAAACGCATCGTCCGGTATATTCATGTCGCCTCCTCGTGGATCCATAAAAACATACTCTAATGGCACTTTTTATGGAACCAGCCAGCGCGTACGCTGCCTGTACATCCCCAATAAGGAAACCGCAATGTGTGAATACAATCAGTTTGGACAGGCGCTCGGCGCCGCGCTGCCCGACTGGCAACCCCGCCCCTGGCCGACCCGGCAGGTACTTCAGGGCAGCCGCTGTCGGCTCGAACCACTCACCCTCGCCCACGCCAGCGATCTGTTTGCTGCCCATCAGCTGGCGCCCGACGCCCGCAGCTGGACGTGGCTGCTGCGCGAACCGGAAACCAGCCTGGCTGAATTTAGCGCCTGGGTGGCGCAGGTTGCGACGCTGGCCGATCCGATCCATTTCGCCGTCGTTGACCAGCAGCGTGGAACGGCGGTCGGCTCGCTGGCGTTAATGCGCATCGATGCCACCCATGGCGTGGTCGAGGTGGGGCATGTCCATTTCTCTCCGCTGCTGAGCCGAACGGCTATGGCCACCGAAGCGCACTGGCTGTTGATGCAGTATGTGTTCGAGACGCTCGGCTACCGTCGCTATGAATGGAAATGCAATAGCCTCAATACGCCGTCAGGCCGGGCGGCAAGGCGACTGGGATTTCAGTACGAAGGACGTTTTCGTCAGGCGCTGGTGAGCAAAGGACACAACCGGGACACGGACTGGTTTTCAGTGATTGATGGCGAATGGCCGCAGCTGGATAGCGCCATGCGCCAATGGCTGGCCGCCGACAATTTTACCGCCGACGGTCAGCAGCGCCGTCCCCTGGAAAGCTTCCGTTAACGACGTTTTTTGCGCCCCTGCACTGCTTTGAAGCGGGGGTTGCTCTTGCAGATCACGTACAGCCGCCCTTTGCGTTTGACCAGCTGGCAATCCGGGTGGCGCTGTTTGGCGCTGCGTAATGAGTTAACGACCTGCATCATGCCTTCCTTTTTGCATCAATGAAGCCGCCAAAGCGCTGGCGGAAACGGGCCGCGCTACCCTCGCTGGCGAACGTTTTTTGTTTGCCGGTGTAGTACGGATGCGATTTCGAGGAGACGTCGATCGTCACATACGGATACGTCTCACCGTCGAGCTCAATCACGCGTTCGGTGCGGATGGTTGAGCCAACTTTAAAATATTCATTGGCGCTGGTGTCGTGAAACACCACCGTGCGATAGGGAGGATGGATATGGGCTTTCATGATGACCTCGTCATTATGTTATAACATAACAATTAAGGTACGCCGTTCCACGACAAAGATCAACCATGGTCATATCAGGGGTAATAACAAAGAGGCGAGTTTCCTCGCCTTTGGCTTCAGGGCGCCAGACGGTGGGCGATAGCGCGAAGTTGCTCCGCGATAGCCTGCAGATCTTTCCCCTGCTCGACTCTGGCTCCGCTGGAATGGCGAATCACCAGGCGCGCCGGCAGGATGGATGAGGTATGCGCCGCACCGCTGGTACTGGCGAGGATCCGCCGCACCGCCTCTTTCCCCTGCAGGTCGAGGTCCAGCGAGACCGTACTCAATGCCGGATAGAAAAAGGAGCTTTCGTAGGTATCGTCATAGCCAATCACCGACTTCTCTCCCGGCACCGCCACCTGATGCTGATGGAAGGCGCTGAGCACCCCCAGCGCCATCTGGTCATTGCCCACCAGCACGGCGCTGAAATTAGGCGTTTCCCGCAGCATCTGCAGCGCGCCGGCGTAGCCGCTCTGCGCATCCCAGTTGCCGCGCAGGACGGTCACCGGCTTCAGACCGTAGCCATCCAGGGTCTCGAGCCAACTTTTCAGCCGCAGTTTCGCCGATACGGAGCTGTCCGGGCCTGCCAGCAACGCAATCTCCCGATGCCCCATCTCATAGAGATATTTGACGCTGGCCCGGGTGCCGTCCGCCGGGTTAAACGAAACGTTAAACACGGAGCTGTAGGGATCAACGTCGAGAAACAGGCAGACGATATCATCATTGTCAGCGGCGATTTTCTGCGCCTGTTCAGTCTCCAGCGGCACGTTGATAATGACCTTATCCACCCGCTGAGACTTCAGCTCATTGATGGAATCCTGGATGCTTTGGTTGACGCTCTCATCAATCATTGAAATCAGGACCTGGTAACCTTCCAGATTGGCATAGCGTTTTACCGCCGCCGCCACCTGGGAGGGGGCATGCCAGGCCAGCGAAATCGTCACCAGTCCGACCGTCTGGCTCTCCTTCCCCACCAGCTGCTGCGCCAGCCGGTTTGGCACATAGCGCAGAGCCTCTATCGATTTCTCCACCTTGCGGCGCGTCGCTTCGGATACATTGGCAGATTTGTTGAGTACCCTGGACACGGTCTGGTAAGAGACGCCCGCATGACGAGCGACGTCTTCCAGAGTAGCGCTTTTAGACTTCATGGTCCGGTTCCTTATGTTGTTATCCCATGATTGTAACAGGGGCCATTTGAAAAAACGCTCACCGCTACCTCTCATCGCAAAATTACACCACAAAAAGTATTACGTTCACAACCAGGTTAATTGTGAAACACCTCACTCATCACAACAAAAAACAGCGTTATTATTTGCACTTAGTCACACAATAATCATATCTCATTTGCCTGAAGTTACATTTAGGCATTTTATGACATCAGTTATGTGAACGTAATACAAAACAATAAGAGGATAGAGATGAATACGACACTGCGCGTCCTTTCCACAGCATTAGCCGCTGCGCTAATCGCCCCTTCCGCCTTTGCGGCTACCGCTGCGATCCCGACCGTTGATTTTCATGGCTATTTGCGTGCCGGGGTTGGGGTCTCCGGCGACGGTAGCGAAGCGGAATGGCAAAAGAACAAGCTGGGCCGGTTGGGGAACGAATCGGATACCTACGGCGAGCTGGAGCTAGGCTCCGAGGTCTACAAAAAAGATGATGTCAGTTTCTATCTCGACAGCATGGTCAGCATGGTCTCCGATGGCTCTAACGATAATGAAACCACGCTGAACGATGACGCGCAGTTCGGCTTACGTCAGCTGAACCTGCAGATCAAAGGGCTGATCCCTGGCGATCCGAATGCGGTGATCTGGGGCGGCAAACGTTACTACCAGCGTCACGACCTGCACATCATCGATACTAAATACTGGAACATTTCCGGCTCCGGGGCCGGGGTGGAAAACTACACCCTTGGCCCGGGCGCCGTCTCGCTGGCGTGGATCCGCGGCGATGCCAACGACGTTGACTATCGCGTCGATGGCGACAGCAACGTCAATATCAACTATATCGATTTACGCTACGCGGGATGGAAGCCGTGGTCCGGGTCGTGGACCGAATTCGGCATCGACTACGCCATGCCGAACACCACCAAAAAACAGGACAGCTACGGCGGACTGTACGATGCCGAAAATGGCGTGATGCTGACCGGTGAAATCAGTCAGGATATGCTGGGCGGCTATAACAAAACCGTGCTGCAGTATGCCAACAAAGGTCTGGCGCAGAATATGGTCTCCCAGGGCGGCGGCTGGTACGATATGTGGAACTACGTGAACGACGCCACCGGCTATCGCGTGATTAACACCGGTCTGATCCCCATTACCGAGAAGTTCTCCATCAACCACGTTCTGACCTGGGGCTCGGCGGATGACATTACCGACTATACCGATAAAACGCGGATGCTGTCGCTGGTCGCCCGCGGGCAGTATCAGTTCACCGACTACGTGCGCCTGATTGGCGAAGTCGGCGGTTTCTATCAGAAAGACAGCTATAACAATGGCACCAGCTACAAACAGGCCGGTGAGAAATATACCATTGCGCTGGGCCTGGCGGACGGGCCGGACTTTATGTCACGCCCGGAATTACGTATTTTCGCGTCGTATCTGAATGATTCCGAAGATGGTAAACCGTTTGAAGACCAGACGGCGAATAATACCTGGAATTTCGGCGTACAGGTTGAAGCCTGGTGGTAATATCGCGCTGGTAAGACAAATACGTTATTGATATCTCCAACTGTAAGGTCATTAATTTCCCTCCGGTAATCATTATTGCCACTGCTGTCTTTGTCTTATTTTCGGGATAACCTGTTTTCAGGTTATCCCGTTTTATTTATTTCCGCGCGGCAAAATGGTCATCCAGCAATTGACGTAGCGCATCGGACTGCTTACCGAAAATAGCATGAACCTGCTGGCCAAGAATAATGACACCCAGCGCGCCCTGCTGCTGTAATGCGTCCGAGTCCACGGCTGCCAGATGACGAACCGTTACCCGCAGACGGGTAATACAGGCGTCCACTTGGGTAATATTCGCTTCACCGCCGAAGGCCTGAACCAACGCCTCGATTTGCTGTTTTTCCGCTTCGCTTAACGGCTGTGCCGGACGTGCAGGAGAGAAATAGTGCAGGAAAGATTTTAAACTCACCATCATAAACTCCAGGGTAATAGATACAAAAAAGCCTGCTCGGCAGAGCAGGCGTGGAGAAAAAAGGATTAGGCGTGGCGACGGAGAATACGGCAATCCCATGCTGACAGGGTCAGCAGGTCCGACACCGCCGCGTCGGTCAGGCAATCCCGATACCCTGACGGCAGGCTCAGGGTATGGCTTTGCGCGCTGTAGTTCTGCAGGAAGACAAACGTGCTCTCACCGTCGGTGCGCGCAGTAGCCACCACGCCGGGCGGTAAATCCGCCGCGATCGCCCGCGGTAGCGCCAGCTCCTTGCTCAGGGCGGCAAAGAAGTCGCGCTGGAAGGCCAAATCGTTGCGGGAGGCCACATGCCAGGCTTTACCTTTCCCGAAGCCGTTCACCGTCACCGCTGGCCTTCCGGCATAAAAATCATCCCGGTAGGTGGCCAGCGTCTGCGCGCTTTCGGTATGGATCAGTTCACAGAGATGGCGCACCTGATACGGGCCCTGCAGACCGCACTGATTCCCGGCCAGGCCCTGCACCAGATTAAACTCGCCGTCATTCAGGCAGTCGATCTCTTCCGCCCAGATGCCCAGCAGATTGCGCAGCGGGCCCGGGAAGCCGCCGAGATAGCAGAGATCGGATTCGTTGACGATGCCGGTCCAGTAAGTGGTCACCAGATGGCCGCCGCTGGCGACAAACGCCTCCGCCCGCGCGGCAAAGCCGTCGCGCACCATGTATAACATCGGGGCAATGACCAGCCGGTACGGCGTTAAATCAGCGTCGGCGTCAATCACATCGACGGCGATGCCCTGCTCCCAGAACGGACGGTAGTGCTCATTGACCGTCTTCTCATACTCCATCCCCAGATTGCGCGGTCCCTGGGCGTCATCGAGCGCCCAGCGGTTCTGCTGGTCGAAGATAATCGCCACTTTCGCCTCGGTGCGACAGCCCCGGACCTCCGGTAGCTTGCTCAGTATCTCACCGAGTTTGCTGACTTCACGGCCAATACGGGTATCGATGTGCCCGACATGGTCGACCACCGCGCCGTGAAATTTCTCAACCGAACCGCGACTTTTCCGCCACTGGAAATACTGCACCGAGTCGGCGCCATGCGCCACCGCCTGCAGCGAGGAGAGAATATGCATGCCCGGTTTCTTCAGTTTGCTGGTCGGCTGCCAGTTAGTCGCGCCCGGCGTGGACTCCATCAGCACAAACGGCTGGCCGCCCTTCAGGCTGCGCATCATGTCGTGATACATCGCGGTGTAGCAGGCCAGCGCGGTTTCGTCTTTATCGCGGTGCCACATCGGATAGCTGTCCCACGAGATAAAGTCCAGCACCTCCGCCAGCTGCCAGTAGTCGTAATCGTAGAAATACTCCATAAAGTTGGTGGTCACCGGCAGGGCGGCATTCGCCGCCTTCAGCGGGGCGATTTCATGGCGGCAGAAATCGGTCACCTGAGCGGTGTTAAAGCGATGCCAGTCAAGGTTGAGACCGTGGATCGACGTTTCGCCCTGCGGCGCAGGCGATTCAATCTGCGACCAGTCGCTATAGGTATGGCTCCAGAAGGTGCTCCACCAGGCCTGGTTGAGGTTCTCCAGGGTCTGATACCGCGCCTTCAGCCAGCCGCGAAAGCGGGCCTGGCAGAGATCGCAATGGCATTCGCCGCCATATTCATTGGAAATATGCCAGCCCAGCACCGCCGGGTGCGCAGCATAGCGCTCCGCCAGCAGGCTATTAATTTTCAGGGTCTTCTCACGATAGATCGGCGATGACATACAGTGGTTGTGACGGCCGCCGTGCAGGGCCGGCACCCTATCGCGCCCCACCCGCAGAACCTGCGGATAGCGTTGAGACATCCACGCTGGACGCGCGCCGCTCGGCGTGGCCAGAAATACATGAATGCCGGCGGCATACAGTTTATCGAGAATAGTATCCAGCCAGGCGAAATCAAATACCCCTTCGCGCGGCTCAAGTTTCGCCCAGCTAAATATGCCCACCGACATCACATTGCATTTTGCCTGCTGCATCATGGCAATGTCTTTATCAATAATGTCGGGGTCATTCTCCCATTGTTCCGGATTATAATCCGCGCCATGCAGCAGCGTATTAACCTTTGGATGTAAAGGTGCAAATTTATTCATAATAAACTTCCTGAAAAGAACGACAAATAATTAATTAAATACTTTTACCGACGGCAGTACTTTTCCCTGGCAGTCAAATAGCGCCTGATTTTCCCGCGCATTACCCTCTTTCCATTCGTCATGGATATATTTCATCCCCGCCGGGGTGGCCCAGGTATTTCCCGGCACAGCAATCCACGTCGGCTCCCAGTAAAAAATACCTTTGCCGCGCTGGTCAGGAACATCTATTACGGCCTGCATCAGATCGTGAATATAGCGATATTGCCCCTGCACGGTGGCGGGATAGCCTCCGTCCTTTTCCTCTTTGGCCTGAAAACTGTTTTCCGCGTTATCGCAGTTAGCCAGGGTATAGGCATAGGCCGCCTCGACGACAATGACATCTTTGTTATAGCGTTTGCTGATGTCATCCATATTGGCCTTCAGGGCGCTGATCGGCCCGTTCCAGTAGGTGTACATCGACAAACCAATCACGTCATAGGGCACATGACGTTTCTCTATTTCGTCAAACCACCAGCGGAAGGTATCGTTCTTGGTCCCTTCAGCCAGATGCAGCATGATTTTCACCTGCTCGCCATTGCGCAGATTCGCCTTCAGACCATCAATGGCCGCGTTCAGCAGCCCGGCCAGCCGGTCAAACTCGCCGCCCCCCTGCCCCCAGCTTTTCCCTTCCGGCCACAGCATACCGCCGTTAATCTCATTGCCGATCTGCACCATATCCGGCAGGACGCCCGCCTGCTTAAAGCGGGCGATGGTATCCCGGGTATAGTCATGAATCGCCGTTTTCAGCTGCGGATAATCCATCTTTTCCCAGGCCTTCGGTTTGAACTGCTTGCCGGGATCGGTCCAAAAATCGCTGTAATGGAAGTCGAGCAGCAGCTTCATTCCCTGGGCTTTCGCCCGTTTCGCCAGCGCCAGGGTAGTGGCCAGATCGTTATTCCCGCCGCCATAGCCCTCGCCGCTTGCCGATTGCGGATCCACCCACAGGCGGAGGCGAACATAGTTGACGCCGTTCTCTTTCAGAATGGCGATCGGATCCTTACGCTGGTTATTCTGGTCGTAGAAAATAGCCCCGTGCTTTTCGGCATCCAGCAGCGTGGAGATATCCGCGCCTTTAATAAAGTCCGCCGGCATACCCTGAAAGGCGCGGGTTTCAAGCGCGTCCGCTGCCAGCGAAGGGAGGGAAAAACTGCATGCCAGACAAACCGCAAGCCATGCGGGTGTAAATCTTTTCATGTGCTTATCCTTTAGTACTGCCCGAGGTCAGGCCGGAGACGAAGTATTTTTGTAACGCCAGATAGAGGATCGCGACCGGCACGGCAATCAGCACCGCCCCCGCCGCGTAGGTGGTGTAGCTGGCCCCCATTTTTTGCGCCACCAGGTTATACAGACCGATAGGCAGCGTGTATTTATCCGGGGTACGCAGGATGGTGCTGGAGAGGATGAAATCCCCCAGCGGGCCGGTGAAGGAGAACAGCGCCACCACCGCGAGGATCGGCCTCGACAACGGCATGATGATCTCAATAAAGATGCGAAAGCTACTGGCGCCGTCCATGCGGGCGGACTCATCCAGATCTTTAGGGATCGCGTCGAGATACCCCTTCATCAGCCAGGTGTTCATCGGGATCATTCCCCCGACGTAGATCAGCACCAGCGCCAGATGGCTGTTTATCAGGCCAAGCAGTTGCGACAGCACAAAGATGGCAATCAGCGCGGAAAACTGCGGGATCATCTGCAGCAGCAGGAACAGCATCAGCCCATTCTGCCGCCCTTTAAAGCGGAAGCGGGAGAAGGCGTAAGCGGTAAAGCTGACGCTAATCAGGGTCAGCACCATGGTCAGAAAGCTGATTTTCATCGAGTTCCAGTACCAGGTGAGGTAATTCACATTGCCATTGAACAGATCGGCATAGTGCTGGAACGACAGGTTTTCCGGAATGATCGAGGTACTGAGCAGGCTATTGCCGGCGTTCAGCGACGCCCCGACGGTCCAGACCAGCGGGTAGATAATCACCACCGAGACCAGGATAACCACCAGCCAGGTAAGAGAGAGTCGGATCCACTTTTCGCGTTTAATACTGGGTGATTGAGCCATGTTGCTTCCCTTACGCCATGTCATCATTTTTGAAGGATTTGGTGGCGCGGAACTGCCACAGCGCCAGGCCGACGACGAAGATCGACAGCAGGATAGTGATGGTCGCCGCGATGGCGTACTGCGACGAGGACATCGTCAGCTTATAGATCCACGACACCAGAATATCCGTCCCGCCGGCGTTAGATCCCGCCACCGCAGGGCCGCCGTTGTTAAACAGATAAATAATGTTGAAATTATTAAAGTTGAAGGTGTACTGGGTGATGATGATCGGCGCGATCGCGTACAGCACCAGCGGCAGGGTGATGGTGCGCAGGCGGGTAAAGGCGCTGGCGCCGTCCATCGTCGCCGCTTCATACAGATCGTCCGGGATCGCCTGCAGCACGCCGGTGGTCATGGCAAAGACAAACGGAAAGCCAAGCCAGGTCTGCATCATGATCAGCGCGGTTTTGGTCCAGAACGGATCGGTTAGCCATGCCTTCGGGCTGATGCCGAAGAATGACAGGATCGCGTTGTTAATCACCCCGAAGGAGTCATTGAACATCCCGGCAAAGACGAGGATAGTGACAAACCCCGGCACCGCCCACGGCAAAATAAAGATGGTGCGGATCAGCGGCTTAAAGCGCAGATCTTTTTGGTTCACCAGAATCGCCAACAGCACGCCCACCGTACACTGCAGGGTGGTCGCCAGCAGCGTCCACACCACGGTCCACTGCAGCACATCCAGAAAGGTGGAGCGCCAGATGGAGAGGGTGAAAATATTGACGAAGTTTTTCAGCCCCACCCAGTCCACCAGCTTCGCCGGCGGCGTGTGGTACAGGTTGTAGTTGGTGAAGGCGATGGCAAAACCAAACAGAATGGGAAAGATCACCACAAAGACCAGCAGAATAAAGCCCGGGGTGATCATCAGGTACGGGAAGCCGTCGCTCAGCAGCATCTGGTACTGCTTACGCACGCTGTTCAGCGCGACCCCTTCATCGCGTTTTTTGCCGTTCAGCCACGCGTCCCGCAGCGAGAGAAAATAGATCAGCACGCCAAAAGCGACGATCAGCACGCTGATAATCCCCTCCGCTAACAGGAAGATAGAGTTATCCCGGGGCACCTCTTCACCCAGGGTATAGAGCCCCCACAGCCCCTCGCGCAGGAAATCGTAAAAAATACCCAAAAAGCTGCTCAGCAGCACCAGGAAGACCAGCCCCTTCAGCCACTGGCGATGATAAAACTGGCCGAAACCCGGCACGATTGCCAGCAACAGGCCGCACCACGCATGGCGCCCGGGCCCGCGCGCGTCGCTAAAATTTTCGCTGGAATGGATGCTCACACTCGACTCCTTCTACAAACGGGAGGTCCCCCTCCCGCTCGGTGACTTCACGTGACGGTAAATTACTGATTGCTGGCCTGCATCGCTTCAATCTGCATCTTGATCTGTTTCACCGCATTATCGAGCGCGGCCTGCGGCGCCTGCTTGCCGGTGAGGCTCAGTTCAAGCGCGGCATTGGCCGGCCCCCACACTTCCCCCATCTCCGGAATGCCCGGCATAGCCATCGCCCGAGCCGACTGAACGGCGACGGCGCTGGCCTTTTCGTCATTTTTAATCACCGGGTCGTCAATCATCGCCTTCAGCGGCGGGATTTCGCCGGTGGCGACATAGCGGGCTTTTACATACTGCGGCTGGTTGATGAACTCGATAAACTGTTGCGCCAGCGCCTTGTCTTTACTCCAGGTCGATACCACGTAGCCCTTAACGCCGAGGAAGGAGCTCATTGGCTTGCCGTCCGGCAGGGTCGGCAGCGGCACCACGCCATAGTTGATACCGGCGGCTTCATACGGCTGGAAGGCCCAGGGGCCGTTGATCACCGCCGCCGCTTTTTTCTCGGTAAACAGCGAATCAATGGCGTTCAGCCCGTTATCGCCGAGGATCCCTGCGGGGAAGGCCTTCTCGGCATAGAATTTTTTCAGGAAGGTCACAGCTTCCACGGCGCCGGGCGTATTGAGCCCCACCTGTTGCGGATTAAAACCGCCGCCGTCGTTCTTCGCGAAGATATAGCCGCCCATCGGGCCAATCGCCCCCCAGCTGTAGTAGATCTGATCAAACTTGGCCAGTAGGCCGTATTTGTTCTGCTCGCGCTGGGTCTTCGAGTAGTCCAGCCAGGCCTGCAGACTGTCCAGCGGCTTGTCGATCAGGTCCTTGTTGTAGATAAGCACCAGGGTTTCCACCGCTTTCGGGATCCCATACAGCGCGTTGTCCATGCGGAAGGCGTTGATAGAGGCTGGCGTAAAGGCATCCTGTTTCGCCTGCTCAACGTTGAGCGGCGAGAGAAGTCCCTGAACGACGGCGCCGCCGAGCTGGTCATTCGGGATCACCAGCACGTCCGGCCCAATGCCCGCCGGGCCATCGAGGCGCAGCTTTTCCAGCTGCTGGGCATAAGGCATCTCCTGCAGATTGACCTTCACGTTGTACTGCTTCTCAAAATCGCTGACCGCGGTTTTGATGCCAGTGGATTTTTTAATGTCTTCCCAAACGTTGAGCTGCCCGGCGGCATGCGCCTGCAGGCTGGTAAGTTGCCCCGCCGCGAGGGTGGTAAGGATCAGTGCAGCAAGCGTGTTCTTTTTCATTATCAACCTCATGTGAAGGTATAACAATTTAATGGTTTTTATTTGACTTACGTCTGCCAGTTAGGAAAAAAATCATTTCAAACTGGCTTGTTACATAGAAAACAGACTCTGATTCGCTTTTGTTATACGCTACGCTTTGATTGGGGATAAAACTACCATAAGCTGCCAGTTGTGTGATCATCCTTGCAGAAATGAAACGCCGCTGTATGGCGCAAAAACCGCGGAAGTTATAGTCAGGACATGATTTTAGCGCTGTTGAATATCGTCACGCTGATTTGTTACACGTAATACAAACACACTCAAATCAGCGACACGCCAACGGCAAACAACGGCTACTCACTTCGGGGAATGTGGATGTCCAATATACGACTGAGGAATGTCACCAAAAGGTTCGGCAGCACGGTGACGCTGCACCAGGTCAATCTCGATATTGAAGATGGCGAGTTTGCGGTCTTCGTCGGCCCTTCCGGCTGTGGAAAATCGACGCTGTTACGTATGATTGCCGGGCTGGAAGAGGTCAGTGACGGGGAAGTGCTGATTGGCGATGAGGTGATGAACGATGTGGTCCCCGCCCGCCGCGGCGTGGCGATGGTTTTTCAGTCCTATGCGCTCTATCCGCACATGACGGTGGCGGAGAATATGGGCTATGGGCTGAAAGTCAATAAAGTGCCGAAAGCGGAGATCCGTCGCCAGGTGGAAATGGTGGCCAAAACGCTGCAGCTCTCTCACCTGCTGGATCGTAAACCGAAGCAGCTCTCCGGCGGCCAGCGGCAGCGTGTGGCCATTGGCCGCGCTATCGTGCGTAATCCCCGGGTGTTTATGTTCGATGAGCCGCTTTCTAACCTCGATGCGGAGCTGCGCGTCGATATGCGCCTGCATATTGCCCGCCTGCACCAGGAGCTGAAGACCACCATGGTGTATGTCACGCACGATCAGGTGGAGGCGATGACGCTCGCCGATAAAATCGTAGTCATGAACTACGGGAAGGTCGAACAAATGGGTTCGCCGATGGCGCTGTACTACAATCCGGTCAACAAGTTCGTCGCCGGTTTTATCGGCTCGCCAAAGATGAACTTTTTGCCGGCCACCGTCAGCGACTGGCAGGCAGAGCGCTTAACGGTCACCCTCGCCCAGGACCATCAGCTCACCCTGAACGTTGCCACCCAACCGCTGAAGCCCGGCGCCGCGGTCACGCTGGGGATCCGGCCAGAGCACCTCACGCCGGAAGTCTCCACCGGTACCGTGGTGGAGTTTCAATGTGAAGTGGTGGAGCGTCTGGGCAACAATACCTACCTGTTCGGCCAGTGCTACGGTCACGATAACGTCAAGGTTCTGCTGCCCGGCGACGTCCATTTCCGCCCGTGGCAGAAGATTAATCTGGCCTTCGATGACCGCTTCTGCATGGTGTTTGATGAGAACGATCTGCGCATCAGCGCCGATATCACGGCGCCGGACGCGCACTAAGCCAACATATTGCTGTCATCTGCGCAGCGTATGCTGCGACTGAATGCCGGAAAACATACTGCCCGGCATTCACACCCTCATTTTTATTCTGCTGCATCGGAATCATCCTTCTCACCCGGCATCGCAGGCTATTGTGATGCCGGTTTTTTTTCCCCGCGCAGCGCGATTTCTCCCGCTGCGCCCGGTTTATCTTTCGCATATACTGATGACACCCGGCGAACGATAAGGATACAGGCATGAGGACCCGGCATCTGATGGCGCTGTTTACAGGAGTGCTGATACTGGCCATCATCCTGCCTATCTCGCTCAGCATCTGGCAGGCGGCGCGGCAGGCCAAAATGCAGTTCTATCGTGAGCTGGATGATTATTCCAACCGTATTGTCGTCCGCACGCTGCAGGTCGCCGATCAGGCCCGGGAAGCACTGAGGGAGGCCGACTCACACTCTGCCGCCTCCTGTAGCCCTGAGCATCTGCTCGCCCTCCGCCGGATCGCCTATACCCATCGCTACGTGCAAGAAGTGCTCTGGCTGGAAGATTCCGTACCGCAATGCTCCTCCCTGGAAGACCATAGCGTTGCGGTGACCTTCCCGCCACCGGATCACATTGCCCCCGACGGCTATCGCACCTGGCTGACCTCGATTAACGATCTTGGCCTTAATCACCAGATGACGGCCATGGCCAGCCGGCAGCATATGGTAATGATCGATCCCATCTCCTTCATTGATGTGGTGCCCGCCAGCGAGGAGAAGATCCATACCATGCTGTTTGGTTTGGACCATCTGAAAATGGTGATCAGCAGCCAGCCGCTGCCGGCGAAGGTCTGGCAACGGATTAAAGATCCGCACCTGAATATGCTGACCCTGGATAATACGGTCTACCGGATCCAGCGCATTCCCGAGCTGGGATCCGGCATTGTGACCTGGTCATCCACCCTGCCGCTACAGCAGCGTATTCGCCAGCAGCTGATCTTCTGGCTCCCTGTCGGCATCTTCACCAGCCTGCTTGCCACCTGGCTGCTGCTGCGCCTGCTGAGACACCTGCGTTCACCGCGCAACAGTATGCTGGACGCCCTCAATTCCCAGGCGATTCAGGTTTACTATCAGCCGATTATTTCATTGCAGGACGGAAAAATCGCCGGGGCTGAAGCGCTGGCGCGCTGGCAGCAACCCGACGGCACCTTTTTATCGCCGGATATCTTCATTCCCCTGGCCGAGCAAACCGGACTGATCACCCAGCTGACGGAAGATATCGTCAGGAAAATTTTTGCCGACCTGGGTCCCTGGCTGAGGCAGCGGCCGGAAGTGCATATCTCCATCAACCTGTCGGTGGATGACTTACGCTCTCCCACCCTACCCAAGCTATTACACGATCAGCTGCAGCACTGGGGGATCGCCGCGGAACAGATTATCCTTGAGATCACCGAGCGCGGGTTTGTCGACCCGGAGACCACCATGCCGGTGATCGCACACTACCGCGAGGCCGGGCACCGTATTTCGATTGACGATTTCGGTACCGGCTACTCCAGCCTGAGCTATCTGCAGAAGCTGGACGTCGACACGCTGAAAATCGATAAATCCTTTGTCGATACGCTCGAGTACCGGCCGCTGACGCCGCACATTATTGAAATGGCCAAGGCGCTCAATTTGGCCACCGTCGCCGAAGGGGTGGAAACCGTAAGCCAGCGCGACTGGCTGAGACAGCATGGCGTTCAGTACGCCCAGGGCTGGCTGTACAGCAAAGCGCTGCCAAAAGAGTCATTTATTCTGTGGGCGGAAGAGAACCTCCATGCGCATTAAGCGGCAGGCGGCCTGCGCAGAAGGTCAGCGGGCGCGGCCTCTTCGCCGCCCTCTGCCGGAGGCTACTTCAGATAGGATTTAATCACCTGCATCACCGTCTCCAGATCCGCCTCACGCTGCGTCTCGTCTGGCTCTTTCACCACATGGTCGGTGAGATGTCCCTGGATAACCTGCAGCATCATGCCATTGACCGCGCCGCGGATCGCCGCCAGCTGCTGTAGCACCTCAGCGCACTCATGCTCGCGATTAAGCATTTTCTCTAATGCGGTACTCTGCCCCTGAATTTTCTTCAGCCGGGTCAGTAACTTCTTTTTGTCTCTCACTGTGTGTGACATTACGCTATCCACCGTTTTTTTCTGTCCGGGATTACCGACCTGCGTGGTCAGCAACGCCTGCCAGCATACCATGATCCTTTTTATTAGCCGCCTTATCTACAGGGGGGTAGTATTTTACTACTGGGGGGGAGTAGGATAAAGGCACTTTTGGCAAGGATCCCGATATGAACGATTTCACTTCCCTTCTGCAGCAGGGCAATGCCTGGCTGTTTATTCCCAGCGCAATACTGCTCGGCGCGCTGCACGGCCTCGAACCCGGGCACTCAAAAACAATGATGGCCGCCTTTATCGTGGCGGTGCGAGGAACCTTAAAACAGGCGGTACTGCTGGGGCTGGCGGCCACGGTTTCGCATACGGCGGTGGTCTGGCTGATCGCCATGGCCGGTCTGTGGTTTGGCCGCGGCTGGAACGCCCAAACCTCTGAACCCTGGTTTCAGCTGGTCTCAGGGATTGTCATTGTGCTGATTGCCTGCTGGATGCTCTGGCGCACCTGGCGCGAATCGCAGCTCCACACGCACCATGATCACCACCATGAACATGAGCACCACCATGAACATGAGCACCACCACGAACATGATCATCACCACGAACATGATCACCACCATGACCATCACCATGCGTCCTCATCCGCCGCGCCGCTGGTGGCGGAGGAGTGGCAGGACGCGCATCAGCGGGCCCATGCCCAGGAGATCAACCGGCGCTTTGATGGCCGTCAGGTGACGACCGGGCAGATCGTGCTGTTTGGCCTGACCGGCGGGCTGATCCCCTGCCCGGCGTCCATTACCGTGCTGCTTATCTGTTTACAGCTGAAGAAATTCTCGCTGGGCGCCACGCTGGTGCTGGGCTTTAGCGTCGGTCTGGCGCTGACGCTGGTGGCTTCCGGGGCTATTGCCGCCCTGAGCATGAAACATGCCGCCCGCCGCTGGCCGTGGCTTAACGACCTCTCGCGCAAGGCGCCCTGGATCTCAGGTTTACTGATTATTGTGGTAGGGATCTACATGATGCTTCATGGCCTGAGCGGTCTGTAAACCACAAAGCGCCCTCTTCTTGACGACGAGGGCGTGGGTTCCCTTCAGGAGACGCTCTCCCGGGGAGTGTTGACCGCGTTGCGGTTGACGGGCTGACTGAACCACGGCAGGCACAGCTGGATAAGCGGTCCAATCGACAGCGCGTAAATGACGGTTCCGACGCCAAACTTGCCCCCCAGCAGACAGCCAATCAGCAGCACGGAAAGCTCGATCGCCGTCCGGATACCGCGCAATGACCAGCCGGTGCGAGCGTGCAGGCCGGTCATCAGACCATCGCGCGGACCCGGGCCAAACCCCGCGCCAATGTACATCCCGGTGGCGATAGCGTTCAGCACAATCGCCACCACCAGCAGCGCACTGCGCGCCACCAGCGATTCCAGCGGCGGCAGGACGGCCAGCGTGGCGTCCGCCGCCAGCCCCAGCACTATCACATTGCTCACCGTGCCGAGCCCCGGCATCTGCCGGATCGGGATCCATAGCAGCAGCACCGCGGCGCCGGTCAGAATAATCACGGTCCCGAAACTGATCCCCAGCTGTTTAGCCACTCCAAGATGAAAGACGTCCCACGGATCGGCGCCGAGATTAGCATGCACGAAGAGCGCCGTGGACACGCCGTAGAGCACCAGACCGATATATAACTGCAGCAGGCGACGAAGCATATTTTTTCCTCAACATCATTGCGAATGCCCTCATCATCAGCAAAAATGGACTGATAATTAATGGCCAGTTTTGGAAAAGTGGATCGCTATGTCAGCCCGACGCTTTGGAACACAGTCCCTGGTACGCCTGCTCGGCAACTGGCAGGAGTCCAGTTCACGCACACCGCTATGGCGCCAGCTGGCGGAAGCGCTCCGCCTGCTGATCCTCGATGGCCGTCTGACGCTACAGACGCGCCTGCCCGGCGAGCGCGAGCTGGCGGCGGCCCTCAACGTCAGCCGGACGACCATCGCCAGCGCCCTCGGCCAGCTGCGGGAGGAGGGATTTCTCCAAAGCCGCCAGGGGAGCGGGTCGCGCATTGTTTTGCCGGAACGCCCTGCCGACCTGCCGCCGCCCTCTGCGACCCCCTCGACGATCAATCTCTCTACCGCCGCCCTCAGCGCCGGTCCGGAGGTCCATCAGGCCTTTCAGCATGCCATGACCCTGCTGCCGTCCTATCTCGCCCAGACCGGTTACGATCAGCAGGGGCTCCCGGTGCTACGGGAAGCGATTGCCCGGCGCTACAGCGAACGTGGCCTGCCGACGCGGCCCGATGAAGTGATGGTGGTCAACGGCGCGCTCAGCGCCTTCGCGTTAATCCTGCGTCTGTTCACCGGCCCCGGTGACCGGGTGGTCATTGATGCCCCGACCTATCCAATGGCCATCAGCGCCATTCAGGGCGCCTCCTGCCGGCCCATTGGGGTCGCACTCCCACAGCAGGGGTGGGACTGCGATGGATTCGCGGCGATCATTGCGCAGACCGCGCCGCGTCTGGCATGGCTGATGCCGGATTTTCACAACCCCACCGGGCGCTGTATGGATGCCCTCACCCGCCAGCGGGTCGCGGACATCGCGGCCAGGACGCGAACAACGCTGGTGATCGATGAGACCATGGTCGACCTCTGGTATAACGCCCCGCCCCCGCCGCCGCTGGCCTGCTTTAATCCCGACGCCGCGGTGATCACCATCGGTTCGGCCGGGAAAAGTTTCTGGGGGGGACTGCGCATCGGCTGGATCCGCGCCAGCACGCGAACAATCGCCTCGCTTATTCAGGCCCGCGACTCTCTGGACTTGGGTACGCCGCTGCTGGAGCAGCTGGCCTGCAGCTGGCTGCTGGCAAACGCCGCCACGCTGCTGCCGCCGCGACGGGAGATGCTGAAGGCGCGCCGGGACATGTGCGAAGAGCTGATGAAAGAGTATTTTCCCCGCTGGCGCTTTACGCCACCGGAAGGCGGGCTCTCTTTTTGGGTGGAACTCCCTGACATGCTAGCCACTTTGTTCTCTGCACGTGCGGAAAGCCAGGGGATCCATATCGGCACCGGCACGCGGTTTGGTCTGGAGGGCGCGTTCGATCGCTATTTACGTCTGCCGTTTACGCTGCCGGATGAAGCATTGCGCCAGGCCTTCTCCACGCTACAACCATTGTGGCACAGCCTTGCAGAACAGCGGGAAAGTACGCGTTTGCGGAAAATAATATAAGAAAATATCGACGGGCTGGCTTCAGCCCGTCAAAAGTCCGTCATCCATGAGGTATATGAGATGTTTTTATAAAATTGCCTGGGTATCCTGCCATCTGGTTATGGCAACCCGGTGACGGAAATAAGGCAATTTCATTAATGCTGGCGCGGAATAGGAAACCCTTTCAAGGAAATAATAAAGCCATCTTCATCTTTTTTAATTTTAGCGCCGGTGTCACACCAGTCGGAGGCAATGCGAAAGAACTCATCACTACCGATATTCCAATTCAGGCGAACGTGTTTCACGTATCCTGAGCGCAACATATCGCAGGCTTCGCTGTAGTTGCTGGCTGTAGAGAATTGTTGTTTCATTTTTTCTTCTTCAGAAGTTTTCTTAATGCTTTGATTTCTTTAGGGGTTAATGGCGTCGCTTCCTCTTCGGTATGCTGGCTGTCAATGTCCTCTTCCGTCACCCCCGCCTCATCTGCTGACGCCTCCAGCTGAAAAGCCAGCTGCAGCAGCTTTTCCGTTGCCGTACCCAGGTTCTCGTTATTCACTTCCGCATAATGACGCAACTTCTCTTTTAACTCAGCGTCAATTTTTACATTCAAAACCACTGTGGTCATAGCTACGCTTCCCGTGCAATAAAATCATCATAATTAATACACGAAGTTAACATGCTGATCCAGAGATATATTTTATAGCATGGATCTGGCAACAAATTCCCACCAATAAGATGCGCTTTATTTATGACACGCAAATGACATTAATATTTCAGTAGCATTTCAGATTTATGACAAGTAAATATTATGGAATAAGTAGAGGGTGTTTTAGCAACTAAAAATAATATGTGATCTGTATCAGAAATAAATTCTGGCCAGCAGAGAAGACCGCACAAATACAAAGGGAAAATTACGAAGGCCGAAATGGGTGGGGGCCCTGCCAGCTACATCCCGGCACACACGTCGTCTGCTCTGGCTGCTTCCTTCCGGACCTGACCTGGTAAACAGAGTAGCGTTGCGGGAGAACCAACAGAGCCCCCATTGAGAGCGTT
>PPYF01016863.1_pt1 | contig 34531 bp, 32 predicted proteins | sample 1559871 | NCBI WGS metagenome assembly PPYF01 (sample SAMN08240021, study PRJNA423297) | Human gut metagenome, whole genome shotgun sequencing project.
GTTTGTAAACGCGATTGGGCATACAAATTTTGTCTGCTTGTTGGGGAAGTGAGATATGTCACCAGCAACTCCCCACTGTGGATTAGCGAGCAGGGGAGACGGGAGATTGTGTTACAACAACTCAATGCAGAGATTTTAGCAAAGCTGATAATTCGCGTTTAAACAGTAATAGTCAGAAATCACTTTAACTTATGACTAAAAGTAATGTATTTTTCGAATGGCGAAAAGGAACATTAGTAACACTACGAAATGTCAGAGGAGTTCGATATTTTCGTAATCTTGACAACGGCAACTAGTATCCTACTAGTAACAAATTAGGGCAGTAATTCAATGCATTTTCTGAGTTGGCGCAGATTCTTGTGTGTATATACACGTTCAGTAACATCACCGCCAGAATGGCCAAGGATTCTTTTCTTTGCAGTCTCGTTAGCACCATAATTGTCAAGTAATGTAGCAACAGTGTGACGGCAATCGTGCGTGGTATGCTTCTGAGCGTGAATTAGCTTCATCACCTGATTCCATACAACGCAATATCGAGCATATGAATATGGATTACCATCATCATCTACAATCAGGAATTCACCATGAGTATTCATGCGCGATACTATAAATGGAAAAATTCGAGAATGAATTGGAATAGTTCGGATTCCGGAAATTGTCTTGCTTTTTGTGACTTTTAAGAATTGCTGTCTTTGATTTACATCACATTTTTTAAGATTTAGCATTTCACCCACACGCATACCGGTATATAAAAGAATTAAGACCGTATCGACACCAGGAGCATCTGAATGTTTCCACAATCGGTTTATTTTCTGACGGGTAAAAGGTTTATGAGGGCGTACAGGTTTATTCTTACCAATAGATAAGACATGAGCATAATTTTTTCCAGAGATTTCTACTTTTAATGCATACTCTGAGACCATCGAGATTAAAGAACGGACTTTCTTCAATGAAGAGTAAGATAATCCGTTCTTTTTCATGTTGTCCAAAATAAGCTGATAGTCAGAATAACGAAGGGAAGAAAAATCCATTTCGTGAATCGAAGAACAATGTGCATAAGAATTACGATAGCCTGAGATAGCGCTTTGGGAAGGGGAGGTATCTGCAATATGACGCGAGAGCCACTTTTGATACAGCTCTGCAAAAGTCACTTTATGATCAGCAAGCGATGGATTACCGCGAACACGATTGTAATCGGCGGCAAAAATCTCTGCTTCAAGCTGTGTAGTGAAATATTCGACGGGTTTTTGCTTTCCATTGACGCTTACAACAAACACATAAGGCCGCCGCCGATTACCAGAGAGTTTTTTAATTGATCCATATCCATTTGGTTTACGCATTTTAAAATCACCTCATTTTTATTGTTAAGGAGAACACTAATGAACGCAACTAATGTTGATTATTACATAGCTGGATTTAAAGCCGACGGAAGCAGGGCAGTTGGTAAAATCTGTATGTTCGACCCAGTAAAGCATCCGGATAAGCTGGAAGCTGAAGCAGAAAAGATGAAAGCGGATAACGCCGACATCGTAACAGTAAAAGTCGTCACAACTGCCGACTATATGAACCTGCTTGGGAATAATACAGACAGTAAAGAATACATCCTGAGCGGGGACACTTTTATTCCGAAGCCGGATTATGTACCCACCGAAGCCGAAAAGAAGCAGGCCGCTATCTCTACCATCAAAGCAAAGTACCAGCCGACACTGGACAGTTTGGTAGAGGCCAGAGTAAAAGCCGCCATGCTGGGGGCGGACACTGCAAAAATTGATGGCCAGTACAAAGCCACATTGGCTAACATGTCAACAGAGATTAAGAACTCATAAGGGGGAAGAACTATGGAATTTTGTGAATACTGCGGGAATATGCTTAATAATGATGGAAGATGCCCATGGGATGATTGCCCGCATAATGCAATCATTGAGGCTATGGAAAAGGCCAAAGCGGTAGATGCAGATAAAGATAAGCAGGCAAAAAATAATACAACAAAATGATGGTGGCTAAATGGACAACATAGTTAATACATTAAGGCATTTAAGCCACGACGTACTTATAAAGATTTTAGCGTCATCTATCATAGTGGCGCTTTTTTATCATGCTGTGCTTTTTGCTATGTTCGGCGCGGTTGTCTTTTTAGACCTGTTTTCCCGATGGCTTGCATTAAGTCATCAGTATCTGGTCACACACAAACAGGAGGCTACACTTATAGACTGTTTCTGGGGCATCAAAAGAGCGCATAAGGCCGGGCTTATCAGTTCATATGTCATGCGCAAGACCTTTTTTAGCAAGATGATTACTTATCTCTTACTCATTATTGGCGCCTCAATCGTGGATTACATGATAAAAGGCTCCGGAGGGGGAGTCATGGCGGTGTCTCTGGTAATTACCTATCTCTCAATGACTGAGCTGCTTAGCATTGTTGAAAATTTGGATGAAGCCGGTGTGTCGGCCATGCACGATCTGATTGATTTGATTAAAGGGAGGCGGATGTAAATATGCATGTAATTGATATCAGTGATTATCAGACTAATATAGATTGGTCTGAACTTAAAAAACATTGTGAAGGCGTGATTGTAAAGATTTCCGAAGGCTGTACCTTATCACGACTGCACGGCAAGCACATAGCGGCGGCGTCTGCCAGAGGCATTCCGTGGGGCGTGTATTGCTATACCCATGCTCAGACCGCTGCCAGAGCCAAGCAGGAAGCGCAGACGGTAATCCAGGCACTGCGGGCACTCGGCTATGGTAAGCCGAAGCTTGGTGCATGGATAGACATCGAAGATAAGAAAGTGCTTTCCACGCCACCTGACACGGTAACAGCTTGCGCTTCCGCTTTTATCTCAGCGCTTAACGGCGCGGGTGTAGAGGCGGGGATATATGCAAGCCTTTCCACGTACAGGACTAACCTGAAAATCAACCTGCTGGCTGACTACGTACCGTACTGGTGCGCTCAGTATGGACCACGGAGCCGTTTTAAAGATTTTTTTCCAAGAAAGAAGCTCAGAGGATGGCAGTATACGGATGGTTACACCATCAATGGTAAAAAGTATGACCGGAATGAGTGGTACTGATGAAAAAGGCACTAAAAACGGCTCATTTTTCGCCTGCCCCATGACACATTTATCATGAGAGAGCAATAAAAACGCGTTAAAAGTGCCTTTTTGCGCAAATTCTCAATTAAAAATGGATTTTATCAGTCAAAGGAGGCAAAATGTGCAAAAATTCAAAGAAATTATTGCTGATAACTGGATTAATGCTTGTCTGCTTGTCTTTGCCGTCTTTACAGTTACAGTCTGCTACACTTTATACAACCGTTCCCGAGTCGGAACAGACTATAGTGATGTCAAAACCACAGTACGAGCGGTTGAAGCAGATAATCAGAGAGCTACAAACCGAGTTAAATCAGCAGGAACAAAAATTAACACTGCTACAGCAGAACTCAGCCGAAGCATCAAGCGAGCTGATAAAAGCACAGAAAGAATTAAACGAGCAGAAAAACGAACTGGAGAAAACCAGAGAATTATTAAAGAGTGCAAAGATGGACTTGAACGAAGCCGAAAACTCACTAGCGAAGCAGAAGACATCTTTAATGCAGTTGACAGCGCAAATAACATCCCTTGAACACAAACAGACTGTGCTCAGGAGACAGAGGGATGTATGGGCTACAGTGGCAGCCATTTCTGTGGGAGCAGTTATCTCCCGGAGGTGATCCAGAGAATCAACCAACTATCGCTTTCGATAGCTGGCAGTTGGTGCATTTTTGCAATAACTTTGCACCAACTTTGAACTAAATTACGACTTGTTTTTTCAGTATTTAAGGCAATTATACGCCAAAATTGGGGCAAACACTTTGAACCAACTTTGCACTATAGCTTGTTAAAAATTCCGAAAAAAATTCCGAAAAATATAGAAAATTTATCCTGTTGATGACATTTTAAGACATACTATTTTATTTCATAAAAATGTCGTATAATATCAGTAAACATCGAGATAAATTAGCTGTCTCTAATGTATTTAATAGGGCGAAATATGTTTACTTCCGATAACATTAAATTATCGGAAGTAATTTTTATATAGTTTTCAGCCCTTAGCTCTACTCTATACCCTGCTTTAATCGAATTTGTCGGATTTTGTTTCATTTGCAGTTTCTGTTTGTCCTTTCTGTTGCCTGGAATGATTGGTCTTTTGGATTTGAAGACTATTCTGACACTGAGTTCAACATCGTATGGTTGTGCTGTGTACAGATTTGTTGGTCAGTGACAGAAATTCATACATTATAAACATGTGTCTGACTATCATAAGTTTGACTGATGCCTTCCTTGGGCTTTTCCTGAGGTCTGTTTCCTGTTTTTAATTATTACTAATATTGGATACTCTGGTATTTTACTTCCTCTGTTTAAGTCAGCTTATTCTGAACTTTTCTATTTATCAGAACATATCAGATTCCGCATGCATTATCATCTCTGAGCAGAAAGTTTTCAGGATTGTATCTGCTTACTGCTTTTTATCTTTATAGGCAATAAGATGATGATCAGGTAGTGTGTTCAGGGGCATGATCCGGAAAATTGAATTACTTCTTCTTGTTTTTCTATTATAATCCCCTGGAGACCTCTGAGTTATCAATCATAAATGATAAAAGTCAATTTTAAATGAGAATTTGCGTTTAAAGGCACTTTTAACGCGTGAAAATGAATTTAATGAAAAACTACTCATGGAATATATTGGAAATGCGTCTTTGGCCGGTGGATTTTAGCTGTTTTGTGAAGTTTTGTAAAAATTTGGATGGTTACCGGTAACTTCCAGAGATTGAAGTTCTGAATCTCAGAAAAATATACCTTTATACCTGTCAATAGCTCTTTGCTTCGGATATTTTGTTGTTCTGAGGATACCTGGTAGCCTGCAGATCACGTTCTGATATTCTTCAGTAGGCTCTGCAGTGATAATCAATGGAGTTCATCTTTTTTCGTCCGATTGTCTTTACCACTGAAAAGGTGAATTTTTTTATCAGATTATACTGTAGAAAGACTTCATCAGAGTCTCCCTGGATTCTATATATCTTCTTGCTCTTTTAACATCAGGTTTCGTTTTTTCCTGTGATGTTTGTATAATCCTTCGTCAAGCAATCTATAGAAGATATTTACTGATTGTGACAGGTTTACAAAGTTAAAACCTGTTTGAACCTGATTAAAACAGGTTGAAATTGTTTGGATCAATTAGAAGCTGACTGAAACTGGTGCAAATTGTTTTTGCCAGTGTGAGATTGAATTTCTTTAACGGGTTGTGGCCAAATATGGCGGTAACAGGTGGACGGGCCTTCTGCCAGTGATTAAGAGAGCCTATCTGTTTCGTTTTACCTTTATCCATCTTCTGAGCTTCTGAGAAAAAATGCGGACAGATTTTAACAGATGCAATATCACACTGGTTTGCGTTGTTATAAACTGCTTGAACCTGACAAAAATGTTTGCAACAGGTAAAATCGGATTGAAATTGTTTCAACCTGTTTTAACCTGACAGAAGCGGTTTGAAACAGCTTTTACTAGTTTGAAACGGAATGCCATGACAATCTTTATATTCTGGAATTGATGCAATATAAAAGCCTGCTCTCTTTATGAGGGCAGGCTTTTAACGTTAGTTTGTGTTATCCCGGGGGTTCAGAACCTGAAATCAGAAGGAGAAACGGAATCCTGCATTCCACTGCCATGGAGTGGTTACGTCGCCACCGGTGGTCTTTTCAAGATCAGCGTAGAAATGGGTGTCATGTCCCAGGTTCAGGTTGGTACCTACACCGAATTCCCACCAGCCGCCACCAAGGTCTTCGGAGAATGGAGTGGAAATATCACCATAGTTCATATGCATCTTTGCATCTCCGTCAAAGTCATAGAGGTAAGAAGCTCGAACGTAAACATTGCCGCGTTCAATATCCTTACCAAGGGATACGCCCAGACGTCCTACGAAGCTGTCTATGCTGTCCTGATGAGCACGTACACCTCTGTCAGTGGTAAAGTCAGCCGATGTAATGTAGCCATAGGTCAGTTCTGCTTGTGGTTCAATCCAGAATCCATTATTCTGATGGAACCGTTTGCCATATTCAGCACTGATGCTATAACCATTGTTACTGTAGTCGCCATTGCCTGCACCGGTTACGGTATCAAAATCATTCTTCATGTGTGCATAACGGGCAATCAGGTCGATGAAACTTCCATCATCGCGGAGCTGGCTTCCATATACAGCGAAACCTGTGTGCTTGTTGGTGCCGCTCCCTTTGGTAAAGCTGCTTTCACCGTCAGTATAAGTGAATGCACCGCCGACAATCCAGTTATCGGAAACGCGGGTATCGTAACCTAACTGATAGTAGTTGTACTGGTTCTTGATATCGCGAGCGTCATACTTAGCTTCACCGCGAACCATACGAGCCCATACGCCTTCCTTGCCCTTGCTGTCACGGATTTCGCCGAGACGCTTGTTCATATCGTTGTTTTCCTGACGCCAAGTCATCATGGAAATAGCAGCCATACTACTGATGCCCTGGTTGGATGTATTGATGGACTGCTTACCGGAAACAGTACCATCAGCATTTACAGTACCATTATAGGCACCGGCAATGACGCCTTCATCGGTAGTGACATTGGTAGCAATGGATTTGCCTGCATCACCACTGGTCGTTACTACATCAGCAAGTTTGGATGCCATAGAGGAATCTTTTGCAATCTGATCTGCCATCGCGCCTGTGCCTTTTACCGTCAGCTTCTTTACGTCAGTGGCTGCTGCAGAATCGACTACCAGTTTGCTGTCCAGATTAGCTGTGGATACTACACCGCCATCACTGGAGAGTTTGTTGACTACGTCTATAGTATGTGTATCGCCATTGAGGTTTACGGTACCGCCATTGCTGAGATTCAGATTGTTTACAAAACTGTCTGCAGTGGTATTCCATGTCGCATTATTGGACAAAGAAAGAGTCATCTTATCAACGGTTGCTTTTTCAGAAGGTGCATTTCCTGTCTTTATGATATTACCGTTTAACACAGAATCAGCGTCGGTAAGATTGATATTTACATTGGAGTCAATGCCGGTTCCGGAGGTTGGAGCATTATAGTTGAATGAAATATCACCATTCAGCTTGACTGTACCCTTGCCCTCCTTATTGATGTTGACTTCAGAGTTACCACGTGTACTGATTACGGTTGGAGCATTAACAGTCAGATTTCCTGAAATATTAACGGTGGAACCAGAATAGCTGATAATACCAATGGCCTGGTTTTCTCCACCCTCAATAGTAGTTTTATCTGTGCTTACATCGATAACCGTATTATCCGCATTGATATTGATGATAGATGGATTAGCTCGTGTTATGTCGTTACTCTGAGCCCAAACACCATAAGCATATTTTGACCCGTGAGCTGTAATATTTACCTCTTTCCCCGTAATATTTACTTTAGCCCCATCTAAAAGTGCAGTAATTCCGGTTGGAGTTCCTCCTTCCGCCGTAATATTTATGTTCTGTGTAGATTCATCCCCCAGAGTGACCTGACCTCCGGTCTTAACCAGGATATTATCCCAAGCGCCAGTTCCTTCTTTCGTACCAGATAAACTGATGTTGGTATTATCTTTGCCAGTTGCCTTTAAAATGCCGTTGTTAAAAACCCGTACAACATAAGTTGGATTAGAAATAGATACATTACTCAGATTAGCACTTTCCTCAGTTCCATTTACGGAGACAGGCGTTGCTGCATATACTTCTCCTGCCGCTCCCCCCAATAATGTCAATAGAATAGCTGCAGTTAACATCTGTTTACTGGAATTTCTCATAAAAAATCCTCCTTAGATTAAATTGATATATATCAACAGAGGACATCGAATGTTACCCTGTCAGGTATATAATCTTTTTATTGCTTTGCTGAATGCTTTGCATATCTAAAAGATACTATAAAAGTAACATATATACAACAGAAATACAAAATTACTCAAAAACATGTATAACATTTAAATGAATAATGTAAATATAGAACTCTATATTATAGAGAAAAGAAACAGTTTTTAGATATCGCAATAGAATTTATGTTCTTACTAAAAAATCTTAAAAGAACGTATGTTTGAAAAAGAAAAACAGAGAGCGATAATAAATTCACTCTCTGTTTTTCCTGTTTATATGTATGTATGTTAAAACAATATGGATTAAACTTATTTTGTAACCATCTGAAGAAATTGCTTATGTATCCGTGTATCTTCCCCTATCTCCGGGTGAAAGGATAAAATCATTTGCTTTTTGTACCTGGCAGCGACTATGTGGTGGTTTACTTCTGCCAGAACTTCTACTCCGGGGGAAATGGACTCAATATAAGGAGCCCGTATAAAATTCATGGTCACTTCGCCAATTCCTTTGAAGGGAGCTCTGGTTATGAAGCTTCCCAGCTGGCGGCCATAGGCATTTCGGCGTACAGTGGCAGGAAATGTCTGCAGCCATTGCTTGTTATCATTGCTCAACTTTTTTGCCAGAAGTATCATTCCCGCACAGGTCCCCATAACTGGCAATCCTTCCATTATCCATTGTCTTATGGTCTCGAACATCCCCAGATCTTTTAAAAGTTTTCCCTGTGTGGTGCTTTCCCCTCCCGGCAGGATTAATGCATCCGGTTTATTCAGTAAATCGGCTTTCTGCCGGAGTTCTACAGTGCTTACGCCCAGTTTCCGGAGCATCTGTTCATGTTCGATAAAGGCACCTTGAAGAGCCAGTACTCCAACTATCATATTAACGGCCTCTTTCTGCCATGAGCAAATCTATTTCATCTTTATTGATACCTACCATGGCCTCGCCAAGATTTTCAGAAACGGAAGCGAGTAAATGGGCGTCCTTGTAATTGGTTACGGCTTTAACAATGGCTGCGGCGCGCTTAGCCGGATTTCCGGATTTAAAAATTCCAGAGCCAACAAATACCCCTTCAGCCCCCAGCTGCATCATGAGAGAAGCATCCGCCGGTGTGGCAATGCCTCCGGCTGCAAAATTCACGACCGGGAGTTTCCTGTGTTCATGCACATAGGCAACCAGGGAATACGGTACACTGAGTTTTTTCGCAATTTCGAATAATTCGTCATCCCGGGCAGCTGCTACTTTGGCAATCTGGGACTGGATGAGACGCATATGACTTACTGCCTGTACGACATCCCCTGTGCCTGGTTCCCCTTTAGTTCTGATCATGGAAGCTCCTTCAGCAATGCGGCGTAAAGCCTCGCCCAGATCTCTGGCACCGCACACAAATGGTACTTTAAACTGGTGCTTATCAATATGGTATACATCATCAGCCGGAGACAGGACTTCACTTTCATCGATATAATCAATTTCAATGGCTTCCAGAATCTGGGCTTCCGCAAAATGGCCAATACGGCACTTCGCCATAACCGGAATAGAAACCGCTTCCTGAATTCCTTTAATCATGGCCGGATCACTCATACGGGATACGCCGCCAGCCGCACGGATATCCGCTGGGATACGTTCCAGAGCCATGACGGCACAGGCACCTGCCGCTTCCGCAATCTTTGCCTGTTCCGGAGTAGTAACATCCATAATAACACCGCCCTTAAGCATCTGTGCCAGCTGGCAGTTTAATTCATACCGTTCGTTCTGTGATCTTGTTGTGTTGCTCATAACATACCTCTCCTGTTAATAAATAGAATCTAAATGAATCTAAATAGATTCTATATCAGGGCTGAATATATTAAAATAGTCAGAAATAATAAATATAGTATAACCAGATTGATTTGATTATTAGTGAAATATGTGGTGTTTACACTTTTAAACAGCGAATGGATTATTTTGTACGTACATTAAACTCGTATTTGTATATATCCAGAAGAGTGAGCCGTGTTCCATTTAAAGAAAGTTCTGTTTCTATTATCTGTCTTTTATATGTCGGTTGCTTTTCCCATTTCCAGACTTTAAAAGGTTTATTTTCATGGAAAAACAGATACAGTGTACATAGAACACATGTTCTTATAGGATGGAAACCGCGCAAAAGAACACGTGTTCTATTACTTGCCAAAAGAAAACCATTTCTGCAATAAGCAGAAATGGTTGTGTGTTATTTCAAACCGCCATAAAGTTCTTTGACTACCCGGTTGACTTCAAAATCCAGGCGTTCTGTATCAATAGTGAGCAGTTCTTTATTTATCATAACCGGTTTACCATTGATGATTACGGTATCCACATCTCTGGAGTTAGCCGCATAAACGGTAATGGACACATCATTAAAATCAGGTTTCCAGTTAAATCCCGAGCGGTCAATCAGGATAATATCCGCCAGCCAGCCTTCACGAAGTTCTCCCAGGTCATCGTAGCCAAGGCATTTAGCCCCTTCCCTGGTAGCCATGTCCAGTGCTTCACCGGCTTCAATGGCTTTCGGATTATAGGAAACCGCCTTATGAATCAATGCGGCGAGGCGCATTTCCGCAAACATATCCAGTTTGTTGTTGCTGGAGGCTCCATCAGTACCAAGGCCGACTGTGATTCCGGCTTTGCGCATGGCAAGAACAGGAGCTATTCCGGAAGCCAGCTTGAGGTTGCTTCCCGGATTATGAGCTACGCGAACGCCTTTTTCAGCCATAATCGCAATATCCTTGTCATTTACATGAACACAGTGAGCTGCCAGTACGGGGACATCAAACAGACCTACATGATCCATCAGGGCAATAGGTGTCATTCCGTATTCTTTCTCACAGTTTTCTACTTCTGTTCTGGTTTCTGCCAGGTGGATATGAATCGGAATATGGTGGGTAATGGCAGCATCCCTTACCTGTTTTAAATAATCCGGTGGGCAGGTATAAGGTGCATGAGGTCCCAGCATGACGCGTATACGGCCATCGCAGGCGCCATCCCACTGTTCAAATAAATCTATATTTTCCTGTAACGCTGACTGGGCATTGGGAGAAACTCCGGCAAGACCGCGGGCAATATTTCCACGGATTCCAGCCTGAGCCGCTGCCTTTGCACATGAATTCATAAACATGTACATATCGCAGAAGGATGTTGTACCGCCACGAATCATCTCCGCAAAGGCCAGTGTACTTCCCCAATAAACGATATCATCATTGAGCCGGTTTTCCGCTGGCCAGATCTTATTCTGGAGCCAGTCCATAAGTTCCATGTCATCAGCATAACTTCTGAAAAGAGTCATGGCTACATGGGTATGAGTATTTACCAGTCCTGGAAGTGCCAGTTTCCCCTTCCCCTCAATGATCTGGTCATACTGAGATACATCGGGATGTTTTGGGAATGCACTGATTCGGTTTCCTGTAATCTCAATGTTTTTCGCTTCAACCGCTTTCCCATCTTTACCGGGAATATACACATTTTTAATCAGTAATTTCATAAAGGAATCTCCTTTTTACTTATTTTAATCCCAGATAGGCTTTCTGCTCCTCCGTCAGGGAATCGATGGAATAGCCCATAGAGGACAGTTTAATCTGCGCAACCTTAACATCCAGTTCATGAGGCAGGACATAGAGGCCTGGCTTAAGTTCCTTTTCGTGACGGCAGATATAATCCGCTGCCAGCGCCTGCATAGCAAAAGACAGATCCATAATTTCTGCCGGATGTCCATCGCCTGCTGCCAGATTGACGAGGCGGCCTTCTGCCATAAGATAAATGGTCCGGCCATCAGGAAGAACGTAACCTTCAATATTTTTTCTGGCTTCAAAGTGGGAAACGGATATTTCTTTGAGGTCTTCCTTATTGACTTCTACGTCAAAGTGACCGGCATTAGCGCAGATGGCCCCATCCTTCATAGCCAGGAAGGCATCCTTGTTAATGACATGAATATCTCCGGTTACAGTGACAAAATAATCTCCATACGGAGCGGCTTCCACCATGGGCTTTACATCAAAACCGTCAAATACGGCTTCGATGGCTTTGATAGGGTCTACTTCCGTTACGATAACATGTGCGCCCAGACCCTTTGCACGCATAGCTACCCCTTTTCCGCACCAGCCATAACCGGCAACGACAACCGTCTTACCGGTAACTGTGAGGTTAGTACTCCGGATTATGCCATCCCATACAGACTGTCCTGTGCCATATCGGTTATCAAACAGGAATTTGCACTGGGAATTATTTACTGCAAGCATAGGGAAAAGGAGTTTGTTTTCATTGGCCAGCTGACGCAGGCGGTATACACCGGTAGTGGTTTCTTCTGAACCGCCAATCAGATTTTCCAGGGCATCCTTCCTTGTAGTATGGAGAAGATGTACCAGGTCCCCGCCGTCATCAATGATGAGATGCGGCTTATGATCCAGTGCCATATTGAGATAGTCCATATACTCCTTATCCGTACATCCGTGGGTCGCATATACGGTGATTCCCTGACTGACCAGGGCCGCCGCGATGGGATCCTGGGTAGACAGAGGGTTGCTCCCGGTGGCAATGACGTTAGCCCCGGCTTTTTTCAGGGTAAGCGCAAGATAAGCGGTCTTAGCTTCCAGATGTATGGACATTACAATGGTTTTGCCTTTAAAGGTATCCGGATTAAAACAGGTTTTGCTTAACGTATTCAATGCAGGCATGAATTTCTCTACCCAGCGGATACGCTGCATGCCTTCATCGGCAAGATGAATATCACGAATAGCAGAAGGTTTAACCATGGGATATGCTCCTTTCATAATTAGCAACCGAATCCTTATCGGGATGAGAAATAACTCCTCGTTCGGTAATGATTCCGGAAATCAGAGTGTGCGGCGTTATATCAAAGGCCGGATTAAAAACCGGCATATCTGCCGGGGCAATCTGTGTGTTTCCCACATATCGGATCTCATCAGGGTTTCGTTCCTCGATGACAATATGTTCTCCGGAAGGTATAGAAAAATCAAAAGTGGAAAATGGTGCTGCTACATACAGCGGTATATGGTGATAGGCTGCAAGGATGGCCAGTCCGTAAGTGCCTATTTTGTTAGCTGTATCTCCGTTTGCTGCAATCCGGTCAGCTCCTACAATAATGGCATCTATTTTCTTCGTTTTCATAACCAGAGCCGCCATATCATCGCAGATTAGAATAGAGGGAATCCCTTCCTTCTGGAACTCTGATGCGGTAAGTCTGGCTCCCTGAAGGACCGGACGTGTTTCATCGGCATACACAGCAGAGAGCTGGCCTCTCTTGAACAATTCACGTATTACTCCTAAAGCAGTACCTGTCCCGGCAGTAGCCAGTGTGCCAGTATTGCAATGGGTAAGGATGGTCATATTCTTTTTCCCGGAAAATAAATCTGCACCATGTACGGCCATGGAATGACAGAGCTGCTTATCCTCTTCTTCCATCGCCATGGCACGGCGGGTCAGGGTTTCACAGCGTTTATCGTCCTCTGCGGAATCAAATGTCTTTTCCATCTCCCGGACAGCCCAGGACAGATTGACTGCCGTGGGTCTGGCCTGCTCCAGTACCTCACCTGCCGCGTAGAAGGCATGGCGGAGAGATTCTCCGGATAGTCCGCGGGCAGTAAACGCAAGCACCGCCAGAACCATGGCATACGCAGCGGTAATACCTATGGCCGGGGCACCCCGTACAGCCAGGGTCCGGATGGCTTGGGCTGCTTCCTTATAGTCTGTGCATGCCAGATATTCCTGTTTCTGTGGCAGTTTTCTCTGGTCCAGCAGATACAGTACATTATTCTTCCATTCCAGGGACTTGAGCCTACCGGTCATAAATGGAATCCTCCGAAGGCCTGTCCCGCGTGGTGGCAGGAACAATCCGTATCCGGATCATAGGTGGTTGCCAGACGGGTAATGATTTTACGGAAAGACGACTGATTTTCTTTCATGCAGGCAACAACTTCAGCGTGAGTCAGCGGCTGATCGGTCATACCGGTGGAGAAATTGGTGACCATGGAAATGGTGCAGTAACAGATTTCCGCTTCTCTGGCCAGCTGACATTCCGGAACGTTGGTCATGCCCACCACATCAGCTCCCCACATACGGTATGCTTTGATTTCAGCGGCAGTTTCAAAACGCGGGCCTTCTGTACAGATATAGGTTCCGTGCGGATGGAGAATTATATTTTCCGCACGGGCGGCCTGCTGTACGGCCTGACGGAGTGTTTCGCAGTATGGGTGGGACATGTCATAGTGAGCCACCCCATACCGGTCTCCATCAAAAAACGTGCCAATCCGGTTCTTAGTCATATCAATAAACTGGTCTACCAGTACCAGTTCGCCCGGCTTGTACGACGGATTCAGTGAGCCTACGGCTGTAGTGGAGACTACAGCGGCTACATCGAGCATCTTCAGGGCATAAATGTTAGCTCGGTAATTAATCTTATGCGGTGGAATGGTATGTTTCACCCCATGACGGGCAAGAAATATGATTTCCTTTGCGCCAAATTTTCCGGATTCTATACGGGCATCTCCATAGGGAGTATGGATGATTTCCTCATGCAGATCAGTAAGTATCTCCGGATCATATACCCCGGTACCTCCTATAAACGCGAGTTTACTCATTGTACATTACTTCCCTTCTCTTCTTCAAACCACAGAGCTATGAGTTCTCTTGGGATAGAGTAATGGCTGCCGCAATATTCACAGGTAGCTTCCACTTTGTCGTCTTTCAGAATTTCTGCCCGGTCGTGTGCGTTTAATGACAGCAGCGCTGATTTGATACGGTCTGCAGAACAGGTGCAGCGGAAGGATACCTCCATCTTTCCCAGAAGGCTGAATTTGCCCTTCTTCAGCAGATCTTCCACCGATTCCGCGGCATGGCTTTCCCCTGCGAAATGGTAGTTTACGGAGAAATATTCTTTGAATTTACCCTTATCTCCCTGAGGCATCAGCTGAGCCATGAAGGCAAATACGCGCTGTATTCTTCCCTGTTCATCCCGGATGACGGCCGTCTGAATATGAGATAGCGTCTGATCGGATTCCTTCATATAATCGGTGAGGCAGGAGGAAATATCATGCCCCTTAAGTTCCACAGAGCTTGTATAAGGCATACGGAGAAGGGAATATCTGGTTACATAGAGCATGCCGTGTTCATTAAGAATGCTTTCATCGGCACCTGCGGCTTCCGGATGGTCCATATAGCCGCGCAGATATTTCCCTTCATAGGCATCGGTATGAATGTTTCCTATCGGTCCATGGGTTTCCCAGCGGAGAGATACCCCTTCATGATTCTTAAAATCGGTAGCCAGAATGGCTGTACCGGCCATAATTTCTCCCAGCATGGCCGCAGCCTGATCAGACATATTATGTCTTTTCGCGGCTTCCAGTGCCGCATCCGTAATGTCTGCCAGTGTCAGACGGATACCATCCAGATTCAAATAATGGCAGATTGTGTTTTTTTCAATCATAATGACTCCTTTATAAAAGCAAAGCCTGTAACAATAATTATCCGGTGTGATAAGAAAAAGCCGTGAAAAAGCATGCAGGTCTTTTCACAGCCTTTATGAGAATCAGCGCAGAGCGGCAATGGCAGCCTTCCGGTCTTCCTTTCCAAAAACTGCGGAACCGGCTACCAGGATATCCGCGCCGGCTTCTGCCAGCTTACCGGCATTCTCAGCCTTTACACCGCCATCAATTTCAATCTGACAATTCAGATGACGTTCGGAAATCATGGAACGAAGAGAACGGACCTTATCCATGGTGTAAGAAATAAATTTCTGACCGCCGAATCCAGGATTGACGGACATAAGAAGAACATAATCCACAATCTCAAGCAGGTAGTCCACCGTTGAGAGTGAAGTGGCCGGATTAAGGACGATGCCGGCCTTCATGCCAGCGTCTTTAATCATATGTACTATACGGTCAGCGTGCGGTGCGGCTTCTACATGGAACGACACCATATTGACACCGGCATCCGCCAGCGGCTTAACATAATTTTCCGGATGATACACCATAAGGTGGGCATCAAAGGTCAGGTTGGTGTGCGGACGCAGGGCCTTGATAATCGGAGCCCCAAATGTCAGATTAGGGACGAAATGGCCATCCATGATATCCAGATGGACCAGATCGGCACCGCCACGTTCAATATCCTTCAGTTCTTCTGCCAGATTTGCAAAATCAGCAGATAATAAGGATGGTGCAATTTTTACCATGTTGAATCCTCCTGATAAACTTGTCTGGGTAGCCCAGGTAATATACGTTTTGTCTTCTATTATTATACAGCATCCGTATTCATTTTATTGTGAATTTCTCTTATCCGGTTTCTATGGATGGGAATCCGTGGGAATCATGCTCATTTTCTGCCGCAATTAATGTACATTGTAGTTGCGCCTGGGAACGATTTCCTCATCAGAAAAAGCAGGACCGGTTTTCCCGGTGCCTGCTTTCCTTATCAATAGCGGATAATGCGGTTTTTTATTTCATTCAAAATAGAGACATAGGATGCGTATCTGGACTGTGCGATACATCCCTCGTCCACGGCCCTGGAAACGGCGCATCCAGGTTCTTTCAGATGCCTGCAGTTGTTAAAGCGGCACTGGCCCAGATATGGACGGAGATCCCGGAACAGATAGTCCAGTCCGTCTTCCACCTGGCTGTCCAGATCCAGAGAGGTATACCCCGGTGTATCCATCACATACAGGGAATCCATCAGCCGTACCAGCTCAGAATGGCGAGTTGTATTACGTCCGCGGCCGGTATGCTGACTTACAGCCTGATGGGCAAACTGTTCTCTGCCCAGAATATGATTGAGCAATGTGGATTTCCCTACCCCGGAAGGACCGGAAAATGAGATAACCGGACCGGATAATGCTTCCTTCAGCTGAGAGATTCCCTTCTCCTGAATGGCCGAAACCGCTATACATGGGTATCCTGCCTTTTCATAAAGGGTCTGCAGCTTTTCCGCGTATTCCGGATTGAGGTCTGCCTTATTGATGCAGAGAAGAATACCGGGAATGCGGGAATATTCCGCCAGCACCAGCATCTTGTCAATCATGAACAGGCTGGGATCCGGATTTTCAGCGGCCACCGTAAGCACCAGCTGATTGATATTGGCAATAGGTGGACGGTGGAGTTCATTGATGCGCGGATATACGGAGACAATGCTGGGAGCGGAATCCTTTGTCTGTTCGTATTCCACCCAGTCTCCTACCAGAATGGAGCCTTTCCTTTTCGTACGGCCGCGGGAACGGGCCAGTGCTGTAGCGCCTTCCGGTCCTGCAATCGTAAAATATCCATTCTGATTCTTGATAATAAGACCTTTCATATCACAGCTCTCTATCCTGAATAACCGACCCGTCGACTACCACCTGAACACGGACAGTACCCGTTCCGGAAACATCCTTAACAATGTTGCTTCCCGGTGCCGCCGTCTGGCTGTATACTTCCCGGCGGCCATTGCTGTCCGTTACAAATATTTCCACTTTCTTGCTGTCCCCGCTTCCCGGGAGGGTAATATTCACGGTACCACTCTTGGTTACCGGCTGAGCTGGCTTGTTATTGCTGCTGATGACCAGGTTGACCACACCGGTGGCATTAGCCCCGGCATTAGGACTCTGGCTGACTACGATGGAGGTTACGTCAGAAGGACTGGTTCCATCGTTGGAAGTTACCTGTCCCACAGACAGATCGCTGGCGCGAAGCGCGTTCTTAGCGTCTGCCAGGGTCATCCCGACTACGTTTGGTACCTTGGATTGCCGTACATTGATGACGACGTTAATCTGTGTACCGCTGTCTACCTGGGACGCAGAGGCCGGGGTCTGGGAAATGATAACATCAGCCGGCATGTTCGGGTTGCTGCCGTTTCTGACAGTACCCAGTACCAGGTTGAGCTTACTCAATCTTTCCCTTGCCTGATCCAGGGTAAGGCCCTTGAGATCCGGAGCCAGAATAACGGTTCCGCCCTTGCTGACGGTGAGATGGATAATACGCTGTTCCTTAACTTCAGTTCCTGCGGTAGGTGTCTGGGCGATAACTTCCCCAACCGGCACCTCATTACTTGCCACTTCATCCACAGAGACCTTCAGATTTTCATCTTCCAGCATCTGCTGGGCTACTTCCACAGGCTTTCCTTCTACATCCGGAACGGTAACCACCTTGTTGCTCCAGAAGTTGCCAAAGCTGAAAAAGGCCCAGGCAAAAGCAGCGGCAAAGATAACCAGCAGACCGCCCCAGATATATTTCTGTGGCAGATTGGATATGAAACTGGAAACCTTCCCTTCGGAATCACAGCGCTCGATACGCCGTGTCTTCTGTGAGATTGGACGGGTCATAGTGGCAAATTCCCGCTCTGCCGGTTTGAACGGAGACGCGGTGAAACCCTGAGCAATCTTAAGTTCGGAAACAAAATCCTGTACAGTATCATACCGACGGTTCGGATCCCGCTGCAATGCGGTAAGGAGGCATTCTTCCAGCATAGGAGAAATGGCCGGATTGTACCGGGTAGGTCTCGGCACGTCATCCTGCATATGCTTGAGCGCAATACTGACAGCCGTATCGCCATCAAATGGCAGATGATGAGTCAGCATTTCATACAGGACGATGCCCAGAGAGTAAATATCAGTCTTGGCGGTAAGCTTATCCCCTGCCGCCTGTTCAGGTGAGAGATAGTGTACTGAGCCAAGGATGGATTCCCTGGTCATAATGGTGGAAGAATTGACTGCTCTGGCGATACCAAAGTCAGTGACCTTTACCTTATGATTGGCAGTAAGCAAAATGTTCTGCGGTTTAATATCACAATGAATGATTCCGTGGGAATGAGCTTCCGCCAGCGCATTACCGATATCTATGGCGATGCGGACAGCGGTATCGATAGGGATATGCGGATGCGTATTGATGTACTGTTTCAGTGTCTGCCCTTCCACATATTCCATGACGATGTAGTGATACCCTTCACTGCATCCCACATCATAAATCCCAACAATGTTAGGATGGCTCAATTTACCCGCAGACTGCGCTTCCCGCCGAAAACGGGCAATAAATTCGTTATCTTCAGCAAAATTACTGTGCAGGATTTTTACTGCCACTTTCCGGTCAAGCAGAAGGTCTTTGGCCAGATATACATCCGCCATGCCCCCTGTGCCAATTTTCCTGACCAGCTGATAACGGTCATCGAGTACTTTATTAATCATGATTGTCATTTACTCCATTTTGCAATGATTCATTATACGCTATGATTACGGACACATTATCTTCCGCTCCTGCCGCATATGTCTTTTCCATAAGGTCATCCACACAGGCGCATACATCCAACGTATCAGTCATGTGTGCCTGGAGGGAGGCCTTTATTTCTTCATCGGTAAGCATATTGGTCAGGCCATCCGAACAAAGGAGCATGACGGCTCCGTTGTTAAATGGTAAGTGTCCTGTATCTACTTTTAATTCACTGGTAATACCCACCGCCCGGGTAATTTCATTGCGGCGCGGATGGGTTCGCATTTCTTCCCGCGTGATTTCTCCCTGCTTCACCAGCTGCATCACAAAAGAATGGTCTTCTGTAAGCTGGCGGAATGTACCATTTTCCAGCAGGTACAGCCGGCTGTCCCCCACATGGGCCCAGTACAGGCAGTTATCATGAACTACCGCTGTCAGCAGAGTCGTTCCCATGGAAGAAAGGTCCGGAGATTCCGCTTTCTTTGCCAGAATGGTCTGATTGGCCTCCTGAAAGCTTTCCGACAGTGTTTCTTCGGTTATGGATGACAGGGATTCCTGTTCTAATGAATTGCGAACAGAAGAAACGGCCAGCCGGCTGGCTGTTTCACCGCCGGCATAACCGCCCATGCCATCCGCCAGGATGAAACAAGGCTGTTCTCCCACGTAGATGCAATCTTCATTATTCTTCCGGACTAAGCCGGTATTGGTCTTTCCACACTTGGTAATCATAATAAATCCTGTGAAATCAAACGAAAAGAAACTGCAATTATCTACTATTTTACCATTGAATGTTTATTTTGACGAATTCTTCACATCCTGGATAAAACGACGCTTCAGCTGCCCGCAGGCGGCCTGAATCTCATCCCCCATCTGTCTTCTTACCGTAGCATTGCGTCCATGGGACGTAAGTACCCGCTGAAAGCGGAAAATCTGATTGGTCGACGGTGGGAACAGCTTAATGTGTTCTGTGCCGTTGATAGGTATCAGATTGATGTGGCAGTTGAGGTCTCCCAGCAGACGATGCAGTTCTTCCGCGTTTTCCAGACTGGAGTTGACATCTTTGATGAGAATGTATTCAAAGGTCACCCGGCGTCCTGTTTTCTTAAAATAATACCGAGCCGCCTTTATGACATCCTCTATCGGGAAGGCGCGGCTGGAAGGAAGGATACGGTTGCGTATTTCATCATTCGGCGCATGAAGGGAAATTGCCAGCGTTACTGGAAGCCCTTCATCAGCCAAACGGTAGATACGGGGAACGATGCCGCAGGTGGACAGAGTCATATTGCGATAGCTGATATTGAGCAGCTCCGGATCATGACAGAGCCTCATAAAGCGAAGAACTTCCTCATAATTCTGCAGTGGTTCTCCTGAGCCCATAAGGACCAGGGAATGAATCGGCGCGTCAAAAACTTCACGGAAAGCAAACATCTGGGCCAGCATTTCACCGGCGGTAAGATTTCTTTCCAGCCCCTTCTGCGTAGAGGCACAGAAGACGCAGCCCATGGCGCATCCGACCTGTGTGGAAACACAGATGGAATTTCCGTACACATGGTGCATGCATACCGTTTCAATGAAACTGCCGTCATCCAGACGGAGCAGAAGCTTTGTCGTATCCTTATCGTCAGACTTCTGTTCTTTCACTATTTCCGGCTTATCAATAACCACATTGGCGGAAAGCCATTCTCTGAGGTTGGCCGGAAGCTGTTTCATTTCACTGAAATCAAAGACAAACCGTTTATAGAGATAATCTCTGAGCTGTTTAGCCCGGAATTTCTGAAAACCGCCCCGAACGAGTATATCTTCCAGTTCCGGCAGTGTTTTCGCCCATATATTAATCATCGTTGTTTCTCCTCACAAGACGAGCTACAAAGAATCCGTCTGTATGGAATTCATCCGGCCAGATGGTAATCATCCCTTCTACCAGATGGCGTCCTGCAAAATCAAAGGTATCCCTGCGGAAATCCTTATGCTTTTCCAGGAACCAGGCTATCATGTCTTCATTCTCTTCCCGGTTCAGCGTACAGGTGCTGTACACCAGAACACCACCCGGTTTGACATAAACGGATGCGGCATCCAGTAGTTTCTGCTGAAGCGGAGGAAATTCCTTAAGATTGTCTTCCGTACGTCTCCAGCGAATTTCCGGCTTGTGGCCAAGTACGCCCAGCCCGGAACAGGGAGCATCCAGAAGGACCTTGTCATACTGCTCTTTTCTGGATTCATCAATCACAGTGGAATCATGCTGTTCCGCGTGAATACAGCGGATTCCCAGCGTGCGGGCATTGTGGTCAATCAGATTGACCTTATGTTCATATAAATCCCAGGCATCAATGGACGCCCAGTTTCCTGTAAGCTGAGCAATATTAATGGACTTGCTTCCTGGAGCCGCGCACATATCCAGTACTTTGTCTCCTCTGGATGGATTCATTACTACCGCAGGAATCATGGATGCGGCACTCTGCACGTAAGCTTCCCCATTCTTAAGGAGCGGGGACCGGAAAAAGCCATCGCCATTGCCTACCCGGATGCCATTGCCGTCCGGAATGAACGGAATGAGCTCAGGTTCCGCGTGATGGAACTTCAGCTTTTCAAAAAGCTTGGAAGCCGGAAGCTTAATAGGATTGGCATGAATATCCAGCGCCGGTGCCTTATTGAATTCTTCGAGGACCGCTTCGGTGCGTGCCTTTCCAATCTGAGCACTCATGCGGCGGATAAGCCATTCCGGTTCATTGAGAGTAAGGGACAGATACTGAAGTTCATGTCCTTTTCTCTGTGGGAGGTGAAGCTGAATTTTCTTGCGCAGATAACTGCGGAGGATAGCATTGATGAACTTTACATTTCCAAGATGGGTTACCTTCTTGGCGATTTCCACGGTTTCATTCACCGCTGCCGACTCCGGAATCCTGTCCAGGAACACCAGCTGATACAGACCGATGGCCAGAAGAATCCGTACTTTGGGATCCATCTTGCGCACCGGGCGGGTGGATAACCGGCCCATAATCCATGTGAGATGGTTATACCGGCGGCAGACGCCATATACCAGTTCAGTCAGAAGGCCCTTTTCCGGTTTGGAAAGCGGTTCATATTTTTTCCCAGAATATTTCTTCATGACCTTCTGCAGAGTCAGATTCGCATACGCTTCCTTAACAAACACATCATAAAGCACATCGTAGGCAAGGCGTCGGGCCGACGGTGGTGCAATCGGTTTAGTATTCCAGTTTATCATTTATCTTTACCTGATGACCATTAATAAAATCAGAAACAAGCATTTTCTTGTGGTTTTCCGGTTGTACTTCCGTAAGGGTCAGAATGCCGCGACCGGTCTGTACCCCCATGGCTCCGCCAGAAACAGAAACAATAGTTCCCGGTTCACTGGAAGTATCCGCTGCCTCAGAGACACAGGCTCTGTGAATCTTCAGACGTTTGCCACGGAAAAAGGTAAATGTTCCCGGGTTAGGATACATACCGCGAATCAGAGCGTCCAGCGTTACGGCATCCTTTGTCCAGTCGATGCGTCCCATAGGCTTGGTAATCTTTTCCGCGTAGGTAGCTTTGGAAGCGTCCTGCGGAACGGCGCCGGCCATATATTCCGGAAGATTATCCAGCACCTGAAGGAGCAGGTCCGCCCCATCGAGGCTCAGGGCATCAAAAAGTTCACCGGATGTCATATGCGGACCTATCGGCATCTTTTTCTGAACCAGCATATCTCCGGTATCCATACCGGCATCCAGCTTCATAATGGTCGTACCGGTTTCCTTCTTCCCATCAATGATAGCCCGCTGAATCGGAGCGGCTCCCCGATATTCCGGAAGGAGGGACCCGTGTACGTTAATGGCCCCGTATGCAGGAATGTCCAGAAGCGCTTTCGGAAGGATACGTCCATAGGCGATGACTACCAGAAGATCCGGCTTCATCTCACGGATTCTTTCTATCTCTTCCTCAGTCTTAAGTGTTTCCGGCTGATATACAGGGATATTCTTTTCCATAGCCAGAGCCTTTACCGGCGGAGGGGTAATCTTCTTCCCCCGGCCATTGATACGGTCAGGTTGTGTGTATACAGCAATCGGGGTATATCCATTATCACAGAGTTTTTTCAGGGACGGTACCGCAAAATCGGGAGTCCCCATAAATATGATGCGCAGTGAATGTTCGCTCATTCTTCCAGTCTCCTTAGTGCGGTAGCCTTTTCAATAAACAGAATTCCGTTCAGATGGTCGGTTTCATGCTGAATGCAGCGTGCCAGAAGGCCGGTAGCCACCTTCTGTTTTTTCTTTCCGCGCGCGTCCTGATACTTGATGCGTACAGTGGTATACCGTTCTACCAAACCAACATATCCTGGAACGGACAGGCATCCTTCCGTGTCCACATTGGTTTCATTTCCTACCGGTTCCCATACCGGGTTTACATAGGCTTCAAAACCACTTTCGCCATCATCGGCTACAAACACACGCATATTGAGGTCAATCTGCGGAGCGGCCAGACCGACACCGTTGGCTTCATACAGCGTCTTCTTCATATCACTGATGATAAATTTCAGCTTCTTGTCAAATGCAGTAACCGGAAGAGCCTTTCTCTTGAGGTCCGGGTTTCCGGCAGTAATAATTTTGCTCATTGTAAATTCTCCTTTTTATATGTCAATGTCTTTATAACGGATCTACATCTATAATTATACCATTTTCCTGAAGTATAAAGGACTGGCGTATTTTCTGCTTAAGAGGCGCCAGATCCTCCCCTTTGATAAGGATGGAAATGTAATAGGTATCCCTTTTCTTTTTAATCGCTTCATCATACGGCGGCGTAATCTGGAGGGAATCTGCCTGCCTCGTTTCCCGCCTAAGCCATGCGTATACACGGGCGGCCTTTTCGCTCACGGCCCGGTATTCCTTTCCAAAGCAGGAAATCTTAAGCAGTTTCATAAACGGCGGATATCCCAGAAGCTTACGGAACTGAATTTCCTGAGTATAGAAGGCTTCATAATCCTGCCTGGCAGCGGCCTGTATGACAAAGTTCTCCGGAGTATAGGTCTGCAGTATTACATGCCCCTGTTCCCGGTCTCTTCCGGAACGGCCGGCACACTGGGTAATCAGCGTGAAAGCATGTTCCGAAGCCAGATAGGTAGGAAGGTTCAGAATCATATCAATACCTACAACACCTACCGCTTGTACACCTGGAATATCATGCCCTTTGGCCACCATCTGTGTGCCTACCAGAATATTGTATTTCCCGTTTCGGAAATCATCCAGAATATCCCTGGCGCTGTTCTTATTCCTGGTGCTGTCCAGGTCAAGTCTGGCAATGCATGCCTGGGGAACCAGAGTGCACAGATTTTCTACCAGCTTCTGCGTTCCGCTTCCACTGTACAGGATTTTCTGTGAATGACATTTCGGACATTCCTGAGGAAGCGGATAACTGGATTCACAGTAGTGGCACTGAAGGCGCTGCCGGTCCTTGTGATATACAAGGGACACTTCACAGTGCGGACACTTAAACACATATCCGCAGTGAGTGCACATGAGTGTAGTGGCGTAGCCGCGACGGTTCAGGAAGACGATGGCCTTTTTCCCCCCGTTCACTGTCTTTTTCAGAAGATGGAGCAGTGCGTCACAGAAAAGCGGCGACTGCACCAGAGCCTGAGGTTGTTTCATATCTACAATGCTTATTTCAGGCAGCGGAGTTTCAAAGACCCGCTTATTCATCGTAATAAGAGAAATACGATTCGTTTTTGCCGCGTAATAGGTATTCACTGAGGGAGTGGCCGCGCCCAGTACGATGGGACACTGATAGGTCACCGCCATAACCTTGGCCAGATCACATCCATTATATCTGGGTGTCTCATCCTGTTTATAGGAGGAATCGTATTCCTCATCCACTACGATGAGCCGAAGGTTTCTGAAAGGCATAAACAGCGCAGAACGGGATCCGATGATGACATGACTCTCTCCCCGCTCTACCCTCATGCGGTTGTTATATCGTTCCCCTTTGCTGAGCTGGCTATGAATAAATACCACATCATCTCCAAAATGATGCGCAAAATAAGAAACCATCTGCACCGTGAGCGCGATTTCCGGGACAAGGATGAGAGCCATACCCCCCATGGCCAGCGCCTGATCGGCGGCTCTCACATAGACTTCCGTCTTTCCGCTCCCTGTCACCCCTTTAAGGAGGATGCCCTGGAACTTCTTTTCCTTTTCCGCCTGAATAATCTGTTCACATGCCTTTTTCTGCTCTTCCGTCAGTTCCTTATGTGCTAACTGTCCGCTGTCCCCAATGAGGGAATAGGTATCCTTCTTCTTATAGAAAAAACGAGCGTGTCCGCCCTGGACAAGAGAACGCATGACTTCCATGGAAAACCCCTGTTTCTTTCCTTCTTTTACCGGTACCGAGCCATGTTCAGTAAGAAAGGCATACAGGAGAACCTGTTTCTTTTTCCGGGCCGTTTCTTCTTCCGGAATGGGAAGCGTTGGCGCTATCCATCGTTCCAGCGGTTCTCTATGGGAGGCCTTTACTGATTCCCGGCGGGCGATATACCCATTGGACAGAGCTTTAGCAAACTCACTGTCCGTAAACAGGAGGAGACAGTCTTCCTCTGTAAGCATTTCCACCGATTCATCAATCAGTCCCCGGAGGGGATGCTCCTTGGGAATCTTATCCCAGCACAGGGAATAGTAGACTTTTGTCTTTATCCCTTTCTTGTCAATAAGGAACAGGCGCAGGGCATCTATCAGTGTGCAGAGATAGTAAGAAGATATCCACCATGCAGTCTTCAACATTTCCGGAGTAAAATAGCGGAATGTATCTACAGCTCCCTGTATATCCTTAACGGAATAGGTTAGCCTGGAGATATCTTCCTCCCGTGTGGAAAGAATGATTGCCTCTTCTGTCCGTCCACTGAAAGGAACTATGCATCGCCATCCTTCGCAGAGAAAAGAGAGCTTTTCCGGAATACGGTAGGAAAAGGTCCGGTTCAGATGCTTGGATGGCCGGTTGATAATGACTTCTGCCAGGGTATCCATGGGTATGCCTCCTTTCCCTGTTCCTGTCTTACCATATAAAAATAGGAGCTGTGAAAAAATGAGAACTCATTTCATCAAAGCCCCTATAAGGATTTGAATAATCGTGTCAGACAGAAACATCTGAGTCAGTTCCTGTATGGCACAGAAGGTGTTTTCACACCCTTTATTTTATCATATCCGGAAACCTTCTGATTATAAACCGGCTTCTTTACGGAGAATGGCGGCCTTATCGGTGGATTCCCATGGGAATTCCACATCCTGACGACCAAAGTGGCCATAGGCAGCCGTCTTGCGGTAAATTGGACGCGCCAGATTCAGCATGGAGATGATGCCGTCCGGACGGAGGTCAAAGTGCTTGCGTATAAGCTTAGTGATTTCTTCATCAGAAATACGGCCGGTGCCAAAAGTATCAACAAAGATAGATACCGGTTCCGCTACGCCGATAGCATAGGCCAGCTGAATTTCACAGCGGTCAGCAATGCCGGCAGCTACCAGGTTCTTGGCTACATAACGGGCTGCATAGGCTGCGGAACGGTCAACCTTTGTCGGATCCTTACCGGAGAAAGCTCCGCCGCCATGACGGGCCATACCACCGTAGGTATCGACGATAATCTTGCGTCCGGTAAGCCCCGCATCCCCCTGCGGACCTCCGATAACAAAGCGGCCTGTCGGGTTGATGTGATAAATGGTCTGGTCATCCAGCAGTTCTGCCGGAATTACCTGATTAACCACCTTTTCCTTCATGTCCTTTTCAATCTGTTCATGGGAAACGTCCGGGTTATGCTGTGTGGAAATAACGATGGTATCCACACGAACCGGCTTTCCATTTTCATATTCCACGGTAACCTGGGTCTTTCCATCCGGGCGAAGGTAAGGTACTTCTCCATTCTTTCTGACCTGAGCCAGACGATAGGACAGACGATGCGCCAGGGTAATCGGCAGCGGCATATATGCGCCTTTGAAATAAGGTTCGGATTCATTGGAAGCATAGCCAAACATCATACCCTGATCGCCAGCGCCGGTGGTTCCCAGCTTATCCTTGTTCCCATTCTTAGCTTCCTTGGACTTATCTACCCCCATGGCAATATCAGTGGACTGACGGCCCAGGGAAATAAGAATCCCGCAGTGATCGCCGTCGAACCCATAATCGGCATTGGTATATCCGATATCATTAATGGTCTTACGGATTAATGCGCCATAATCTACATGAGCGGTTGTACGGATTTCACCGAATACATGTACCTGACCGGTAGTTACGATAGTTTCGCAGGCTACACGGCCATGTGGGTCCTGGGCAAGAATGGCATCCAGAATGGTATCAGAAATCTGATCTGCAATTTTATCCGGATGACCTTCTGTCACGGATTCAGATGTGAAAAGAAATTTATCTGCCATATATTCCTCCTATGGTCTTACTGGCAATTATATGTATATTGCAGTGCTTACTCATACGAAAAACCCCCTCAAAATCAATTGAGGGGGTGAAAAGTCATTCCCTCATCTGCCAGCAAAAGCTGATGGAATTAGCACCTTGTCCAAAACGGATGGTTGCTGCAGCGTCCTTGGGCCAATCCCTCAGCTGCTCTTGATGAGACCACTGTCTTTCATATACTATACGAAATCACTGAAGAATGCAAGAGGAAAATAAGAAAGGAAACGCCAGGGCGGAAAAGCCAACTCATCGGGTTCCCTTTTCAGAAAATAATAAAGAATACAAAAGGCGGCCTCCGTAAAAATGGAAGTCGCCTTTATGCTTTTATAAGAAGGCTGTTCGCAAAATCCATTTCCGGAAATCTTCCGGTGACAGATTTTGCCGTCTGGGCGCAGATCCAATCTGCCCCTCCAGTCTTTTACCTTATTTCATGATACTGGCAATCTTTTCAATAATAAGTGTGCCAATATCCTCTTTAGCCATTCGTGGATAGCTGGAAACATGGCCATCCGGAGTGAGAAGAGAAACCTGATTTTCATCCACATGGAAACCGGAGTCCGGAGAGGATACATCATTGGCTACCAGCAGATCCAAATTCTTTCTGACCAGTTTTTCCCTGCCATGAGCTATTACATCATTGGTTTCTGCGGCAAAGCCAATCAGTACCTGATTCTGCTTTCTTTCTCCCAGCCCCAGAAGGATATCCGGATTCAGGGTAAGTTTGAGATCCGGAGAAGTCATGGTTTCCTTCTTAATCTTCTGATCAGCCACAGCGGCCGGACGGTAATCCGCAACGGCTGCCGCCATAACCACCACATCACTGGTGTCATACTGCTTATCCACCGCCTGTTTCATTTCCACGGCGGAAGATACGTATTCTATATCGGCCCCTTCCGGATGAGGAAGCGACGGATTTGTGCTGATAAGGTGAACCATGGCTCCTTCCCTTAAAGCGGCACGGGCAATGGCATATCCCATCTTTCCGCTGGAATAATTGCCAATGTAGCGCACCGGATCAATAGCTTCCCGTGTGCCGCCTGCAGTAATAAGGACTTTTTTACCTTTCAGTAGTCCACGACCATTCAGAATCTGGTCCATGGCTGAAAAAATCTTGCTTTCTTCAGGGAAACGTCCTTTGCCGCTGGCATTGCATGCCAGGTGGCCGCTGTCCGGATCCACAAAATGGTATCCAAAGTTGTGAAGTTTTCTCATGTTATCCTGCACAATCGGATTATCAAACATGTGTGTGTTCATAGCGGGAACGAAAAGGATTGGCGAATGAGCAGAAATCAGTGATGTGCTGAGCATATCATCCCCAATTCCTGACGCTACTTTACCGATAATGTTGGCTGTAGCCGGAGCCACAACAAAAATGTCCGCCCAAGCGGCAAGCGCAATATGACGGACATCAAAGTTTGTGACCTTGCCAAACATATTCACAGCTACCGGATTACCAGACAATTCAGCAAACAGACGGGATGCTACCAATTCAGTTGCATGTTCCGTCATAATGACACGGATTTCTGCACCCATCTGACGAAGGTGGCTTACCAGTCCGCATGCCTTATAGGCAGCAATGCTGCCTGTTACTCCGAGTACAATATGTTTGCCTTTAAAGTTCATAAGGCCTCCGCTTTAACGGTTGCGAATACGACTTGCATCCGCATAGGTAATCTTGCCATCATCAATTTCCTGCAGAGCAATACTTACGGTCTTTTTGCCTTCTGCACCTTCAACCAGTGGTGCAGCACCATCATTCAATTCACGGGCACGCATAGCGGCCAGGGTAACCAGAGTATACTTATTATCGACTTTCTTTACCAGGCTGTCGATAGACGGATAACTCATCATTTGGAACCAACCTCCTTGTTAATATACTGATTAAATATAACTTCTACCTGTCCTTCATTGCGGGACAACTTACAGGATTCTGCTTCCAGAATGGAGCAGACCTTGTGTACAGCATCTTCCAGCACATCATTGACAATGATGTAATCGTACTTATGCGCCATAGCCAGCTCATCGGTAATCTTTGCCAGACGCTTCTGAATTACTTCCTCGCTGTCTGTCCCACGGCCATGAATACGGGCGGAAAGAACATCCAGAGACGGAGGTACTACATAAACAAATACCCCCTGTGGATATCTCTGCTTGACCTGCATAGCTCCCTGGATATCAATTTCCAGAAGTACGGATTCTCCGTTTTCAATTTTATCGAGAGCATACTTCTTAGGTGTACCGTAATAATGATCATACACCCGGGCATATTCAAGGAATGCATCTTCCTTAATCAGTTTCTCGAATTCTTCATTCGTGCGGAAGAAATAACTTGTCCCTTCTACTTCCCCCTTACGTGGAGCTCGTGTAGTCATGGAAATGGAATAATTCAGTTTTGGAAAAACCTTGCGGATAGCCGCACAGATAGTTCCCTTACCAGCCCCAGATGGGCCGGATACTACCAGAAGTATTCCCTTGTCTTTTTTAGTTGTGTTCATTATTCTTCGTCAAGCTCCTCAGATTCAGCACTTACAATATCCTTAGTCAACAGGCGATGAGAAATAGTTTCAGGCTGTACAGCAGACAGAATGATCTGCCCGGTATCCATAATAAGTACTGCACGCGTCTTGCGGCCATACGTGGCATCAATGAGCTGCCCGCGATCACGGGATTCCTGTACAATACGTTTTACCGGAGCGGATTCAGGACTGATAATTGCCATGATACGATTGGCAGCTGCCATATTGCCAAAGCCGATGTTAATCAGTGAAAAAGCCATATGTCATACCTCTATTCCAAATTCTGAACCTGTTCTCGCATCTTTTCGAGTTCAGTTTTAATCATTATAACACAATTAACTATGTCAAGATTATCTGCCTTGGAGGCGGTGGTATTGACTTCCCGGTTGATTTCCTGAAGAAGGAAGTTAAGTTTCTTACCTTCCGGGCCATCAGAACGCAGAATCTTACGGAACTGATCCAGATGACTTCCCAGACGGACAACCTCTTCTGTAAAATCGGTTTTTTCCGCGTAGGCGGCGATTTCCGTAAGGATACGGCCTTCATCTACCGCGATGTGCAGACCACCGAGCAGTTCAATCAGGCGGGCCTTAAACCGGTTTTCATAGGCATATACCGCTTCATTGGCATGGTCCATAAGGAACTGACGCTTATTCTCAATCCAGTCCAGGCGCTTAAGCAAATCTTCGGTGAGATTTTTACCTTCCCGTACACGCATGGCAATGAGCTGCTGAATGGCTTCCGAAGCCGCTTCTCTGGCCAGGTCAATCATTTCCTCTTCCGGAATCCGCTGTTCTTCCACAGAAAGCCATGGTTCTGGAAGGGTCAGGAGATCCTGCACGGTCACCTTGCTCTTTTTGATGCCTTTAACATGCTTCAGTTCCTGAAGCGCCTTCACATAGGCAGACAGGAGTTCCTTATCCACATGTACCTGACGGCCGCTGCCTCCCTGAGCGGGGATGAAAGATATCTTTACCGTTACCTTGCCCCGTTCCAGTGAATCCTTTACCATCTGATAAACCGTCTGAGATACCGCTGCCGGTATTTTGGAATCATGTAAGGATATTTCAAGGAAACGGCTGTTTACGGTACGGATGTTGACTTCCAACGTCCCCAGCGCATGAGAAGCACTTCCGCTTCCATATCCGGTCATACTCTGCATGAGATTACCTCCCCTTCAGATTAATTCCGGGGTAAAATCCCCTTCAAAGGCCATCGCTGCCGGACCGGTCATAAATACATGACTGTCTCCGCCTTTCCAGGAAATATGCAGTGTGCCTCCATCCACGTCAATGTAGGCTTCGTCTTTGGCCAGTCCATTGAGAATGGCCGCAACTGCCGTAGCGCAGCATCCGGTGCCGCAGGCCATGGTAATTCCTGTTCCCCGTTCCCATACACGCATACGGAAACAATTGTTTCCCAGAGGATGGACGAACTCTACATTGGTCTTCCTTGGGAAATGCACATCTTTTTCTATAGCGGATCCTTCCTTCTTCAGGAATTCATCATCCGGCACATTATCCGTAAAGATGACACAGTGCGGATTGCCCATGGAAACACAGGTGACCTTATAGTGACTGCCTGTGGAAGAAACCAGTTCTTCTGAAACCACGGGATTTCCTGAAAATCCGGTAGTAGGAACCACAGCGGCTTCCAGATGAGGTGCCCCCATATCCACGCGCACTCTGTGGTCATCCAGGATTTCCGGATAGAGGATTCCAGCCCCTGTTTCTACAGAGAACCGGCGGGTACTTACCAGGCCCAGTTCATAGGCCCATCTGGCAAAGCATCGGATTCCATTACCGCACATTTCAGCTTCAGAACCATCCGCGTTAAAAATACGCATACGGAGATCCGCCTTCTGGGAGGGCAAAACAAAAATAATGCCATCCGCACCGATGCCGAAATGTCTGTCACAAATGCGTTCACACTTGTCGAGTACAGGTTTCAGGTCATCCATATGCATGGCATTAATAAATACGAAGTCATTGCCGCATCCATTCCACTTAGTAAAATGCATTGAAATCTCCCTTTCTGATGTCGTTTTCCTATCTGAAAACGGCACACAGTTATCAAAAATATATTAATACATTTTAGCATTACCATGGGTAAATGTAAAATGATATACTAAGAAACGGCGAGCATACAGACGAAATAATGTCTGTTGTCTATTTAAAACCACTAATCAGGTAAAAACTCTCTGCTTTTTGCCTGACGAACCTATATACAGTGTAACAGGATAGTGTTAACCGGAAGAAAGGATATACTATGCAACTTGACAGCTTAATGATATGCCATCTGGTAAACGAATTGAATCAGCAGCTGATTGGCGCACAGATTCGTGAAATCCATCAGACCGATGATCGTATGTTTGAAATAGAATTATTCCGTGCGGATGCGAAGCCCATGCATCTTCTTCTCTGCGCATATACCCCTACATATCTCTGCGTATTGAGCCATAAGAGAAAAAATACGAATTTTATTCCTTCCCAGACATTCTGCATGTCCATGCGGAAACATCTGGAAGGAAGCCGTATTGCCTCTGTGACCCAGATAAACATGGACCGCATTGTCCGTATTGAGTTTAATCGCATTGAAGATGGAAGTGCCATTGTTTCCCGGTATCTTTACTGTGAACTCCTTCCATCGGCCCCCAATATCATCCTGACCCAGGATGGAACCATTCTGGACGCATGTATCCACAGCCGGAAAGAAGACCGGACCGTTCTCCCTCAGGTGAAATATACCCTGCCTAAGAATTCCGGGCGCATGAATTTTATGGAATTTTCAGAAGCAGAACTCCGGAATGTACTGGACTATCCGTCTACAGAAGATGATGACACCGCGCCATCCATCCTTTTCCGACTGTTTAATGGCCTCAACCGTCAGGTAGTGGAAAAGATCTGTACCGTGGCAAATATCGGATATGATGATCTGTATTCCACCTTAACTGGCGAAGGAAAAGATAAACTGGCACATGCCCTGTACAACGTGGCTCAGGAAATCGCGGATACCACCGGTCTCTATCTTTATACCGATGCCAGCGGCCGGGTATCCCGGTCGGCGATTCCTCTTTCTGATTCCCTTCCATGCACCCATGTGTCAGTCAATGACTGGATTTATCAGGAAGTATCCAGCTCAGGCGGGGTTATTGCCGCTGCGGTAAAGGATCTGGAAAAACAGATTCATTCCGCACGGAAGAAGGAACTCCGGAAAGAGCGGAAAATCCGGGAAGAAATGAATGAAACCGCTAAAATGGAAGAATATAAACTGTGGGGTAATCTCCTTTCCATTAATGCATGGCAGAAAGTTCCCCACGAGAAATCCATAACCGTATCTAACCTATTTGTCGACCCGCCGGTAGATATAACTATTCCACTGAATCCGGAAATGAACCTTTCCTCCAACAGCCAGCTCTACTTCAAAAAGTACAATAAGCTGAAAAAGCGCAAGGAAATTGGCGCGGAGAAGATTAAAGAATGCCAGCAGATGCAGGAATATCTGAACAACCTGGCCTTCTTTGCCGCTGATGTAAAAGACAGAAAGGCACTGGATGCGCTGAAAGAAGAACTGAAGGCCGCCGGTATCCACAAACAGGAAACCCGCAGACCAGGCCATAAGAAGAACAGCCGGAATCCGGAACTAGCCACAGTAACCGTAGATGGATTCACCATCTATATCGGGCGCAATAACGTTCAGAACGAGTATCTTACCCTCCATAAGGCCGACAAGCAGGATGTATGGTTTCACGCCCAGAAAATTCCTGGCTCCCATGTAGTCATTCACAGACAGGACGCACGGGAAGAAATTCCTGAAAATGTACTCCTCCACGCCGCCCGACTCGCCGCTAAACACAGTCAGGGTCGGGATTCAGGAAAAGTCAGCGTAGACTACACTCTCATCAAATATGTAAAGAAAATCCCACAGGGACCTCCAGGACTGGTTAATTACTCTCACCAGAAAACCCTCGTAGTAACACCGGAGACAGAACAATAAACAGATGAAAGCCAGAGCCCGCAAACTCCTTTGGATAGCGGTTCTCTGGCTTTACGTATAATAGCGCAAAAAAGAGAGTATGAGATTAGAGCTTTGAGGTGCCCCCGCAAGCAAAAACTTGCCGATCTGCAAATTCGGAAAAAGATTCGCATCGACAGCAAGCTTCAGCTTGCGTTTTTTATTCTCTCTCCAGCACGGGAAACGTGCTGCGTTCTTTCCATTTGGATGCTAATGCATTCTTGCGGTCTTTGTCCCTTAGCTCATCAACCATACTTCCCTATACTCCAACATTGTGGAATCAACGTTCCACCAGACAGACTGCTGAGGCGGTCTGCAGACAATTATTTTATGCTATACCTCGCCGAATCGTTAACAGGTAGAAGCTATACCGAAGGAAAGCTTCTAAGATATTTCCCTCTCTGGAGAGAGAGGGGGAATGACGACAAGGTCTTGTCGTCATTGGCTGTAAGTCCATAAAATTATGAAATCTTTGATTTCAATACTATTGACAGCCC
>PPYF01027011.1_pt1 | contig 34531 bp, 32 predicted proteins | sample 1559871 | NCBI WGS metagenome assembly PPYF01 (sample SAMN08240021, study PRJNA423297) | Human gut metagenome, whole genome shotgun sequencing project.
TTGTTAGCACTTACGATTTTACTTGGAAGATAAACCTCTGGCTCATTTCCTTCTTTTACACCATTTTATGGACATAACCAGTCTTCTGTACTTCTGATTCTTGCAGTCCGCACTATTTGGTCATCACCCAAGACTATAGTGTCATGATCAGGATTTTTGATTTTTTCTTGCTTCAGTGCTCTTTGGCGCATCGCCAACAAAAATGTCATATGTTGCAAAAACCTACAAAAACGGGTGTTTCTTAGTTCAAAACTGATCTAAGCGTGTCGCAAGTTACAAAAACCTACAAACAAATGGGTTGTATGGCTCAAAGGTTAAGTTGCCTGTGTCGCAAATTGAAAAACCGTGCAAGCAGAGGTCTTCATGGTTCAAGATTGGCTTACCAAGAATGCAAGCGAAACCAAACTGCAAGCAAGGAACGACGACAAGAGAGGAATGCCTTGCGGTTCACAACAAAAACCATTCAGCACCGAAGGTCACTAAACAAAAAAACGAGCCCCTTCATACTAGAAGGAGCTCGTCAATGTTTAGCACACTCAGTCAAGCATTACGCTTGAGAGAATTTAGTGAGCATCAACGCTGTGGTCTTCACCAACGATAACGTGTGCGTCTGGGTTGTAGACAAGACCGCCATGCTCTTTACCTGCGAGCATAAGCTTAGCAGGCTCAGTGCCCTCAATGAATACCAGATAAATATGAATCATTGAGAAGCAGATGAATACAAACATCATGAAATAGTGAATGATGCGCATAGACATCATGCCACCTACCAAGGAGGTTCCTGCTGCGAAGAACGTCCAAGATGAGGTTGGTACCCAAAGGCAGAATCCAGTGTAGGCCATAATGAGAATCAAAACAGCTACAGCGAGATAAGAAAGCTTTTGAGGTACACCAAGTTTAGCTGACAATGGATGATCTTTCTTGATGAACAAGTAGTATTTAATCCAAGAGCCGAGCTGATGGCGGTTGTCAGCTTGTGGCAACCAAGTCTTGTAGTCCTTGACCATATTGCGCGTACCACCCGTAGGAGCAGAATTGAGCAAGAAAGCCATAACAATACGAACTACGCAGTTAACAAGCAATACCATACCGCAGAATACGTGCAAACCACGAGCTACACCCATAACAGCTCCCCAGAATGGGAAGTGAATCAAGAATCCAGTAAGGATTAAGAGTGCCATGCAGATGAGGTTAACCCAGTGCGTTACACGAAATGCAGTAGGATGTGCCTCTTTGTAATGTGCGAGATGCGCCATTTACTTCACCCCCCAAGGGCTGGTAACGGTCTCAAAGTGCTTACCGGTCTTAGGCTCAGAGACATGAACTGCACAAGCAGTGCAGGGGTCAAATGAATGAACCGTACGGAGCGCATTGATTGGCATATCAACGTTAGAAACGGGAGTTCCAATAAGAGCCTGCTCCATAGGACCACGAACGCCCTCAGCATTACGAGGAGCAATATTCCACGTAGTTGGGATAATGATCTGATAAGCGTTGATCTTACCATTGTCAACATTTTCAGTATGGAGCAAAGCACCACGAGGAGCTTCCCACATACCAGTACCACGGCCAGAAAGACGCTCAGGAGCACGGAAGTACTCAGAGTCGCCCTCTTTGATTGCAGCGATGAGTTCATCAACCCATTCAACCATAAGTTCTGCAACATAGAGACACTCAACCTGACGAGCTGCAACACGACCAAGAGTGGATTGCAAATCAGGAATAGTCAAACCAAGGTCAGCGCAAAGTGCGTTGAGGTTATCAACGATGAATTTGTTCTGCTCGCCGCCACGAAGATATGCAGCCAAAACACGAGAGAATGGGCCAGCCTCCATGCATTTACCATCATAAGATGGACCCTTGGACCAGGTATAGCGGTCATTCACAGTACCGATCATGTGACCGTTTTCTTCATGCTCGGAACCAGGTACATAGTAAGAAGTGTACTCAGGATCAGTTACACCCTCAACAGGGTTGAGATCAGAGTCACCAACGTACCAAGAATGGCCAACGTATTCTTTGATGAGAGCTTCATCAGGATCAGTGACGTTCAAGTTCTCCCATACAACACCAGCAGGCATGTAACGATCTGTAGGCTCCATTGAAGGACGCTCAAATACGCCCCAAGCTACATAACGTCCACAGCCCTTACCAAAGTGAAGAGCATCAGTATAGGCAGGAGCGATAATCTTGGTGTCAGGGATCATGGTAAGTTTAACCCAGTCGCGAACTTCGCGAACAAGTGACCACAGATCATCGAGTTTTTCCTCAGTAGGAACAAATGCTGTACCACCAGGAATCAAGGTCATAACATGTGGCATCTTACCACCAATAAGACCAGAAATCTCTGAAGCGCGAGCTTGCATGTTCAATGCTTCGAGATAGTGAGCGGTGCAGATAAGATCAGCCTCAGGAGAGAGTTTGAACTCAGTTGCAACCTGAGGATCTAAGAACCAACCACCACTAAAGATTGAAAGCTGACCATTGTTGGCGAACTTGGTGAGCTTCTGGGCGAGAGCAGTAAGGTCGGTCTGACAACCAGTGCCTGCAGATTGAACCAAGTCATAAGCCGTAGCAATGTTTGCATTCAAAGCATTCAAAGGATTTACATAGTCAAGAGCAGCCAAGGTGTAGAACCAAAGAATGTGGCTGTGCAAGAACTGTGCACCTTCAATAATGTTGCGAATAATACGTGCATTATTGGAGATCTTGATATTGTAGGCCTTCTCAGCAGCGATAGAAGATACGTGAGCGTGAGAAACAGGGCAAACGCCACAGATACGCTGTACGATCTGAGCAGCATCTTCAGGAGTACGATCTTGAACAACCAGCTCCATACCACGGAAGCAGCCACCTGATACCCAAGCGTCAGTTACAACGCCGTTGTCAACTTCCATTTCTACGCGAAGGTGACCTTCAATACGGGTAATAGGATCGATAATAGAACGAGCCATTATTAGTTGCCTCCCTTCACGTTATCACTTACTTCTTCACTGTAACGTCCGATGGACTCATTAGGATGCTTTGCATCCCATTCGCGCATCTTCTCAAATGGTGCGCCACCATCAGTACGACCAGTCTTCTTCATGCCAAAGCCATGGATAACCAAAGCTGCAGCTAATACACCAGTAACGGTCCAAGCAATAGCCTCAGGCTGAATCATAGCTCCACCAATGCGTAAGTCACGGAAGCGAGCGCGGAATGGCGTATTAGTCTCAACCCAGTTGTGGCCTGGATCCATAGGATCTGCAGTACAACAACCAATGCAAGGACCGCCTGATGCAACGCACCAAGAACGACGCTTGTTCCAGCGAACAACACCGCAATTTGCTTTTGTTTGAGGACCGCGGCAGCCCATTGGATAGAGGCAGTAGTTCTTTGCTTCTTCTTCGGTACCGAAAGCATATACGAACTCGCCATTCTCAAAATGACCACGACGCTCACAGTTGTCATGTACGGTCTGATTGAAGATCAAAGATGGCATGCTGTATCCATTGAGCTCAGGGAGCTGACCAACCAAGATAGCATCTACCAAAACAGCTTCAATCCACTCAGGATTTACTGGACAACCAGGGATATTGATGACAGGAGTCTCAATACCAGCTTTCTGTAAGTACTGTTGCACACCTAATGCACCAGCACTATTAGGATGAGCACCCATCCAGCCACCATTGACCGCACAAGAACCAACGGCTAAAACAGCGTTTGCGTGCTCAGCAGCCTCAGCAAGATGGTACGTACCAGGTTCATTTGCAACACGCAATGCCTCGCCGTCCCAGCGCTCCAATACTGCACCTTCATAAATCAAGATGTAGTTTCCTGCTGCAATGGTCTGAGCCTTTGCTTCTTCCATGGAATATCCAGCAGCCGCCGAGAGTGTTTCGCAGTAATTCAAGGAGATCATATCCAAAACAACTGTTGCAGGATCTGGATTGTCTACCTGAGCGAAAGATTCAGTACAACCGGTGCATGATGCGCCCTCAATCCAAATTACTGGATATAAGTCACCACTGGTTGCGCCGATTACGGAACCTTCGATTGCCTTAGCCACGCGTGGAGCTGCAAGCTCAGAAAGACCAGCAGCAACAGCCAACGTACCGCAAAGCTTCATGAAGCTACGACGAGATACGCCGCGTGCTTCAAGCATGTCCGCAAACTTCGACGAAATTACCTCTGTTACCATGTGCACACCTCCTTCAGGGTGTTCTTTTGACAGTTAACTTCTGTTTGGTAATGTATCGCACTTTGATCAATGTGTTGAAATTATGAATACAGAACACGAAGGTAATTCCCGCAAGTGGTAGGAAAGTGTTACACCAGTTAGCCCCTGTAACACCATTAGCTGGACAAAGCACAATTCTTTGCTCGTCATGATGGTTAAACTACTATATCTGTCCCATCGATATGGCCATAAGTTTGCATGTATTAGAGATATTAGGAGCCAATTTTGCTATCTGACTTTAGTGTATTTGGACAGTTTTTTCGAAGTGTGCAAAGACGTATGTTTCCACTCTAATAGCATAAGCACACAAAACAAGATGCTATAAACACTCGTTTGCTTTGGCTGTGCTAATATCGAAGCGCAAAAGCCTTATCCCGTGAGAGGATGCGAGAGGATTATTCATGTCAAACACTGCAACATTTGCTTATTTAGGACCGGTTGGTACCTACTGCAATGAAGCTGCTCAAACATTTGCCCATAAGATGGGTGTTGCTGAACCAGAGTTTGTTGAGTGCCCTTCTTTTAATGAAATCTATGAAGCGGTTGAACGCGGTCGCTGCGAGTTTGGCATCATGGCATTTGAGAACTCGCTAGAAGGTCCGGTTACAGCAACACTTGATGCTTTTGCTTTTAGAAACGGTATTTCTATTGTGGGCTCATTAGTGCTTGATATTCATCATTGTCTTTTGCTCAATCAAGAGTCGACGCTTGATGATATTGAAATCATCGCCTCACACCCACAAGCACTTGGGCAATGTCGCCGTTACTTAAATGAACACTTCCCTCGTCTTGAACGCGTCTCTACCCTCTCAACAGCACATGCAGCCAAGCTGGCAAGTGAGAACAAGCATATTGCTGCCATTGGTAATAGCTATGCTGCTGCTGTGTATGGATGCAAAGTCGAGCAACCTGACATAGAAGATCATTTTGGCAATCAGACTCAATTTGTTTTGATTGCTCGTCAAGGTCATCCAGCTGTTTTGGAAGGTGCCAAACATGCAACAAGCATTGCCTTGTTCTTAGGCGAAGACAAACCTGGCGCTCTTTTAATGATTCTTTCAGAGTTTGCTTATGCAGGTGTTAACATGACCCGCATTCAATCACGTCCTACAAAGCAAGGACTAGGATCTTATATGTTCTTCGCAGATATCGAAGGGGATCAGAATGATCCTTCTATTAAAACAGCCCTTGATTGCTTGCGCCTCAAAATTCAAGAGGTCAAAGTGTTAGGAACCTATCCTATTGGATTGCGTATCGAGGGTTAATTGTTTACGCGTTAAAGATTAACAACGATAGCGCTCCGAACGCGCATCATAGGTAAAAAAGCCCTCTTCCACCAGATCAGCAAGAATTGATTCGAGCAAATCAGGTGCAGGGGGGTTTCTCTTGTGCTTAATCTCAAAGGCGTCAAGCTCATGAGCCACATCGCCAAAAGTAATTCCTTCTTCCTCTGAAGCAAGCACGATACGCACCACCTCGGCACGCTTTTGACGACGCGATCCTTCAAATTTTGATTGCTTGGTGTAGTGTTTAGATCTTCGCGATGGGTTTGGAAGAGTTTGCTTTAAGTGCGCCCCGTAATCAAGAAGCGCATAATACCACCCGCGTGGATCATCCTCTGAGCAGGTGAGGTCAACAAGCGGCTCGATATCTTTGTCAGAAATGCCTTCTTGATCAGCAAATAATTCATGAAGAAAAACAGTACGCACATTGGTTTCAAGATAGATGCCCGGCTGCTGATAAGCAAACGCACGCACCCCTGCCGCTGTTGCTTTTCCAATACCCGGCAAGGCGATGAGTTCATCATAGGTAGAAGGCAGGATGCCATCGTATGTATCAGAACATATTTCAGCACAGCGTTTCAAAGCCAAAGCTCGACGGTTATACCCTAAGCCTTGCCATTGCTCTAACACAAGAGCGGTATCTGCCGCCGCAAGCGCATCGAGCGTAGGGAAAAGGGACAAAAAACGCGGCCAGTAATCAAGCACACGTGCAACCTGTGTCTGCTGAAGCATTACTTCTGAAACGAGTACCGCATAAGCATCATCAATATTGCGCCAGGGTAAATCACGCCACTGCGCCCTACCCTGGCTCCAAACAGTTTGCTTAAACTGATCAAGTTGCTGCTGATTTGGTTGCTCACTATGAGCGTCACTCATGAGAGCAAGTCCTCCCATGATGAGAGTCTATTAAGCTCTTGCGAAAAGTGATCTATCACATAGGATTCCATCTCCTGATACTCTTCAGATTCAGGAGCTTGATAGTTTGAAAGGCGAAGCAAAATGTCTTCGGTATGCACAGCAATGAAACGATTAGCTTCGAGCGATTTGCGATAGGCCTCATCGACCGATTCTCCCACGACGTAGTTAATGTCATAGCGCGAAAGATAGCGCGAATAACGCACGAGTTTCTCTACATCAAGCCCACGCATAGAAGGATGCTCTTCTTGAGCAGCACGCCAAAGCGCTTTACGCTCTTCTTCATCGGGCAAATCAATAACAACATGCTCGTAGGTAGAAATCAAATCCGAGAAAAATGGATCAATAGCTTGTGGATCTCGCGCAGAAATAAATACCGTAACATCAGGAGACTCAAGTGCCATAGCAACAAGCATCATAGCTTCACGCGCCCCGCGAGAAACCTGAGCTTGCATAAAGCCGCTCATATCGTCAAAATTTGGCTCAAAATCAGGCATCTCCCACAAATCAAGATCTTCTAAAATCAAGACTGCTGGCGCCTCAAATCCATTCTTTACCACATTATTGATACGTGTTTTAAAATCAGACGATGCCATAACAACAAGTACTGATTGGCCAAGCGCGTTTCTATCCATGCGCATACGCAGCGCAGGAGTCTGCATTTCAGATACCGTTGAAACCATAAAGAAGCTAATGTCTTCACGCGCATCTCCACTAAAGAGCACGGTACCAAGTGCAGGGGGCTTGGTAACACCATGACGCTGATTTAAAAATGCAACAAAATCCTGGAACTGCGGATCATTATTCTTACCAATTCCCAAACGCCCCATAGTCTCAATAGCATGATCATATCCAACAATATTGGAGAAATTAACACGAGGGGCTTGCGGAGTCTGGTCTTTTGGTGCCAATCCGGCCGCTTGTGCTAATGCCTGCGCATCAATCTCAACTGGCGTAATTCCAAGGGAAGAGAGCATCTCAAGCGGGTTAATGTTTGCAGCGCTGGCAGCGGCACCTGTCCCAGCAGTGCCGGCACCTGCATTGGCACTCGCATTAACACCTGTAGCGGCACCTGTCCCAGCAGCACCCTCGGTGGCTTTGGCTACCATGTCCTCAAGTAAACTTTGAGCAATATTTGCCATGTTTTCAGCAGAACTCAACGCCTCTGACAAAGAGCGATCAGACGACGGTGTTTTGGCGTGTTCTTCCGATGAAGAAGAACCATTAACATCTTCTGTGGATCCAATTTCATGAGCCTCAACGAGATCAACCTCATTGTCTAAAGAAGAAGCGGTTGCAAAAGCTGCAGGGGTTGTAGAGGTTGTAGAAGAAGATTGATGAGCAGAGTGCGCAGCAGGCGTTGATGAAACAGAACCGGATCCATCAACTCCATCAAAAGAGAATAAGACCTCAGGACCTATCGCTTCCCCAAAAAATGTTCCGTCCGCCATCATGTCTGCCATTTCCTCAATAGCATCACGAGGCAAACCAAACTCTTCAAGCTTATCAAAAGCAAGGCGCTGGAGTTCTTCTGCGCGATTTTCTGTTTGGTCGTCAGTCCAATAAGGCTCAAGTTTTTCAAAAATATATTCAGCAAGCGAGCGTTGACGTGTTGTGATGGCAAGACCCCAAGCGCGATCCATACCTTCTAATACTGCTTGACTAGGAACAAGTGATTCTTGCAATGAACGCTCAAAAGCAGCCATATAAAGATGGATGCTTAAAAGAAAGTCACCGGCATCAGCTGCGGCAGCCGCACGTCGCAAATACGCTGAACTTGAATTAGATGCATTATCTGAAAGAGAGTTATTTGAAAAATCGGCATTATTTTCCATGTACGGCACCTCCTTTAAAGGGATGGCTTGTCAATTTATTAGCCCCACATTGTAGAGCAAAATTGTGTGCAAGATATGCACAACTTAACTGGTGCGACTTAATTACGTACAGAATGCCAGTCAAGGATAGTCCATCCCCGTTCACGGGCAACACGGGCAAGAGGTCTATCAGGCGTAACAGCAACCGGGACGCGCGCAGCTTCAAGCAACGGTAAGTCAGAGTGGTGATCACCGTAAGCATACGCGAGCTCCCACTTACCTTTACCGTATTTAGTATCCCCATAGTTTTGAACAAGGCGCAGTTTTTCTGCCCCCTCAACAGGTTTGCCATCAACTTGACGGGTATAACATCCGTTTGCGTCCACTTTCATGCGCGTTGAAAACTCGCCATCATAGGCATGCTCTTCCATTGCCGTCAAGATAATAGGCTCAAACGAAGCTGAAACTACCAGTACTTCTCGTCCTTGTTCATGATGAAAGGCAATGGCGCGATCAGCATCAGGACGAAAACGTTTAGCAATCTTTTTGTGATAAAACTCACGTAAAAATGCATCAACCACCGTTTTAGGTTTGCCATCAAACGCAGAAAAAACTTGAGAGCGTACCCAAGCTTCATTTTGAGGAAGCTGCATTTTATAAGCAACTGCCCACGCCACAATTTTACTTGCAATTTTTGGCTTCAAGAGACGTTTAGCCATTAATGTACGCACGAGAATAACAGGTGAATTTCCAGAGATAGAAGTCCCATCAAAATCAAAAACAGCTAGTTCAACTTTTTTATCGGTCGGGCTCATCTACTCTTCCATTTCATCAATACAATCAACAAATTGAGAATTATACAACTCTGCATAAAACCCATCGAGCGCTAAAAGCTCCTCATGAGTGCCGCTCTCTACTATATCACCATGTGAAAGCACCAGAATTGAATCAGCCTCTTTAATGGTTGAAAGCCTATGCGCAATTACAAAACTGGTACGCTCTAACGTAGATTCTCGCATGGCTTTTTGCACCAAAAGTTCTGTATGAGTATCAATCGATGAGGTTGCTTCGTCAAGGATAAGAATTGCAGGATCAGAGAGCAAGGCGCGCGCAATCGTGATGAGTTGCTTTTGTCCTTGTGAGATATTGGTGCCCTCCTCATTGACCTGTGTATCGTACCCTGATGAAAGAGTGCGAATGAAGTGGTCTGCATGAGCTTGTTTTGCAGCAGCTACTATTTCTTCATCCGTTGCATCAGGTTTTCCATAAGCAATGTTGTCGCGAATGGTGCCTGAAAAAAGCCAAGTATCCTGCAAAACCATACCAAAGTTTTGGCGCACATTATTACGGGTTGCAAGCGCAGTATTGTAGCCATCAATAGCGATGGATCCTGCATTAATGTCATAAAAGCGCATCAGGAGATTAACTAAGGTGGTCTTGCCCGCTCCGGTTGGTCCCACAATTGCAATCATCTCACCTGGTTTAACATTGAGCGAGAAATCTTTGATTACGGGAATGTTTGGATCATAGCCAAACTGCACATGATCAAAGATAACCTTCCCCTTACAGGGGTATGGAATGACAATCCCAGTCTTGGGATCCACTGGCTCCATCTCAGGTGCATCCAAGAGTTCAAACACACGCTCAGATGCAGCTAACGTTGCCTGAATTGTGTTAGCAATACCAGCAATTTGAACGATGGGTTGCGTGAACTGGCGCATATATTGCACAAAAGCCTGAATCTGACCTACCGTAGCAATCTGACCATGGATGTAGAGAATAGCGCCAATCACACATACTAAAACATAGCCAAAGTTTCCAATAAAGCCCATTACGGGACGGATAACTCCTGAGAGAAACTGCGCGCGCCATGCATGATTAAAGTAGTCATTATTGCGCGCCTCAAACTCATCGATCGCTTTATCTTCGTAGGCAAAAGATTTGACTACCGTGTAGCCACCATACATCTCTTCAATGTGCGCATTCAGCTTGCCTAATGATTTTTGCTGAGCCCGGAAATACTTTTGAGATTTTTTGGCAATACCAATGGTGCAAACAAGAGACAAGGGCAAGGTAATAAACGCAACCAGCGTAAGTACCCAAGAAATTGAGAACATAAAAATCACGACAGAAACAAGAGTAACAACCGCTGTCACAATTTGAACAAGTGTCTCTTGCAACGTCGACGAAATAAGATCTACATCGTTAGTAACACGCGACAAAATCTCACCCTTGGGCTTACCGTCATAAAAAGATAAAGGTACACGATCAAGCTTTTCCTTCATATCTTGTCGCAAGCCAAAGATCACGTTTTGCGTTACCCGCGCCATAATGAACTGACAAATAAATGAGCATAAAGAATTGCCTGCATAAAGCGCAATCAACGTAAGCAAAATGACCTGAAGTGCACCCCAATTGAGCCCACCAGCCCCTTGTTGAATACGCGTAAATGCTTCATATACCTCTGTTGTTGCTTGCCCTAACACAAGGGGAGCAATCGTGTTAAGTAACGTGCCAACGCAAGCAAAGATAAACACAGCTATCAACAAAAAACGTGAAGGTCCCAAGCGCTTCACCAAACGAATCAACGTCTTTTTGCCCTCTTTAGGCTTTTCTTTTGACCCTGCGCCATGCGGTCCATGTGGTCCATGAGGTGGCATTTACGCTTCACCTCCCCCATGTGCTGGCTGGCAGTCAGACTCACTCGTTGCGACAGCCCCATCGGCAATAACCCCATCAGCAATAACCCCATCGGCGACATTACCTGATAATTCATCTTCAGATAATTGCGATAGGGCTAAATCGCGATACGTCTCATTAGCCAAGAATAGTTCATCATGCGTTCCTTGTGCCTCTAGCGACCCTTCTCCATCAAGCAAAATGACCTTGTCAGCATCAAGACCAACACTTACTCGCTGAGACACAATAAAGACGCACGCATCCGCAAGTTTTTCTTTGATGCCATGGCGAACAAGCGCATCTGTTTTAAAATCAAGTGCGGAAAATGAATCATCAAAAATGTAGAGATCGGCAGGCTTAAGTAAGGCGCGCGCAATTGCTAAACGCTGCCGCTGACCACCGGAGAGGTTCTGGCCACCTTGCGTAATACGATACGCAAGCCCTTCTTCATGTTCAGAAACAAACTCAGCCGCTTGGGCAATACGGAGTGCTTCCCAAATCTCTTCATCAGTCGCGCTCTCATTACCAATACGCATATTTTCCGCAATGGTGCCCGAGAAAAGCACCGATTGTTGCGGAACATAGGCAATGCGACGACGAATGTCAGTCTGCGAAAGTTCACGCATGTTGATGCCGTTAAATAACACAGCACCCTGCACAGGATCAAGCAAGCGCAACATCAACTGCGTAATCACCGATTTACCGGAACCTGTTGGACCAAGAAGCACCGTAGTAGTCCATGGCTTAAGCGTAAATGAGATACCCGATATACACGATGTCTGCGCCTCAGTAAAACAATACTCGACCTTATCAAACACCATAATAGGATAGTTATTGGTGGGATTATTTTGTATCAGATTCTTGTTGACGATGGGAGCGTCGGGGTCTTTAATCTGAGAGGCTACCGAAAGTACCGCGGTAATGCGCTCAGATGCTGCCAAGGTTCGGGGCAAAATAGCAAAAATCATAGAGAGCATCATTAACGACATCAGTACAAGAGTCACGTATTGCACCAGCGCCATAATCTCGCCTGCTGAAAGGCGCCCTGCATCAATGGCACCCGCGCCAAACCAATAAAGTGCCACAATGGTGAGATTGAGAACAAGCATTAAAAGCGGCATGACCGCGCCCATCAAACGCCCCACTTTGACGTAGGTCTCCGACAGATCACGGTTTACCCCACGAAAGCGCTTTTGCTCATAAGCTTCACGGTTATACGCACGCACAACGCGCACACCTGTTAAACCTTCCCGCATAACGCGATTAACAGCATCAATACGTGCCTGCAAAGAGCGCAAAAGCGGCATACCAATCTTTAAGAAAATAACGACAATCACAATAATGACTGGAATTGCAAAGAAAATAATGCTCGCCATTTCTGCATTTGCCTGAAATGCCATAACACACGCACCAATAAACATAGCAGGAGTCATAACCGCCATAGTCATGAGCATCTGAGTAAAGCGCTCAACTTGCTGAACGTCATTAGTGTTGCGGGTAATTAAAGTTGATGTACCAAAATCATTAAATTCGATAAGCGAGTAGTGCTGTACCGCCTTAAAAAGCGCCGAGCGCATATCGCGTCCAAATCCCATTGCTGAGCGTGCGGCACAAAGCGCTGCAATAACGACACACGCAACAGACCCCAATGCCCACGCAAGCATTTGGATACCCAAGGTAATGACATACGTAAGATCTTGGTGATAGATACCCACATCAACGATGTTTGCCATAAGAGCGGGCAACTGCAACTCAGCCAATACTTGCAAGAAGGTAAAAACGCAAGCAAGTATAACGAGCAATGCATAAGGCTTTAAGTATTTCCTAAAGAGGTAAAACATCTGCGTTTAAGTCTAGCGCAGTACTCAATAACACTCGCAGCGTTTCGCCAAATGTAAGATTTGGTCTGTTCGTTTGCAACTTTTAAGACCTCTCTTTTTGTGCATATAACAAGATTTCAACATCCCTTCACAAGATTCATCGTCGAGCTTGTTTATTCAGATACAATACTCTACATTACGCTTCGACAATCGATATTTCTGTATATCTATGTTGGTTGTTGACATGCTTGCGTGAAGTCATTCTGCATCTTTCTTCACATTATTTACACTGTGGGTAATTCTGCGCACACCCCTTTACCTTTCTATTGTTATATTCCTTTACCCAAAAAGGAGGCACTTGTGTTAAAGAAACTCTCTGTTGTACTTGCAGCAGCAGTCCTTGCGTTTGCTCTTGTCGGCTGCGGCAATAACGAGCCTGCAAAAGACAACACCGAAGACACCGTAGTAGTGTATTCAACCCATCCTGAAAAGTTACTCACCAAAGTAGCTGATGACTTCACCAATGAAACCGGCATCAAAGTTGAATTCATCAACCTTAAAGGCGAGCTCGCTGATCGCGTACTGAGTGAGAAAGACAATCCTCAAGCTGATGTTATGTATGGTGGGGATATTTCAGTCTATATGCAGCTCGCAGAGCAGGATTGTTTTACTAAATCTGAGCCATCATGGGCAAATGATCTTGATGATGCCTATAAATCTGCCGATGGGCTTTGGTATGGCACCATCAAAACCCCTGTCATGATGTTCTACAATACCAACCTTCTCAACGAATCAGATGCACCTAAAGATTGGTCTGATCTCACCAACGCTGAATACGCAAACAAGATTGTTGCACGCGACTATATCTCATCATCGATGCGCTCAGCAGTGTGCAACCTCTATTACTACTATGAGAAACAAGGCGGAGAAGAAGCTGCTCAGAACTTCTTGAAAGGCTTAGACGCCAATATCAAGAACTACTACAACTCTGGCTCTATGATGTTTAAGGCAATTGGTAACGGCGAAGCAGCTCTTGGTATTTCAACCATGAACGACATCATCGATAACCGCGATAATAACAGCATGCCTTTGCAATACATCAATGCAACCTCAGGTGATGTTATTGTTACCGATTGCGTTGCTGCTATTAACAAAGCTCCACATCCTAACGCAGCCCAGAAATTCTTGGATTACGTGGGCTCGCAAGATGTCCAGGTTATGCTTGCCAATGATTTTAATCGTATGCCTACCATGGCCGCTGCTTTGGCAGAGTCACCTGAATGGATGCAAGCAGACATCACCACGCTTCCTGCCGACTGGAGCGTTATTGCTGAAAACCAAAGTGCCTGGTTAGATACCTGGCAAAACACCATTTACTCTCAAGACAAGACCGTAGAGTCGAGTAAGTAGAGTCACACAAATAAAGTTAGGCATACCCATGGCTCATATCGCATTACAAGAAATCTCTGCTTCCTATGGTTCTCATGAAGTGATCCATCATATCTCTTTTGATATTGCCGATGGGGATCTTCATACCCTTCTTGGTCCATCCGGATGCGGCAAATCAACGACGCTGCGTCTCATCGCAGGATTTCTCGCTCCTGATTCAGGTACCATTTTGCTGAATGGACGCGATATTACCCATCTTCCGCCAGAGAAGCGAGCCATGGGTATTGTCTTTCAAAACTACGCGCTCTTCCCCAACATGAGCGTGGCACAAAATGTGGCTTACGGGCTTAAAGTTGCCCGTAAGTCCAAAGCTGAAATTACCAAAATCGTTGATCAGTATCTTGAGATCACCGGTCTTGGAGATTTTGCTAACAGAAACGTCATGGAGCTGTCCGGCGGACAGCAACAACGCGTCGCCATTGCGCGTGCCCTTGCTCCCGAGCCACAAGTACTCTTGCTTGATGAACCCATGGCAACCCTTGATGCAGAATTGCGTGAACGCATGCGTGATGAAATCAGACGCATTCAGCATCAAGTAGGCGTTACCACGCTTTTCATCACTCATGATCAACAAGAAGCGCTTGCTCTTTCTGACACAATTTCAGTCATGCACGAAGGAACCATTGTTCAAACAGGATCACCCCATGATATTTATGAAGACCCTGTAAATGACTATGTCGCTCATTTTATGGGCAAGGTAAACACCTTTACCACATCAAAAGGTACTCCTCTCTATGCACGCCCTGAAACATTAACCCTCACCGCAGAGCCTACCAACAACACGCTTACCCGCGCTCAAATCACGAGCAAGCGCTATCTGGGCTTTGCAACCGAATACCTCCTTGTTGATAGCGCACACCATAACGCATCCGCAAGTATGCACATAGATCTCCCCTCATCGGCAGATTATCTCGTGCTTGAACTCAATAACGCCACCAACACACTCTTTTCAGTAGACAATGTGGTGTACATAAACCGCCTTGTTGCCCCAACCGACACATGCGTGCAGTAAGCGAGCGCGTTATGAAATTCATACAGGCATTCAAACACCCCTCACGAACCTTGCTTCTCGTCTATTTTGCGATTGTAGCCTTCTTTGCGATTGGCTACATCGTCTTCCCCATCGCCAAAACTGCTGATCTTTCCCTAGCAGGACAAGGACTTGCAGGACTCACCGGCTACGCAGACTTTTTTGCCTCCTCGGTTCAACAAGGCGCTATCACCAATACCCTTCTTGTTGGTGTTGCCTCCACTCTCACGTGTGGCGTTGTTGGCATTGCGCTTGCCATCTACGTGCGCTTTTTCTGCAAAAAACACCGTCGTTTGGTTCAGATTCTCCTCATGAGTCCCGTTATGATTCCCGGCGTCATCATTGTGGTCGCCTTCATGCAACTCTATGGCGAATCCGGCATGATCACTAAACTCATCTCGACCCTCTTTGGATCAGAAAGCGCACTTTTTTCATTTGGAGGCTTTGGTGGCATCGTCTTTGTTATCACCTACACACAATACGTCTATTTTTATTTGAACATCTACACAGCACTTCAATACATCGATCAAAACGTCGTTGAATCTGTCACCTCTCTGGGCGGTGGCTTTACACGCATCATAAAAGACGCAATTCTACCTGTCATTTTGCCCGCTGTTATCATCTCAGCCATGACGACCTTTGTTTCAGCCATTGGGTCGTATTCGGCTCCCGCGCTTATCGGCGGTAACTTCCGCGTGCTCAGCACCCAAATTGTCATGGCAAAAACTAACTACGATATGCAGCTTGCCTCTATAGAAGTTATGATTCTTTTGACGATTGGCATCATTGCTACTATTGCGTTTTATGGATTAAGCAAGCGCTATGAGATGCCACAAAGCACTCGTGCAGTGTATTGGAACCCTACGTTTTCACAACGAGGAATCAAGACAGTCTTTACTGTCTTTGTAATCATTCAGCTCATTATTGTGCTGCTCCCGGTAGCAACTATTTTCTACCTGTCGTTCATGTCGACCTCGTCCATTATGACTGACATTTTTCCGACAGGATTCACCCTTGCTAATTACGCCCAAGTGTTCACCGAAAAACGAACCTTCCAGCCTTTGGGTAACTCTTTATCTATGTCAGCCATGGCGGTTATCGCAAGTCTTATCTTTACCGTGCCGGTAGCGTACGCTGCCCGTCAACGTAAATCTCTTCCCGCAACGCTCCTGCAATGGCTCTTAATGCTGCCCTGGTGTATGCCTGCAAGTGTTATTGCAATTGACCTTATTAACGTCTTTAATCAGCCAACAATCTTCTCATTGGGCTCTTCTTTGGTAGGCACGTTTGAAATTCTACCCATCGCCTATACCATCATGGCGCTTCCCCTTTTACTAAGCTCCTCACAAGTTGCTGTTGGGGGTATACGAGAAAATACTGAAGACGCCGCACGATCCTTGGGAGCAGGACCGGTACGCACGTTTGCGCAGATCATGCTTCCCACCATTATCCCCGGCATTGTCTCGGGAGCAATCTTGTGTTTTGTTCGATCGATGGGTGAATACACCATGTCGGCTTTGTTGTACGGCGTTTACAATCGCCCGATTTCAGTAAGCATTGTCACCACGATGCAAGAGTATTTTATTGGTGTTTCCATGGCGTATGGAGCGCTCGTAATTGCGCTTTGTTGTATTCTTCTCTTTGTCATCCTCAAGCTGGATGCCAAACGCTTTAACGTTGATGATGCGCCAGTGAAATAGGCATTCAGAGGTGAAACCAGCTAATCAGCAGCTAGTCAACGGCTAGTCAGCAGATTACTGTTGTATCTTTCGCTCTCGTGCATGAGCTTGCGTGTATTCAAGAATGGTGCTGGTCACGCCTTCCCACGTTACACGATGGGTATCACACGCCCGTACATAGTCGCCCCGCAAACACGCAGCACACGTTTCACGCAAAGCTTGCGTAATAGCCACCTTGAAAGCAGGTACCTCTTCAGGTGCCGGAACATCAAGAGAGCGCATCCGCGGAGGTTTAAGATATAAAACAGGAGCATCAGGAATTTGTACCTCAATCCAGGGACGCAACCCGGGCAAATCGGTTACGACGACGGCGCACCCACACGCAAGAGCTTCTACAACCACAAGCGGCAAGCCTTCATAGTACGACGGCAGCACAAAGATATCCGCCGTGCGATAAAACTCGGCCAACTCTGCTGGTGTTTTCTTACCCAAAAATTCCACGGGCAAAGGGCACGCTTTTGCAAGTTGTTGCGCATGCTCCCACTCCTCAGATGAGCCAACCGCACCAACAAGCTCTAAGGTAATCTCATCTGGTGTATAGGTATCAGCAAGCACACCATACGCTTCAATCAGTTCCATTACCCCTTTGGCACGCCAAATCTTTCCGACATACAAAAGGCGTAAAGGCGCTTCATGTTTTGACTCAGTACGTAATCCATCCGTATTAAAGAGAGCTTGATTGTAGCCGGTACCGACCACTTCTACCCTATCTGCATCCACGCAGTACGTCTGCGCAATATCAGGACGCTGGGCATCATGAAGTGCATAAATCCCGTCGAGCGCAGCAATCTGTTCAACAATATAGTCATGTTCTAAATCATGGTTTGCCATTTGACGCAAATCTGTTGCATGCGACAATCCCACCACGCAACGTTCTGGCAATACTTCGCGCGCAATACTTGTCACCAGATAGAGATGGTGGCAAATCACCACATCAGGCTTAAATTCAGCATCAGCTTGTTTGATGGTTCGCGTAAAAGCCGCTTTAAATTGCGCAACCATTTCAGGTGTCATATCTCTATAACGCGTCGATAGATAAGGCATCTCATCGCTCATACCCACCACATTAAAAGGAAGCTCTTCAGTCTGGAATCGCACAGGATAAACGGAAGTTTCATCGGGCAAATCCCATCCATCGGCAACATCCACACCGCAGATAACTGCGGTGGTGTGCCCTGCCGCCACTTGCGCAGCAACCGTCTCAGCAAGATATGTGCCGCTTCCCGTACTGTCTGGTTTTTGAGCAGAAATATTGAGTATGCGCATACGACGTCCTATCAACTACAACGCATTATTGTATCTTTAACCACCCACGGCTCCGTCCACATACTTTTTCTCCACGCCAAAGAACACGTTCAGTTTGATTGACTATCATGAAATGATGACATTTTTGCGTGTTTGTCCATATTCACGCAGTTACCTGACCCCGATCGCAAAGAGAGAACAATGAAAATTCAAGATCTCACCATGACTGACGAGTTCAATGAAATCGTCCAAATTGGCATTATCACCCTTGATTTAGAGAAGACCAAAGAAGCTATGCTTGACGTGTTTGGTCTTGAGCCTGATGCAGGCGGGGATTCTGTGTATACCAAGTGCTTTTATCGCGATGGGCAGATTATTGACGCTGAAGTGAAGTCAGCCTTCTATAACTTCTTTAACATTCAACTTGAATTCCTTGAACCCACCGGAGAAGCAGACACAGTATGGAGCGACTACGTAAAGATGGGTCGCACGGGTCTTCATCATGTTCGTTTTGATGTTTCCGACAATGATATAGCCAATAAACTTATGGCCGAAAAAGGTATTAAAGTTTGGATGGAAGGAACCTCTTTGATTGACCCTACCTGCCGTTTTACCTATTACGATTCACTCGACAAGTTAGGTTTTATTGTTGAAGCGGTAACCCGCTCTAAATAGCCCTAAACCTATCAGAAAAAAGATAAAAAACTAGAAACAAAAGAAAGAGATACCTGTCATGGCTGATTCATCAAAAAAGGTTGTTTTAATTACCGGTGGAGCGATGGGACAAGGTCGTACTCATGCTATCGCTTTTGCAGAAGCTGACTACAACGTTGTGCTCCTTGATATGCTTGATCCCGAAGCCCCCGCTTTTAAGGAAACTATTGGCGCCGTTGAGAATGCGGGCGCAACCGCTCTTGCAATTAAGACTAACATTACCTCCACTCCAGAAATGGAAGCAGCATTTGCACAAGCTTGGGATACCTTTGGTCGCCTTGACGTCGTTGTTGCCAACGCAGGCATCATCAACTTTGGTTACACCTGGGAACTTACCGATAATCAGGTTGAAAAGGCTCTCTCTGTTAACCTTGAAGGCACCTGGCGCACCGACAAATACGCCGCAATGTATATGCGTAAACAAGGTTATGGTCGCATCATCAATATTTCTTCTGTTTCAGGCTTAAAAGGCACCGCTCAACTAGCAACGTATTGTATGACCAAGTTTGGCATTATCGGCCTTACCAAAACGCTTGCACTTGAACTGCAAAGCGAAGGCCTTCCCATCTACTGTAATGTTGTCTGTCCCACTAAGGTTCGTACTCCTATGTGCGAGACCGATACCTACGTTAATTTTGTTAACACGACTATGGGTAAGAACTTCTCAACTTGGCAAGAGATGTTTGAGGACGAGAAGAATCCAGGCGGTTTGAAGTTCTTAAATCCTGAAGACATCACTGAAATGGTTTTGTGGCTTGCTGAATCTGATGCGGCAACTAAATTCAATGGTCGTGAGATTGTAGTTGATCGTGGAGCTATGCTTTAAGAGCAACCTTAAGCATAATCATTTTGCTTAATCACAAGAGGCGAGCAGATTACTCGCCTCTTTCCTTTTCTTTTTGCGCCAAACGCCCAAGAGAAACAATCTTAGTTTAGAAAAGCCCTGCAATATCGACACCAAGCTCTCCTTTATAGGCTTTTTCTATTGCTTCAAAAGCAAGCGCATGATCTTCATGGCTTTTCATACCTGTAACAGTGATGGTACCTACTACCCCTGCACCCGCAACACGGATAGGAAACGATCCGCCAGCTGGTGCATAATCCTTATAATCAAAGCCGCGCCATTCAAACGGGTGCAGTCCTTGTTCACACCAACACTCCCAATAATAGGAGCTACCATTGCTTGCGTATACCAAGTTCTCTTTACGACGCAACCAATTGTCACTTTCGGGCTTAGTGCCTGGCATTGATGCCGCAAAAAGCGTGCGACGATTTAGGGTCACCCGCACCGCTACCGCCGCTCCCATCTCAGCAGCGCGGCGCAACACATAGACACCCATCTGAAATGCAAGACGTTCATCAAGTGCGTCGAGCTCATAGCGCGTTTCCTGTTCAGCAATTGAATCCATTAGTGCTTGAATATCGGCTGTTTCTTCCATGGCCTTCCCCTCATTACCCCTTCTTATTAACTCAAAACGCTCACCTTTTATCACTTATGAATTCTTCGTGAGAAGCTCGTGCAATAAAAATGACCTGATTATATTGTACCTAACAATAGCTATGCGATACCCTAGTCAAATAATCTACGTATTATGTTATCCCGCACTAAAGACCCAAGTCCAAGGATTGTCATGGCAAATCAGCCCCATCAAAAACTCAAAACACTTCAAATACTCCAAATGCTTTTTGAACAAACTGATAGCACTCATGGACTTACCACACAAGAAATTATCGATAACCTTGCTGCACAAGGTATCCCTGCTGAGCGCAAAGCAATCTATCGCGATATAGAAATACTTAAACAGTTTGGCCTTGCTATTGAACATCCCAACGACAGATGGCGTCTCACTGAGCGTCCCTTACAACTTGAAGAACTCATTATGCTCGTTGATGCCGTGCAGAGTGCACCTTTCTTAACCGAAGAAATCACCGATGACCTCATCGGCCGCATCCAGCAACTTGCAAGCCGCAACCAACGCGCTCTACTTGAGCGACGCATTGATGTACCCAGTCGCATCAAGATGCAAAACCAAAGCGTACTTGAAAACCTTGATATTATCCAACAAGCAATGCGCGAAAAACGTAAGGTAGCGTTCAAATATTTTTCCTACAACATAGACAAGAAAAAAGAACTTCGGCGTGATGGTCATGAATATATCCTTACTCCTATTCGCCTTATTTATGCCGATGAGTTCTACTACATGATTGTTTTCAGCGATCACTATGCAGATATGGAAGGGCACTATGCCTTTAACCCTTATCGCGTTGATCGTATGGTTGATGTTCATGTGTCAGACGAACCAGCAACAAAAGACCCGCGCATCGCCAACTATATAACCGAAGAACACCTTTCCCCCTCTTTTGGCATTTATGCCGCAAAGAAGGTTCCTATTGAGCTTGAGTTTGACCAAGAAGCCATGAATCCTATCATTGACAAATTTGGAGTCAATGCAGTCGTATTCAAAAAGAAACGAGGTCGCGCTCGCGCTTATGTGAAAGCACCTTTGAGCCCCCAATTTTATGGCTGGCTTTTACAACTTGGACCCCTCGTAAAACTCATTAGTCCAACTGAAGCGGTTAATGAGTTCAACGCTTTGCTTGAGCAAACGCTTAATCGTTACAAAAACACCTATAGCATCTGTTCTGAAGCAGCGCGCAAGGTTATCACTCAAGAACAATTCCTCGACTTAGTGAACCACGTCAAAGATGGGGCAATGGATTTGTCTTTGACATCCTTCCCCGAATAAACAAATGGGAAAGGATCGACCCCATAGAAACGGACACCCCTCATACAACCATCTCTCGATGTTATCTTCCTCATGGCGCTTACTACGAGTTACAGCGCAATCGCAATAGTAAACCTCTTTATGACGATGAGGATAATGCGAGTAACGCTGCCCGTTCTGCGCGCTACGTCGGCTATGCCTTGCGCGCCAATCCTGCTCCTGGAACAGATCCTGCGTCAATTCCCTGCCACCGCGTCGTATTCAAAGATGGACACATGGCAACTGGTTTTGCTTTTGGAGGTCCTGGTGTTCAGCAAGCAATGCTACAAGAAGAAGGTGTCCAATTTGACGATGAGAATAAAGTTGTCATGAGCAAGTACCTCTGGAACGGCTATCCTTCTGATCCTGCCCAGAACTCTTCTAACCTCGCCGATGATTCATGTCTTCCTATGGGGCCACCTGCTGATTTTGACTGGGAAGCAGAACTTGCAGAGCATCCACTCCACGATTGCGCAACCTGCAAACGTCCACGCAAAGACTGTCACAAACTTACCTAGGAGTAAACATGTCTTCATCAAAAGAATACGTCGACTACATCGTAGAGCAGCTTTCCTCTATTGGGGATGCTTCAGCACGCGCCATGATGGGTGAATATGTTGTTTATTATCGCGATAAGGTTATAGGTGGTGTATACGACGATCAGTTCTTAGTAAAACCAACCGAGTCCGCGCAAACGATCATGCCTCATGCTGAACGTGTAATCCCCTATGAAGGCGCTAAAGAGATGATTCTTGTCGATTGCATTGAAAATCACGCTCTTTTAGAAGAACTGCTCGAAGCAATGTATCCTGAACTGCCTGCACGCAAACCACGCAAAAAGAAGTCATCGAAATCCTTATAGGGCTCCAATCCGCCCAAAAGTCTAATCTATCCAGGGGTCTAATTTATCCAAAACGATAGATTCTTTAGTAAGTTCCGCACAAAAAACTTATTGTCAACGTTTCGCAAACACGCGCGATTAGACTCATCGCGCTTCAAAACAACCTTCTTATACTCAAAGATACCCAAGCTAGCAAGATTATGGCAGCTACACCTTAGCCACCATTGCTTCATGCCATGCAACAAATACATAACACGCGCGACCTTAATGCACGCAGCATAATTTGTATAAAGGAGGTTTGAGTGGCGCAAGACAGCACTATACACAAGAACGCTCACGAGTCGTCTACTCCCACCACCTCCCATCATGAAGGCATGCATGGCTGGCGCTTAGCTGCCGTATTTTTAGGCCTTGCGACAGGCATGTTTGTAAGCTCTCTTTCTGAAACAATAGCCGCTACCGCCCTTCCAACCATCGTGGGTGATCTAGACGGTGTCGAAATTATGCAGTGGGTCTCCACTACCTACATTTTAGCTTCAACAGTAAGCATGCCTATTTACGGCAAGCTCGGCGATAAGATCGGTCGTAAACGCCTTCTAATCTTTGCAATGGGCCTCTACGCAATAGGCAAAGCAATTTGTGGTCTTACCCCTAATATGGAAGGGCTCATCTGCGGACGCGCCGTGTCAGGTCTCGGTGGCGGTGGACTTATTATCCTGTCGCAAGCTGTTTTGGCTGATGTAATTTCTGCTCGTGCTCGTGGTAAATACATGGGTGCTATTGGAGCAGTATTTGCTGTCGCTAATGTATTAGGTCCTGTACTGGGTGGATGGTTTGTACAAGTCGCCGGTTGGCGTATGATTTTTTGGTTTACCATCCCCCTAGCCGTCATAGCTATGGTCGCTATTGCTCTTTTTCTCCCCAAAGATACCAAGTCAGCCAAAATGCATATTGATTATTGGGGCATGATGCTACTAACCCTTAGTATTGTCACGCTTGTATTAGTAGCTTCTTGGGCGGGCACACTCTACCCCTGGCTCTCATGGCAAATCATTGGATTACTGACTATCTACATCGTATCCATCCTCGGATTTATCATGGTCGAGAAAAAGGCAGCTGATCCTGTCATACCTTTGTGGCTATTCAAAAATAGTAACTTTGTTTTAGTCAGTATATGCAGCTTGATTATCTTTGCCGCCTTTGATGGGGTCATTAACTACCTCCCCACCTACTTACAAATCGTCACCGATAAATCGCCTGAGATTGCAGGATTGATGATGACACCTCTCATGGGAGGAACGCTGCTTACCTCAACAGTCACTGGCTTTATTGCTTCTTCAACCGGCAAATACAAATGGATGCTTGTGTCGATGAGCGCCATCACCGCAATAGGATTTTTCCTCATGGGCACAGTTGTAGACAGCACCCCAATCTTTCTCATGCTGATCTACTTCTTTATCATTGGATTCGGTCTCGGTCTTGGTTCGCAAATCATCGTATTGGTAGTACAAAACGAATTTCCTCATGCGATTGTCGGCACTGCAACTGCAGCTAATAATCTATTCCGACAAATTGGATCTACCCTAGGCACTGCTATCGTGGGTACGTTATTTACTTCGCGTTTAACCGAATTTATTGGCGATAGGATTCCAGCAGATCTTCACGTTTCCCTCTCTACCCTTACCCCAAGTATTTTCAATACGCTCCCCCAAAGCGTACAAACAGTGGTGTCTGCAGGGTATCACGAAGCCCTTATTCCGCTTTTTACTTTCGCACTGCCTCTTTTAGTTGTTTCGCTTGTTCTCATGATTTTTGTAAAGCAAAGGCCCCTATCTGACGATGTCAACAACAAAGGCTATACCGCCCAAGATAAGCCCACCCAAGAGTAAACAACGTCAATTACCTCTTCATATGAGGAAGCCCTTGGGTTCACTTCTTCTTAGTGCTTTTATACTTCCATAAATAATTTGTATGAGCATAAGCTTCTTGCGACGTATCGAAGCCGCAAGAAACAACATCTTCAAAAATATTATCGCCCTCATCAACAAGAAGCATCTTCCAAAAGCCTTGCTTATCCTGACTTATCTTGATTCGATACTTGTCGTTGATATGTGCTGTGTATTCACCATCAGTCACATTCCAGAAATCTTCGTCACCAAGCTTAGGTAGAGAACCTTTAATACAGGTGTCTATAATCTCATTGCACTTTTCTGCCACAACAACCTCAATCAATTCATGTACAACCTTGTATTCACAAATCTATTCTATCTAGACACACAATAAGAAGCGTGCCATTATTGAGACTTTAATTAATCCAAAAGCGGTACGATCCCCTTCTCAAATCTATAGCGCAAAAGTTCTTTATACGAGCGCTTAACTACATCAGTCATAAGTACAATCCCAAAAGCTTCATTGGGAATCTCATCAATAATTCTATCTAGCGTGCCATACACCTACCCACTGTTAAAACGAAAACAGATAGCCTGAATAGATCATGATCAAGCATACGTCTTGCTACTAAAAGCAAAAAGGTCAGGGATAAAACCCTGACCTTGTAAGTGCAAACTGGCGGGATGTACGAGACTTGAACTCGCGACCTCCGACGTGACAGCGGCTTAGTTATGTAGCAAAGTAAATGAAATTATAGTTCCAAACTGGTACTTTGCGCTACGCCTATCACGCAGATTGAGGTGCACATCGACAGGTTTTCGAGTCGGTGTGCACTTCCTGTGCACTTACCGCATAGAGGGAACCGCTATATCGGGCCCTCACAATCATGTGTACCAAACAAGTTGTATCTAAAAAATGCCGGGGGAATGCCCCCGGCGCTTGGAAGTAGCGATAAGCCACTAAGTTTCATATTCTACTTTAAGTGGATCCCTATTTGGCATCTGCATCGTAGAGAACGACATCACCGCATGAGATCTTCAACGGCATATGCTTCTCTGAAATCGATATGAAATCGTATCTCGGGTCTTTGTTTGGTCCAGCTTGTATGACCTTTTCAACCTGGAACACAAGAACGAGCCATTCATCATACTCAGTCGAAGTCGGCTCCATATCACCATCTTCCCAATCGTCTGTATCGAATTCGCAAAGGTATGAATCACCCTCGGCGAAGCTAACGATGACAGGATCTGACTCATGGTCGATTAAGTAGTTCTCAATTGATCCAAGTACGGCTTCTATTTCTTTATTTGCCATTGTTGTTACCTCTCTTCGGTGGTGCAGGGACAATGTGGCATCCGTCTTTGCTGTAGTGAATGGTGCCGCGCGTAGTTCTAGCGCGCTTGGTGCCATCTTGGCTGACCCATGTGCCTATAACCTCATGAAAATCGATGGTCTCTCTATTCGAAGCATAAGCTTTTCCCGTACCGGCATGTCTTTCAGCAAGCTCTTGTGCTCTTGCCATTGAAAGATGCAGAACGCTCTTGCCCTTCTGGTAGTTGTTGTGACCAATTATATGCTTGCCCTGCCTGCCTTCGTGGATCTTGGTGGTGAATCCGCGAACCTTTCGGAACCCATCATCGCGCGAGCCCCTTGTGCCGGAGAAGCGCCCGCTATCGAACTTGCACATTCAGATCACCTCCGCCGAGGGAGCCCTTTCCTCGCGAAGCGTACTCATGAACCGCTATGCCTCGCTCGATCGCATAATCGAGGACCCCGAAGGAGTTCTGCCCATAGGAAATGATGAGAGAGGGCCGAATGGCATCTACGAGGTTCTTTAGACCGCGCACGAAGCGCTTCCGGTTGTCGAGCTCGCGCACGCACCCACGCGGGCTCACTGCGATGGCGCAACCATGGTCTAGTCCGGCTATTTCCCATTCGAGCACGTCCGGGTCTCCCCTTAGCAGAGGAATCGTTTTAATTCCGCTATGCTGCAGGTGATAGACGCATGCGCGGTTGCGATAGGTGTTCCACTCCTTTAGTGCCCGTGGAAAGTCCACGCATGTACTCAGGTCAAGCCCGATTGCCCCCTGGAACAACCGGAGCTTGGAGATGTACTTATCGGGGTTTGACCAGGAAGGCTCGATATCTTGATCTCGCTCGCAGAAGTGCACCGCGCAATCAAAATCGGCCCAATCATCACGTTTCGCCACAGAGAACGGGACGAGGGCTGTCGGGACGAATGAGTCCGAATGGATCAGCGGCATGTCGTAGACGGGGTCGAATTTGGCCCCCTGTACCATTGACGCGTTGAACGTATCCCGTGGATGCTTGAGCCTGCGTGGGGCTTTCTTTCCTTCAATCGGGTGCTTGAAGCTTTCTTGTTTTGAGTCGAGCATCATTGCCCTCCTTCTCTTTCGGTTAACTTGTTCATGCATGGGCGCCGTTTGCTTGAGTCAAAGGTATTGCGCCAGCTCTTCGATGTCGTTATCGTGGTGTTGCGCTATAGTTGTCAAAAGTTGTCAAAAACGAAAAGGAGCCCGCTACGCTTACTCTTTCCTCACTAGCACGCACGGCGAAGCTTTACGCATTGGACTCGTCCATAACCGACGAGGAATTCCTCAACGCGTTGCTTGAGCCCGTCGTTGAAGCTGGAAACGTGAAAGCCAAGTTGGGTGCCGAGTTCAAGCTGGATAAGTCCAGGACGAGCAAGATCCTCTCCGGGAAGACCGACGTCCCGAAGCAGCTGAAGAAGCCGCTGGGACGCATTGGCATAGAGGAGAAGGTGGCAGAAGGCTTCGAGTCGTTTCTTGACGAAAGCTTCGACATAGATTGCTTCGAGGAGTTCCGTGAATCTATCGAAAGGCTGCTGAATGACGATCACGAGGCGAGCAAGAGGCTTCGAAAGAAGCTGGAGCCCCTCGGAGACAACCCGCAGGCATATTTCGCTCAGTGCCTGATCGCAGCGATCAAGGAAAGCAATCTCGCCCCCTCAGCAAAGGCGCTGTGGCAAAGCGGCACAGGCTCGTTCGGCGTTGAGGTAGGCGACCTTCTCGGGAAAGGGTTCGGCAGGCCGAAGAAGCAAAAGAACATCGTGGTCATTCCAGTGAATACCAGGTTCGATACCGAGATCACTTGGCAGTACGAAGGCTCGACCGCACCGCTTGTGTCAGCAACATCTATACACGGGCAATGGCTGAGCCGGATGTTCAAGAAAGACGAATCACCAGAGGCAATCAAAACCCGAATAGCCAGAGACCTAAACGAGCGCGGCATAAAGAGAAGGCAAGATCGAGCTCACGACGAAACCGCATGTGTCGACTACGAGCTTGGCACCATCGCTATGATCGAGAACGACAAGGCTGTCTTCTACCTTCTTGCCATATCGTCGTTCGACAGCAAAAACAATGCGCAAAGCGCGCCTGAGCTGATTTCGAGCTCACTGGATAGGCTATTTGAGCACTACGATGCATGCGGCCAGGGCCTTGATATGTATTTGCCGCTACTTGGAACCGGCATGTCAAGGGCGAATCTTAGCCACGGTGCCTCTTTTGCTCTCATACGGGAGGCTGTCGAGCGAAACAGAAGCTGCCTGCACGGTAAAGTGACGCTCATGGTGCACCCCAATGACGCAGACAAGCTAGATATTGGATTTTAGGAGGATCCATGGTTTACAGAACACGAACCTATATTGCAGGAGATTGGACTGGTGACAGCAATCTGATTTCAACATTGCAGGATTGGAACACCAGCAATCACTGGAGCATGTCCTTTTCCGATGCTCACGAGATGACCCAGGCAAGAGACTCTAGCCTGCCTTGCAGCATTAAGAAATCATTGAAGGAGCGCCTTGATGGTTCGAAGACCTTTGTTCTGGTCGTCGGCGCGGACACGAAATCGCTCACAAAGGGCGCATGCCGATATTGCAGGAGCTATTCGGTCTATGGCGGCTGCCATAGGTATCATTCGACCGATCACAGAAGCTTCATTGACTACGAATGCGACTATGCTGCCAAATACATTCCGAACATAGTCGTGCTGTACAACTATTTGAACGTGGACAAGTCGAAGTGCCCTGAATCTATACGACACTTGAGCAAGAGCGTCCATATTCCAGCGATCACACGAAATTCGAATGGCAATCTCGTATGGGACTATTACGCCATCAAAAGGGCAATCGAGGGTTAGATGAACAAGATTGAGAAGCAGAAATCAGCCAGGCAGTTCGCCGAGGCCTGGAAGGGTCGCGGATACGAGAAGGGCGACGCGCAGATATTCTGGGCTGAGCTACTCCGTGATGTGCTGGGCGTAGACCGCGCCAGCTCGTTCGTGAAGTTCGAGGACAGAACCTCCGAGGGCGGCTTCATGGACGGCCTCATCGAGGAGTCCGGCGTCATTATCGAGCAGAAGAGCCTCGGCGTTGACTTGGATAAGCAGGAGATGCGACAGGGACGCCTGGTAACACCTTTCGAGCAGGCCCAAGCTTACGCAGAGAGTTTCCCCGCGAACGAGCAGCCGCGCTTCATCGTCGTGAGCGACTTCGGCACCTTCCGCGTGCACGATCGCAACGCCGCTCCCAGAAACGAGCAGGCGCAGACCTATATTGAGTTCACCTTGGAAGAGCTTGGGGATGACCCATCCCTGCTCGACTTCATTATCGACCCGTCTAAAGCCCGCGCTAAAAGGGAGCAACGCGTCTCCATCCAAGGCGGTCGCATCATCGGCGAGCTCTACGACATGCTGTGCGAGCAATACATCGATCCCGATGCCCCCGAAAGCGCCCATTCCCTGAACGTGCTTTGCGTGCGCTTGGTGTTCTGCCTGTTCTGCGAGGATGCGGGATTGTTCCCGAAAGACGCGTTCCTCGACTACCTGAAAAACACCCCTGTAGAGAGCTTCAGGCTGGCGCTGAAGAGGCTGTTCGCTGCTCTCAACACGCCGAAGGACAAGCGCGATGCATACGATACCGACCTTGCGCCCTTCCCCTATGTGAACGGCGGCCTTTTCGCCGATGACGTGGAGATCCCGAACTTCACCCAGGACATCAAATACAAGCTCCTCTTCGACGCATCCCAGGAGACCAACTGGTCGCACATCAGCCCGACCATCTTCGGCGGCATCTTCGAGAGCACGCTGAATCCTGAAACACGACGCTCCGGCGGCATGCACTATACGAGCCCCGAGAACATCCACAAGGTGATAGACCCGCTCTTCCTAGACGACCTCCGCGCCAGGTTCGATAGCATCGCGGCGGATGCGGACCTGACCGAGCGAAAGCGCATGAACCGCCTTCGCAAACTCCACAAGGAGATATGCGCCCTCACGTTCTTCGATCCCGCTTGCGGCTCCGGAAACTTCCTGACAGAAACCTATCTATCGCTCCGCAAGCTCGAAGACGACATCCTCTACATCCTGAACAAAGGCCAGACGGAGATCATCTACGACTTCGATGACGCTGATGGTGAGACCGATAAGGCCAATGGCACTGAGCGAATAACTCTCTCTCAGTTCTACGGAATAGAGGTGAACGATTTCGCCGTGCGCGTGGCGAAGACGGCGCTTTGGATCGCCCAGCTGCAAGCGAACAACAAATCCGAGATGCTGCTGGACCTTGAGATAGGCGATTTCCCCCTAACGGACAGCCCGAACATCTTTGAAGGCAACGCGCTGCGCATCGACTGGGCGAGCGTGGTGCCTCAGGAGAGGTGCGACTACATCATGGGAAACCCGCCCTTCATAGGGCATCAATGGCGGAGCGCGGACCAACAAGAGGACATGGCCATTGTGTTCGACGGCATCCAAGGCTATGGGAAGCTAGACTACGTTTGCGCCTGGTTCATCTTGGCGGCACGGTATATCGGCACCCGTGACATCCATGCCGCTTTCGTATCAACGAACTCCATCTGCCAGGGCGAATCGGTCCGCATCCTCTGGGAGCCGATGCTTGAGCTCGGGATGGAGATAGATTTCGCCTATCCGACCTTCGTCTGGGGAAATGAGGCAAACGACCAGGCGCACGTGCATGTGGTCATCGTGGGCTTCTCAAGCGTGGAGCACCCGCTACCACACAAGCAACTCTTCTATGAGGACGCGGTTGTAGAGGCAAGTCACATAAACGGGTATCTCTTCGATGCTGCTGATGTGTTCATCGCCAACCGCGGAAAGCCCATCAACAAGGGTGTGCCTGAGATGACGAAGGGAAGCCAGCCGACAGACGGCGGCAACTTGATCCTGTCGGAAGACGAGGCGAACGATCTGCTCGCCAAATATCCGAATTTGGCTACCGTAATTCATCCATTTATGGGCGCCCGTGAATACATTAATGGGAAGACTCGCTACTGTCTTTGGTTTGTCGGAAAAAGCTTGCCAGATTTCAACTATCCGGAGATTCGCGAGCGATTGATGGCCGTCAAAGAAATGCGTGAGAATAGTCCAACAAAATCGGTTCAGAAAGACGCTCAAACACCGGCACTGTTTACTCAAATCAGACAGCCTGAAACCAATTTTCTTGTTTTGCCGAAAACAACTTCAGGAAGACGAAACTATATACCTATTGGTTTCATGAATCCGGATATTATCGTTAGCGATAAATTGCATTTGATACCACAGGCAGATTTGTTCTTATTTGGGTTACTTGTTTCTCAAATGCATCAAGCTTGGATGCGAGTAGTGTCTGGCAGATTAAAGTCAGACTATGAATATTCGCCGTCTGTTTACAACAGCTTCGTGTTCCCGGAAGTCACCGAAAGCCAGCGTGCGAGAATTGCAGAATTTGCGCAAGGCGTACTTGATGCTCGCGCTCTCTATCCTGAGGCAACCCTAGCCGACCTCTATGACCCCAACAACGAGCTTTTCTATCCTGAGCTCATCCAAGCCCACAAGAAGCTTGATGCCGCAGTTGAGGAAGCTTATGGGGTGGATTTCAACGGCAACGAAGAGCGTATGGTCGACCATCTCTTCAAGCTGTACGCAGCGGCAACAAACGCGAGCTAAGTCTGAATAGGAGCAAGAGTCTGAAACGCTCTTGCTCCTTGCATGCCATCACTTTGGCTGCCTCCTGTACCGGTCTAGAAACACCTTCTGTGCCGCTGAAACCTCGTCTATCCCTTCCTTGATAGCGCGATGGTCAGCCTCCAGGTTCTCCAAAGCCACAGTTGCCTCTATGAGCATATCGCGCAAGGTGCGGTTGATCTCAGAGCCGTGCCTGACCTTGAGCGCGATCGTGTTCAATGCCTTCGTTGCCTGGTTGAGCAGATAGCCTTGCCGTCGCGCATCCATCCACAGGCGTACCAAGGTTAAGGGGTCGATGATGATGGTACCGTCGGAATGCGCCTTCTCGTTCGCCTCGATCGGGAGCCTCACGATCAATCTAATGTAGTCGCTCGTGTTCACGCCGAGCGCGGCTGCCTCCGATTTGAGCTTCTGGAAGTCCGGCTCGTCGAGCCTGCATGTTATCGTGTGGGTCTTCTCGTCCATCGTGTCCTCCTTGTCTTTCGAAGGGGCGCGGGGGATCCCCCGCCGAGGACGAAGCCGCAAACGCTCGCCGGTGGCAACACCCAACAGTTGCCGCGGCGATGCAACCTTCGTCCGAAGCGGACTTGCCGAGCCTCTCGGCAAGCAAGTTCTATTATGGGATGCCGTGCGGGAAGCGCTTGGTATTACATAATAGGCTACTTGCTAAGAATCCTCTCTAAGCCCCTTCTGACCTGAAATTGAAACCTGTGTCAAACTGCGCAATCGCGAGTCCTAGAGGGCGCGAGAGCGCTTCGGTGCCTTGTGCCACCGTTGCCACGTTTGCACCTGAAACTCTTTTGCATGTCTCACTTCTTCCATGCCGATAAGGTGGCAACCGTAGCAACTTCCATTTCCTCATTTGCGCTCGATCGCAAAGGCGCGTTGCACGCCGTAGCTTCCGACCCTGCGCTTGCCGTCGAGCATCCGAAGGCAGCTAATCGAGTTCTGCAGGAGCGCCGAGACCTCCATCTGGTCGCGCCGTCGCTGCGTCTCCCTCGGGATGCCGAGCGCCTCTTCCATCGCCTGCACCGTGCAGACGATCTCGCCCTCGTCAAGGCCGCCCAGCCATTGCTCGATGATCCCCGTCCTGGGATCGTCTATGCCGGACTGGTCTTGGAGCTCGCGCGCCTGGGTCGAGGACGCAGCCGAGAGCGTGAGCTGCCAGCTGCGACCGAGCGTCCCTTCTCGGTACCCCTGATACGCCTCAGCCCATGCCTGCGAGAAATGGCTTGCCGCCTCATTGGAGAACAGGCTTGGAGTGGCTATAATAGATTGGACAATTTGATAAGGGACTTTTCCTGAGAGGAGAAAGCTATGAGGGATCCTAAGCATCCTCGACGGTTCACCGAGGAGTTCAAGCGTCAGATAGTCGATCTCTATCACTCGGGCAAGCCGCTTAAGGATATCGAGATTGAGTACGACCTCGGGCATTCCACAGTGTGTAGGTGGGTAAAGCTTATGGATGCCACCGGCTCCACCCGCGCAGCCGACAACCGCACACCTGAGGAGCAGAGGCTGCTCGATTTGGAGAAGGAAAACAGGCGGCTTCGCATGGAGGTCGATGTTTTAAAACAAGCGGCGCTGATATTCGCACAAAAGTAGAGGTGATAGCAGCAAACGCCCGCCGCTACCCTGTATCAGCGCAGTGCGAAATCCTGGGCGTGGCTCGTGCGACCTATTATTACATGGTCAAGCGCGAAGATGCCGAACCGAAGCTGGACCCGCTCGAAGACGAGGTGGTTTCCATCTTTCATGAGAACCGTGGCCGTTACGGGGCGCGCCGTATAAGGGCGGTGCTTGCTCGGCGCGGAAAGGTCGCCTCTCGCCGGCGCATCGGCAAGATCCTGAAGACCAACAACCTTGCCTGCATACGGCGCAACTCGCGCCCCAAGGGCACAAAGAGGACACCGGTAAACGAAGCGGCGCTGCCCAACGTGGTGGACAGGGTCTTCAACGGATACGAACCCCGCACGCATATCTGCTCGGGTCTGACCTACGTGAGGGTCGGCAACAAATGGTGCTACATCTGCTTGCTCGTAGACCTGTACAACCGCGAGATCGTGGGCCACGGCGCAAGCGAGAGGAAGGATGCCCGGCTAGTGAAGTCGGCGTTCGCGACCCTTGATTTCCCGATATCGGATATCGAGGTGTTCCACACCGACAGAGGATCTGAATTCGACAACGCGCAGATTGACGAGATGCTGGAGGTGTTCGGCATCAACAGATCGCTCTCTAAGAAAGGGTGTCCCTACGACAACGCCGTGGACGAGTCGACCAACAAGACCCTGAAGGAGGAGTTCGTCTACCAAGAGACATTCTCGAGCCTGCATGATTTGCAGGTGAGGCTCTCCGACTACGTCCACTGGTATAACCATAGGCGCCTTCATTCAACCTTAGGCTACATGTCCCCAGTGGAGTTCCGGGAGGCAGGTTTATCTCTTTAAGATTTGTCCAAATAAGTGTTGACACTCCAGGAGCGCCAGGCAGAGCGAGGCAACGCCACAAATCGCTGCCGCGTGCAGGGGCTCTCGAACATGTCCGGCATCATGGCGGTGAGAATAGGCCTTGCGACGAGCATGAGGCGCGGCGAGGTGCTGGGTCTCATGTGGAAGGACGTGGACTTCGAGGAGGTCTGCGAGATCCATGTGAAAAGGTCCTACACGCCCGCGCTCAAGCTCAAGGAGCCCAAGACCAAGGCAGGGTTCCGAACGATCGCTCTCGATATGGCGACGGCAGAGCACCTGTTGCGATGGAAGCAGCTTCAGGCGGACTGCCTTGCCACCTTGGGCGAGGCGTTCGCGCAGAAGGGTGACACGCCCGTGTGCTGCACGGACGTGGGAGGGCTCTTCGACCCGACCAACTTCTACAGGTGGTGGGACCTGTTCCGCAAGGACAACGGCTTTGCGACCCTCAAGTTCCACGAGCTTCGCCACACACAGGCGACCCAGCTCCTGGCCAACGGCGTGGACGTGAAGACCGTGCAGACCCGATTGGGCCACGCCAATGCGTCCATCACCCTGAACTGGTACGCGCATTCCGTTCCCGAGAACGACAGGAAGGCTGCGCAGATCATAGGGGACTTGTTCGGCAAGATTGAAGACGAGGCTTCCGAGG
>PPYF01027615.1_pt1 | contig 34521 bp, 29 predicted proteins | sample 1559871 | NCBI WGS metagenome assembly PPYF01 (sample SAMN08240021, study PRJNA423297) | Human gut metagenome, whole genome shotgun sequencing project.
TGGTAGATTTTTGAATTTATACGATGTATAATAAAAATTAGGTGTAAATTAAGGATATAAGGAGTTTATGGATTCAATGTCAGATTTGTTATTGTATCTTGGAATTACAGTTATAGGCTATATAATAGGAAGCAGGATAAGGAGCCGGAAAGATAAGCTTTCGTGGACGGGCAAAGTCCAGACTGCCGCGATCACGGTCCTGGTGCTTCTCATGGGAATGAGAATGGGCTCCAATGCTGAAATCACGCAGAATTTGAGCAGTATCGGAGTATCAGCTCTGATCATGACGCTGCTGACGGTAGGCTTTTCAATATCGGCTGTTTTCCTTATCAGAAAGCTGATGAAGATAGATAAATACGGCAGGCTAAAGGATAGTGAAGGGGCAAATCAGCTGAATCCTGAGCTTGCTCAGGATACTGTTTCCGGAGAGGAGGAAGAGCAAAAGGGCGGAAATCTGATGACTGTGCTGATTATCATTGCTGTGATAATAGGAATGATAATCGGATACTTTGTCATAAGAGATATATTCGCAGGCAGAATGGAAGAGTTTGATTCTGCCGCCGGAATCGGAATCAAAGTAGGTCTCTGTCTGCTCCTGGTGTTTGTCGGCCTCGATCTGGGACTGGACGGCACGGTCGTCAGCAATTTTAAAAGAGTGGGCTTTAGAATACTTGCCGTTCCTGCCGCAACGATAATCGGAACTCTTATCGGGGCAGCTGCAGCTATGCCATTTATCGGCATGAGTCTCAGAGAATGTCTCGCTGTCGGCAGCGGCTTCGGCTGGTATACGCTGGCTCCGGGAATCATAATGGAAGCGGGATATCTCACTGCCAGCGCAGTTTCATTTTTGCACAACGTGATGAGAGAGCTTTTGGCGATAGTCTTTATTCCTTTGGTTGCCAAAAAAATCGGTTATCTTGAGACCACCGCCATGCCGGGAGCGGCGGCGATGGACGTATGCCTGCCAATCGTGGAAAAAGCGACGAGAAGTGAGATAGCCGTGTATTCGTTTGTGTCAGGCGTTATACTGAGCATACTGGTGCCTGTTTTGGTGCCTATAATAATAGGCTGATTGTGCTTAAAAGGGCGCGAACGCAAGCGCCATCACACTATTTTAGTCGTCCAGTCTTCAACATTGAGGATTCTTGTTACGAAGCTTTCATAAAATGACGGGTCGTGGGAAACGAGGAGGATTGTCCCCGGATATTCTGACAGAGCTCTTTTCAGTTCTTCTTTGGCGTCAACGTCGAGATGATTGGTTGGCTCGTCCAGGATGAGCCAGTTGTGCGCTCTGTTCATGACGACGGCAAGCCTTACTTTGGCGTTTTCCCCGCCGCTGAGAACGCGCATCTGACTGGTTATATGCTCGTTGGTCAGGCCGCATTTTGAAAGGCAGAGTCTGACTTCCCTGTTTTCCATAGACGGGAATTCCGCCCAGAAAGTGTCCAGCGCAGTCTTTTCCGAGGCTCTGCACGCTTCCTGCTCAAAATAACCTGGAAACAGATAATCTCCCAGAGCGACTTGTCCGCTTACAGGAGGAATCTGGCCAAGTATGGTTTTGAGCAGAGTAGTTTTGCCCAATCCGTTGGTTCCCACGACGGCTATCTTTTCGCCTCTTTCAATGGTGAAAGAGACAGGCTTTGTGAGAGGGACATCGTAGCCTATGACCAGGTCTTTGGCTTCTGCAACGAAGCGGCTCGGCGTGCGGGCCATCAGAAAGCTGAATTCGGGTTTGATCTTTTCCTGCGGACGCTGTAAAATTTCCATCTTGTCCAGCTGTTTCTGCCTTGAATTGGCCATTCCCCGGGTGGCCACGCGTGCTTTGTTGCGGGCTATAAAATCCTCCAGCTTCTCTATTTCAGCCTGCTGTCTCTGATAAGCTTTCAGCTCCTGCTCTTTCTGGACTTCATACATGCGCATGAAGTTTTCATAGTTGCCGGTGTATCGTGTAAGATTGCCGTCCTCGAGATTATATATCACGTTTACCACTGAATTGAGAAACTCCATATCATGGGAAACGAGTATGAAAGCGTTTTCATATTCGTTCAGATACCTGGTGAGCCATAGTATGTGCTGATGATCCAGATAGTTGGTGGGCTCGTCAAGAATCAGGATAGATGGGTTCTCCAGCAGCAGCTTTGTCAGAAGAACTTTTGTCCTCTGCCCGCCGGAAAGATCAGCAACGTCACGGTCCAGCCCTATATCGCCCAGGCCGAGTCCACCGGCGACTTCTTCTATTTTTGCATCGAGCTGATAAAAACCGCCTGTTTCAAGCATCTGTTGTATTTCCCCGGCCTCTTCCATCATATCGTTCATCTTATCTTTGTCAGCTTCGGCCATATCTTCATAAAGCTTCAGCATATCCTGTTCGAGACCGTACATATCGTCGAAAGCAGTCCTGAGCACGTCTCTGATGGTCATTCCGCTTTTCAGAACGCTGTGCTGGTCAAGGTAGCCGGCTTTTACGTGCCTGGACCATGTTATCTTGCCCTGATCCGGCATCAGCCTGCCTGTGATTATATTTAAAAACGTTGATTTACCTTCGCCGTTGGCTCCGATGAGGCCTATGTGCTCTCCCTTGAGCAGGCGGAAAGAAGCGTCTTCCAGTATCTGTCTTGCACCGAAGCCGTGGGTCACGTTTTCTACAGTCAATAAACTCATCTTTTATGTCTCCTTAATTTCTGCCTGCTTCTTTTGCTTGTTTTTGTATAAATTTTCTGCAGGCTTAATTTTCAGCCGGTGAATATGATAACATAATAGTTTCTAAATGTGAAGAGAGGGCAGGAAAAATCGTGCGGCGATTGCTGCCGGATGCATGCACCTGGCTTTGATGATACTGCTAGTCCAGGTGATACTGCTAGCCCAGATTATACTTGCGGCTTGGCAGACAAAAAGCGCGCTTCGTATCTCTGACGTAAAACGCGCTATGATTTTAAGGATTTATTTTATGAATGTGTACGCGTTCCTGCAGCTTCTGTGAGCCGACAAAAACCGAAAGTCTGGAACAGATCGCAGCACAAACTCTAAAAACTTATTTCTCAGACTTTAGCTGAAGTATCTGAAAACGCCCCTGACCTTGCCGAGGATTTTGACGTCGTTGACTATGATAGGGCTCATAGAAGAATTTTCAGGCTGAAGTCTAATGTGTCCTTTTTCACGGTAGAAAGTTTTGACCGTAGCTTCGCTTTCAAAGCCGTCTATCATTGCAACTACGATTTCACCGTTGTTTGCAGTATCCGACTGCTGAACCAATATGAGATCGCCGTCCATTATACCGGCTTCTATCATGCTTTCTCCCTTGACTCTGAGCATATAATTATTGCCTGGGGAAGCGTATCTTTCAGGTATTGGAAACGTATCTTCTATGTTCTGTTCGGCGAGAATAGGCGTTCCTGCGGCTACTCTTCCAACTACAGGTATATCTACTATATCGTTTCTACCGTATGATGAGACGTTTGAATATGTATTTTCGGAATTGCCGGAGTTTCCTGCAGGGTCTACCACCATCAGGGCACGCGGCTTGGATGGGTCCTTGACCAAGTATCCCTGTTTCACGAGGCTCTCAATGTCTTTATGAGCAGTAGATGTTGATTTGATATTCAGTGCGCTGCAAATTTCCCTCACTGTCGGCGGGTATCCCTTGGTTTTTATCTCATCTTTCATGTAATTCAATATTCTTTGTTCGCGTTCTTTTAATACTGCCATAAAGCACTCCTCCTTATTTCTAAATTAAATATATCATCAAAAGAACAAAAAGTAAACAGATGTTCACAAAAAATAAAAAGTATTTTTGCTTTTCTTTTTACGCGGAGTTATAATAAATTAAATATAAGATATTAAGGAGCGGACTTATATGACAGATTTTTCAGAAGTAAGTAAAAACTTGGTGGATAGGGGATATGATGTGAAGTCATTTTCTTCGGGCGCGGAAGCGGCCGATTATCTAAACGGTGAAATTGACGGAAAGACTGTAGGAATAGGCGGTTCAGCCACGGTGGAAAGCATAGGGCTTTTCGAAGCGCTTGATTCTCACAACGATGTGATATGGCATTGGAAGCAGGACGCTGATCAGGCGAGGAAGAAAGCGATGACGGCTGAAATTTACATAAGTTCAGCAAATGCCCTGGCAAAGACCGGTGAAATCATCAATATAGACGGCGTGGGAAACAGGGTTTCTTCTTTATTGTTCGGACACGAAAAAATATATTTCGTCATAGGAAGAAATAAGATTGCTGATGACTATGATTCAGCTGTTTCAAGAGCAAGAAATGTGGCTGCTCCCGGCCGCGCGAAGCAGCTTAACAGAAAAACGCCCTGTACCCAAGCTGCCGGCAAATGTTACGACTGCCGCAGTAAGGACAGAATCTGCAATGGCATGGTAGTCCTCTGGGGACCTATGGGCGGAATGGAAGCTGAAGTAATTTTGATAGATGAGGATTTGGGACTGTAATAGTCGTCAGACTATCATTTTATATATTTGCCGCGTAATAAAGAGGAGAATTGCCGCTTGCATTTCCCCTCTTATTATATTTATGTACAATTCACTGCTTTCATTGTAAGAAATTATGCCGATTATCTGCGGGATTTTGAAAAAGGACATCTGCTCCCTATGCATTGGTTGTTTTTATCTGAAAAATAACATGTTATCTTTTTGGATTCCATGGCAACGCCCAGATGTTCGCGGACAAAGCTTACGGCCTGCTGAATGGAGAGGTAAGAATCTCTTTTGCAGCAGCGCGGGCCGCCTATCATGCCGATTTTCTCCAATGATTTTGCGGTCATCTTGTGTGAAAGACCAAAGCTTTCGTTTGATAAAGGCGTGGCTCCGGTGACGATGGAAATAAACATACCAGAGCTGATTCCGGCGCCGCAGGCTCCCCAGAAACCACAAGAGCCTCCGGGTATTTGCTTGCCCCTGCTTACCATTTCAGACAGAGCGTCTTCAAGACTGATCTCACCGCCCGAATTTTTGTAAGCTGTTAAAAGCGCTGCTCCGACCATGATATGATGTTCCGGGCCATGCATATGACAAAACGGCATCTCCATCATCTGATTCAGTACAGCAACAGGATCCTTTGCCTCAGAACTCAGGCAGAAAGAGACAATATCCTCTATTCCGCTTGTATGACATTCATTGCACACATAATGGCCATTTATACATCTGGCTTTGCTCTGTTCTTTTTTATGGCAGATCGAGCACTCCATTTCAATATCCATATTCAGATATTCAAGAGGAGCTTTGCATATTAAACATTCTTCTTTCAATTTTCTGATTCCTTTGCAACATGCTGCAAGCAGCTTTTTTTATGACTCTTCAGAGGCCTTCTGATCGTATTGAAAGACCGCTGACTTTGTCAGTTTATATTCATTATAGCGGGAAAAAGATCAAAAGGCAATTCCTTGCGTTTAATATAAGAAATGTTCTCATTCATGATGAGCAGCCGTTAGATCCAATACCAAGAGCACAATGCTTCAGCATGCGGTGCTCCGCGCCCAAGGGTTCGATTCCCTTTAGTACAAAGCAAAACAGAGAGACTTGAAAAGTCTCTCTGTTTCATTGGTGCGCCCAGAGGGAATCGACCGCCTGCATCGGACAAGTCCTCGCATGCTGCTTTTTCGGCGGTCTTCTGACCGCCTCAAACCGCTCGCTGTTCAAAGCTTCACTGAAGCTTTTCACTTACGCTCGCGCCCAAGGGTTCGATTCCTCAGACAACATAAATAAAAGATAGAGGTATAAAATACCTCTATCTTTCATTGGTGCGCCCAGAGGGAATCGAACCCTCGACCTTCACATTCGGAGTGTGCTACTCTATCCCCTGAGCTATGGGCGCAAAGCGTATAATATATTTATAACACAGCCGGAGAAGTTTTTGAAGATATAATTTTTAGAAGCGGCACAAAATATATGAAATCAGAGTCAGGAATGTACACGAGCCCCTCTCGCTTTAGAGCCCAAAACCGAGATTACATTTAAGTGCTTTGGCAGGCGGCAGGTCTGCTTCCAGTGCTTGGTATACAAAGGATATGTATCGATGAGAGGGCTTTCTTTCGCCGTAAGTGCGGAAGTTTAAAGCAATCGAAAATGAGTTAAAAACAGTCTATAATGAGCTTAAAGCAGCCGAAACCGGCTGCGGTCATAGTCGATCAGCCCGTCGCGTTTCATTCGGCTGAGTTCCGCAGACATGGCGCTTCTTTCCACGCATAGAAAGTCGGCCAGTTCCTGGCGGTTAAAAGGAATTGTAAAATCACTCTTTCCTGCTTGTTTGGCTTGGGAAGAGAGAAAAGCCAGCAGCTTTTCCCGCGTGCTGCGCTTGGAAAGAAAATCGATTTTTCGATTGAGAAACAGGGCTTTTTCCGACACTATCCGCAGAAGATTTGAAATGAGTGTACCGTGAAAAGGACAGCTGCGGCTGCATGTTCTGATAACTTTTCCGCAGTCCATAAACATTATACGGCAGTTTTCCGCGGCAAAAACGCTGACCGGCATGGCATCTGCCCCGGCACAGGCAAAGACTTCGCCGAAAAGCTCTCCTGCGTCGACTTTCGCCATTATGCTCCTGTTGCCGTAATAATCTTCCTTTATAATATCCGCCTGACCGGAAATCACTATGCCCATGCAGCTGGCTGGGTCTCCCTCAAGCATGATTGCCCCGCCCTTTTTAAATGAAGACGATTTTGCGTTTAGGCATTGAAGCATCGCTTCCATCTCTTCTGCCTTTATTCCGCGGAAAATTTCAAATTCATATACATTTTTTAAACCTTCAAAATTTTTTTTCATACTTCCTCGTTTTGTTGTAAAAACAACAGTTTTATTTTTGATATAATACTATAATCAATTCATAAAATCAATGAATATTTGCGCAGATATTTGGAGGTGAACTCGGTGAAACCGAAAATTACGATAACATTGGTCGACAGAAAAGGAGAGTGCGGATGCCACAGAGGGCATAAGATAGGAGACAGCTTTGACTACGATAAAGACAGGGGACTGCTTTGTCCCATGGCGATGCATGTTGCTTTTCCGTACATAGATATTTTAAGGTATGGAGGAAAACCTCCTGTAAACAAGAACGGCGAAATCTGTTTCTGCTGTCCTGACAGCGATGTGATAAATGTTTTCAAGATCGAAGTAGAGAAAGGGTTGGAGAAATAGACCGGGAAAGAGGTCGAAACAGAAGCCGGGAAAGAGGTCAAGAAAAATGATTAGAAAAATTATAAAGATAGATGAAGAAAAGTGCAATGGCTGCGGAGCGTGTGCTGCCGCCTGCCATGAAGGCGCCATCGCAATGGTGGAGGGCAAGGCGAAGCTGATGAGAGAAGATTACTGCGACGGGCTTGGAGACTGCCTGCCGGCGTGTCCGACCGGGGCGATAACTTTTGAAGAAAGGGAGGCTCCCGCATATGATCATGAGGCGGTTTTGGCCAGCAAAGCTGCAGGCCGGAAAGAAACAAATACTGCGGGCGGCGGCGAAAAAAACGGCGCAGGGCCAAACTGGACGGGCGAACATTCTGGCTGCCCTGGAAGCAGAGCGATGGCAATAAGGAACGCGCAGACAGCGGAGAAACCAGAAAATACAGCATCATGCCCCTCGGGCCATTCCGGCGGACATACCAGAGCCGAAAGCCAGCTTGCCCAGTGGCCTGTGCAGATAAAACTGGCGCCGGTGAAAACCGGATATTTTGAAGGCGCCAATCTCCTGATAGCCGCTGACTGTACAGCCTACGCTTATGGCGATTTCCACGACAGATTCATGCGCGGAAAAGTAACCCTGATCGGCTGTCCCAAGCTGGACGAGGGAGATTACAGCGAAAAGCTGAAAGAGATTATTTCCCAAAATGACATAAGGAGCCTTACCATCGTGCGCATGGAAGTTCCTTGCTGCGGCGGGATAGAGGCGGCGGCTAAAAGTGCCCTCAAAGAAAGCGGAAAGTTCATACCGTGGCAGGTCGTCACTATTTCTACTGATGGAAAAATTTTAGAATAAAATATAATTTATGCCGGCAGCATGACAGCCGGCTTTTTCTTTAATTTGCTAAAAGTATGGACATTGAAGCGGATGTCATTTAAAATACTAGTGGAAATAAATTCAAAACGGAGTAATGAGATGAGCAAGATATATGAGGTAATGAAAAAATACGGCCGCATTATGGCTGAACAACCGTATCCGGTGGGAGAAGCCGCAAAGATGATACTGCAGACGTCAGAGGGAGTTTTCGCCACGAGGGACGGAGCCGATATGGGGAATCTTGAAGAAGAGGACATAACGCAGCTTGACATGGACGCGCTTCCGATTCCCAAAAGCGACGTCAGGGCTGTTGTGTATTCGCAGACTCCTTTTTGCCAGCAGGCGCTGAGAGAGGCCAAGCCTTTCAGAGCTTGTCTTGACGATATGGCTCAGATTTTCGGCCATACAGCGTACATAGTGGACGGAAGAGACAGCAACAAATCTATGGGAAAGTCTCTGGTCAAAGCGCTTAAAAACAACGAGGGCTGCTTCGTTCTCAAGGGGATAAGCAAGGACGGAGAAGGCATGGGCTATACGATGACGCTGGGGCGGACTCTCTATGAAGCTGTAGTTGCAATGACGGTGATTGAAAAATCGGCAGAAGTATTTCTGCTGGCGGAAAAACTCGGCGGCAGCAAGCCCATTCCCAAGTGGGAGGCCAAGCTGATGAGAAAGAAATATAAGAAGAAATATTCCAGAGCTGAAGAAGCAGTCAGACTTGTGGAGGTTGAATAGATGGAAGAAAACGCAAGACAAGCTCTCATCGAGATGGAAGAGAATATCAGACAAGCTCTCGTCGAATACGGGAAAAAACTGGTCGAAAGGGGACTGGTTCAAGGAACCTGGGGGAACATTTCCATAAGACTGGACGACAAAAATATGCTGGTAACTCCTTCGGGACTGGATTACGAAAGACTCACGCCAGGCGATATGGTCAAGGTGGATATACAAACTCTCGCTCATGAGGGAGAAAATAAGCCGACGTCTGAAAAGGAGCTTCACGCGGAAATATACAGAAACAGACATGATGTTGGAGCCATAATACATACTCATTCAAAGTACGCCTGCGTTTTCGCGGCGGCCAAATGCAATATGCCTATTCTTCCTGAGTATCGCGATGTTTTCGGTGAAGAGCTGAAAGTGGGCGAATATGCTTTATCAGGGAGCAAAGCTCTGGCGAAAAATACCGCAGCGGCTCTTGGCAGAAATTTCGGTTCCATAATGGCCAATCACGGCATGATTGCCTGCGGAAAAGATATAGAGGTTGCCTTTGAGAACTGTTCTAAAATAGAAGAAAACGGCAGAAAATATTTGATGGAAAGATGAAAACCGCTTGATGGGGAAGATAAGGACCGGGGAACGACTGCGAATAAGCAATACAAAGATAAAATCAGGCCATAAATTTACAGGCCTGATTTTCTTTCTTTTTTATACAATACCAGCATCACCAGCGACATCGCCAGACATATAGCCGCCACTATGAGCCATACCTGTGAGTATGTGTGCGTAACGAGCAGATATCCAAAGAGCAGAGGCCCCAGGCAGCGGCCTATGCCGCGTGACATTTCGTAAGTGGCCATTCCGCGGCCTTTGTGCGTTTCAGGCGACTGGTTTGAGATATATACGCCTGCGCCTGTGGATATGAGGATTTCACCGGACGTCCATATGAGAACTGCCGCATATAAAAGAATCGGAGTTTCCGTCAGGCCGTAAACTGCAAATCCTGCGGCGTAAAGAAGAGCTGCAAATATCATATTGAAAAGCTGATGGTGCTTCTTTGTAAAAGATATGAGCCAAGGTGTGAGCAGAACCACTGTAAGTCCGTTGACCGACCATATCAGCGAAGAATATTTGGAACCGCGGCTGAGTCCGAAAATGTCGCTGAAATGGAGCGGCAGCATATAATCTAAAGCTATGTAGCAGAGGGTCAGGATTATCAGGACGATTATGAATATCAAAAGAGACGGTTTTGAAAGGATTATCGAAAAATAGGACTTTTTTTCGCTTTTTTGGCCGGAACCGTCGTCAGAAAAAGCCTCGGCCGGCATTATGGCGGACACGCTTGCAAGACCTTTGTGCTCCGAAACTTTCAGCTGCACGAGGACGAAAGTGAATATGAATGCGAAAGCCATCCCAAAGAAAATCCAAGGCATGTGGTCATAGAAAAGCAGACCTGCTATAACAGGGCCGATCGAGCTCCCTATATTGCTGGCCAAATATAGGAGGGAAAGGGCTTCTGTTTTATTATTCTCGTCGCACCAGTCGAGGACCATGGCCGATACTGAAGGTGTTACCGCGCTGAAAAAGAAATAGGCAAGGACGATGAAAGGAACGACCATCCGCTTGGTGCATATAAAACCGGAGATGATCATGACGATGACGACCATCATCGCGAAAGCAGAAAATACTTTTTTTCTGCTGAAAGAGTCTGAGAGCTTTCCGCCGATTATTGAACCGGCGACATTTCCCACCGCAGTCATGACCATTATATAACCGGCAATGACTGATGAAAACCCCAGGACGCTGGTCAAAAGCAGAGACATGAAAGGAAATACGAACATCAAGCCCATAGAGACAACGGCGCGGGCCAACGCTAAAAAATAAATCTGCACGGGAAGTCCCCGGTACTGCCTTAAAGCCTCCACTCTAATACCTCCGCCGATTTATGCTTTCATACATATTGGATATAGTAAATTTTTGATATTTAATATTGGATACTGTTATTGGATATTGCAAATTTTTGATATTGCTTCTGATTCGATGATACTATAATGGAAGAACAAGTGTCAATTACGAAGTTTGCGGCAAACACGATTGCGGAGCTGGCAGTTCGCCGCGGATGGCAGTGTAGGCAAATGTAAAAAGGAAAGTGAAAAAGGCAAAAGTATATTGACAAAAATTCCCATTTTGATAAAATGATTATGAGATGAATATCTTAGAGCCAAGGTAATTCACCCGGCTTGCCGGGCATTTACACCACAGGCTGCCGTCTGGCGGTTTGGTCACTCCCTCGAGGAAAGGGGGTGATAGCTATGTACATAACGCTTACTGAAGCAATTCAGCTTATGCTGCTTGTAATAGCCGTTATCACTCTTTGCAAAAGAGCGACAAATAACGCAAAACCGCCAAACTGATAAGTTTGACGGTTTTCAGAAAACATTTTCTGGACTGAACCGCCCGACTAAAAGCGGCAGCCCTTTTATTACCTAAATATTAGCACGCGAAAAATAAAAAGTCAAATAAAAAAATATTGACACCGGCAGCATACCATGGTATTCTATACGAGTATGAAGTAGAAGTTATCCGCTTCTCACCTGTCCGGCCATAGCACCAGAACGGGTAAATAGCTTTGAAACACAAGATTTTTTATGTGTGCAAGATGTTTACAGGCGGATACTTCATGTATCCGCTTTTTTATGTTTCGGCGTTGGCTCTTAAGACATTTCCGAAATATCGACAAAGCCCAGAGCTAAAAAAATCGGCTGAGACGACGTTGTCAATAAAAGCAAGCATTTTGGGAGGTGCAGTAACCATTAGCAAGGAAAATCTCATCAACGAAGAAATTCGTGATAAAGAAGTAAGAGTAATCGACTCTGACGGCAGTATGCTGGGAGTAATGCCGATAGAACAGGCGATGGATTTGGCAAACGAAAGAAAGCTGGATTTAGTGAATATTTCACCTAACGCCAAGCCTGCAGTATGCAAGATCCTCGACTACGGCAAATATCGTTATGAGCTTCAGAAGAAAGAAAAAGAAGCCAAGAAGAAACAAAAGACAACTCAGGTTAAAGAGATAAGGCTCAGCACGTTTATCGAAGAACACGATATTCAGGTAAAAGCAAAGACTGCGTCGAAATTTTTAGCTGATGGGGATAAGGTCAAAGTCGGTCTGAGATTCAGAGGAAGAGAAAGAGATTACGCCGCCAAGGGCATGGACGTGATGAACGCCTTTGCGGAAGCTGTTTCTGACGTAGGCGTGATCGAGAAGAAGCCTGTGTTTGAGGGCCGCAGCCTGACAATGGTTTTAGGACCTAAAAATGACAAATAGTTAATTTTATATGGACATATTAAATCAGGAGGAGTAATCATCATGGCAAAGAATAAGATGAAATCCCATAGAGGGGCATGCAAAAGAATGAAATTGACCGGAAGCGGTAAGATTAAGAGAAACAAGGCGTACAAGAGCCACATTCTTACTAAGAAGGCAGCTAAGAGAAAGAGAGGCCTGAGAAAAGCTACTACTTTAACGAGCGCGGACCTGAAGAGAATGTTAAGGTCAATGGCGAAATAATCGAGGTTAGGAGGTAAGAAAGATGGCAAGAGTTAAAAAAGGTGTTAACGCACATAAGAGACATAAAAAAATTCTGAAACAGGCTAAAGGCTTTTACGGATTAAAGAGCAAAGTTTTCAAGGCAGCTAACCCTGCGGTTATGAGATCCCTGAGATCGGCTTACGTAGGAAGAAAGCTGAAGAAGAGACAGTACAGACAGATGTGGATCGCAAGAATCAATGCTGGCGCGAGAATGAACGGAATCAGCTACAGCCAGCTGATGAACGGCCTCAAGAAGTCAGGCATCGAGATCAACAGAAAGATGCTTTCCGAGATGGCTATCTATGATGCGGCAGGATTCGCAACCCTGTGCGAAACAGCCAAGAAAGCTGTAAAATAGTATCAGAATAGAAATTTGAATATGCAAATCAAAACCGCCGGGCAGATATTTGAACCCGGCGGTTTTTTGATACGCAGCACAGTTTTCCAGCATGTTACATTATAGCTTTTCTTCACATAACTATAACTGGCGCAAATCATCAATCTGTGATAAAATATAACATAAACCCAAAACGGGAACTTTTAAGGAGCAAACAGGATGACAGAACAGACTTTGTTATATATAGCGCTCGCAGCCCTGGCGGCAGTTGCGGCGCTTTCCATAATACTCGTCAGCAGGCAGTCAGCCATGGCTAGGGAAATGAGCCGGCTCAGGCAGGAAACACAGGAGAATATCCAGCTTTCCCTGAAGACGTTCGGAGACATGATTTCCACTAACCAGAGAGACAGCGCCGCAGCCATGGACAACAGGCTTGCAGATCTCAACCATAGATTTTCCAATATGGCTGTCGAAAACGAGCAGAAGCTGGAAAACATCAGGAACACCATGGAAAAGAAGATAACTGACCTGACCTCTGATAACAATAAACAGCTGGAGCAGATGCGCATGACCGTTGACGAAAAGCTGCAGAAAACGCTGGAGGACAGGATAAGCCAGTCGTTTAAGCTGGTGAGCGAAAGGCTTGAGCAAGTCTACAAGGGATTGGGAGAGATGCAGACTCTGGCTTCTGGGGTCGGAGACCTGAAAAAAGTCCTTTCCAACGTCAAGACCAGAGGTATCTTGGGCGAAGTCCAGCTGGGCGCCATACTTGAGCAGATACTTTCACCGGAGCAGTATGAAGAAAACGTAAAGACTAAAAGTTCAGGAAACGAGAGAGTTGAGTTTGCCGTCAAGCTGCCGGGAGACGACGAGGGAGTCGTATGGCTTCCCATCGACGCAAAATTTCCGGGAGATGCGTATGCCAGCCTGATGGACGCCTACGACACAGGAGATTCAGCTGCGATAGAGGCGGCTGTCAAAAATCTTGAAAAGGTCATAAAATCTGAGGCTAAAGATATAAGGGACAAGTATCTTGACCCTCCGCAGACTACAGATTTCGGCATAATGTTCCTGCCTTTCGAGGGGCTTTACGCCGAAGTTGTAAGACGCGGACTGCTTGAAACTCTCCAGCGGGATTATAAAGTCAATATCGCCGGGCCGACCACTATGGCGGCGCTTCTGAACAGCCTGCAGATGGGCTTTAAGACGCTGGCCATTCAGAAACATTCCAGCGAGGTGTGGAACGTGCTGGGGGCTGTCAAGACTGAGTTCGACAAATTCGGAGACGTATTGGCGGCGACACAGAACAAGATAAATCAGGCCAACGCTGAGCTTGATAAGCTGATCGGCGTGAGAACCAGGAGCATAATCCGCAAGCTCAAGAATGTTACCCAGCTTCCGGAAAGGGAATCTTCAGAAATGCTGGGAATCGAAATGCCGGAGGCAGATATGTCCGGCGCGTCCGGGGGCCGGGCTTCATACAGTTCATCTGTACAATACGGCTCGTCAGGCTCATTGGGAGCACAGGGCGCATACGGTTCGGATGGCTTTTCAGATGACACGGACGAATAGCGAATAACGCAATGAGCCAAAACGAATAACGCAATGAGCCGCCGTTGTTATGGTTAAATTTGCTTAACGCAATGCGTAAGGCCAGGGAAATAAGGGTAAGATATAAATATGAAGATTTTTGCAATAGGAGATCTGCATCTGTCTTTTGGCGAAGGTGTGGAAAAACCTATGGATATATTCGGAGACTTGTGGCAGGACCATGCCGCCAGACTTAAAGCGATGTGGCAGGAAACCGTGTCCGGCGATGATATAGTCATACTGTGCGGCGATATTTCATGGGGGCTGAGACTAGATGAAGCCGAAGCTGATTTCCAGTGGATAAGACAGCTGCCGGGCAAGAAAGTCATCTTCAAGGGAAACCACGATCTGTGGTGGCAGTCCGCCGGAAAGCTCAACAGATTATACGGAAGCGAAGATATGACGTTTGTCCAAAACAAATGCTATGTCGTGGAAGCCGGAGGAAAAAAGACTGCCGTTTGCGGCAGCAGAGGATGGATATGTCCGGGAGAGGAGTTTTTCACTGAAGCGGACAGAAAAATTTATGAAAGAGAGCTGGGCAGGCTGAAACTTTCACTGGAGGAGGGCAAAGCTTCAGGGGCCGATGAGATAATAGGCGTACTGCACTTTCCGCCCACAAACGATAAGATGCAGGATTCAGGATTTACAAGGCTTATGACGGAATACGGAGTAAAGATCTGTGTTTACGGTCATCTTCACGGAAAAGAATCTTTCAGGAAAGGCTTGCAAGGTATATTCAACGGAGTCAGATATGAGCTGGTATCGCTGGACTACCTGCAAGGTCGGCCAAAGGAGGTTATATTATGAGTAAAGTTGTATTGATAGTTACAGACAGCATGGGAGTGGGAGCCCTGCCTGACGCCGCAGCGTACGGAGATGCAGGAGCCGATACTTTCGGTCATATACTGGAAAATAAAAGGGACATCAAGATTCCCAACCTGATTAGACTGGGAATAGGAAATATCCAGGGGGTTTCGTGGAAAAATCTGGCCTGTGATAAACCTATAGGAGCTTTCGGCAAGATGGCGGAGGTTTCAAAGGGCAAGGACACGATAACAGGACACTGGGAAATCGCCGGAATATATACCAAGACGCCGTTTAAAACTTACCCGGAGGGATTTCCGAAAAGCTTTATTGAGGAGTTTGAAAAGGCCATCGGCGTAGGCATTTTGGGCAATTATCCTGCTTCAGGCACGGAAATCATAGAAAATCTCGGACCGGAGCATGAAGCCACCGGCAAACCGATAGTATATACTTCCGCCGACAGCGTGTTTCAGATAGCAGCCAATACAGACGTCATACCGCTTGAGAGGCTTTATGAGATATGCGAAACGGCACGCCGCATGCTGGTAGGAGACGTGGCCTGCGGAAGAGTAATCGCCAGACCTTACGTGATAAAGGACGGTCAGCGCGTCAGAACGTCTGACAGAAAGGATTACGCTGTTTCGCCGCCTGAAGACACTGTTCTGGACAATATTAAAAACGCAGGAAAGACGGTCTATGCGGTGGGAAAGATAAGCGACATCTTCGACGGCAAAGGGGTGACCGAGGCAGTTCATACATCCGGCAACATGGACGGCGTTGACAAGACCATAGAAGCGCTCAGGATGGATTTTGACGGCTTCATCTTCACCAATCTGGTGGATTTCGACTCACAGTACGGTCACAGGAGAGATGCTGTCGGATATGGAAAGTGCATAGAAGAATTTGACGCTCGGATACCTGAAATAATCGAAGCACTGGGCGATGACGACGTGCTGATGATCTGCGCCGACCACGGCAACGACCCTGTGCACAGCGGCTTTGACCACACGAGAGAATACGTTCCTATTCTCATATACGGAAAGAAAGTTAAAGCAGGCGCCGACATCGGCATACGCGAAAGTTTTGCCGACGCGGGAGCTACAGCGGCTGATATTTTAGGAGCAAAAGCAGCAAAGATAGGAAAGAGTTTTAAAGAGGTGATTCTCTAATGAACATGGTAGATTTGATTCAGAAAAAGAAAGACGGAGCAGCGCTGTCCGCTGAAGAGATAAAATGGTTTGTAGACGGATACGTGGCGGAAACCATTCCTGATTATCAGGTCTCCGCCATGCTGATGGCCATATGCTTTCAGGGGCTGGACAGGGAAGAGATATTTCACTTGACCGACGCGATGCGCTATTCAGGCGATACCATAGATTTGTCACCTATAGAGGGAATTAAAGTTGACAAACATTCGACCGGCGGAGTGGGAGATAAGACCACCCTCATAGTAGGACCGCTTGCCGCAGCCTGCGGCGTTCCCATCGCCAAGATGAGCGGCAGAGGCCTTGGCTTTACAGGGGGAACGGTAGACAAGATGGAATCCATACCGGGCTTTAGGATAGCTCTGGAGCCGGAGGAATTCCTGAGCCAGGTAAATAATATAAAGCTTTCTGTGATAGGACAGACGGCGCATATAACGCCGGCGGACAAGAAGCTTTATGCGCTCAGGGACGTGACTGCCACCGTGGATAATTTCGGCCTGATAGCCTCCAGCATCATGAGCAAGAAGCTGGCCGCCGGAAGCGACGCCATAGTGCTGGACGTAAAAGTGGGCGACGGAGCTTTCATGGAAAACGAAGAAGACGCCAGGATACTTGCAGACCTGATGGTCGATATAGGAAACAAAGCAGGCCGCCGCACTGTGGCCGCCATCACGGAGATGGGTCAGCCTCTGGGAAAAGCCGTGGGCAACAGCCTTGAAGTCATAGAAGCCATAGAAACTTTAAAGGGAAACGGCCCCGACGATATAACAGAGCTGGCCGAGAGGCTAAGCGGAATCATGGTATATCTGGGCGGAAAGGCAAATACGCCTGAAGAAGGACTTGAGATGACGAAAAAGGCCCTTAAAGACGGCAGCGGCCTGGCTAAGCTGAGGGAATTCATAAGCGCTCAGGGCGGAAATCCTGATGTAATAGATGATTACAGCCTTTTCCCTACTCATTCAATCAAGAAAGAGCTGACGGCAGCGGAAGACGGATATGTCCAGAAGATAGAGGCGAGAAGAATAGGTCTTGCATCTCAGCACACGGGAGCAGGACGCGCTACCAAGGAAGATACGATAGACTTGTCGGCCGGCATCTATGTATGCAAAAAAGTAGGCGACAAGGTCAAAGCCGGAGACGTTCTGGCCGTCTTCTACGGCAACGATGAAGCCAAGCTGGACAGCGCCATGAAGGAAGCTTCAAAGGCCTTCGTCATCGGAGAAGAGCCGGCGAAGCCGCCTAAGCTGATAAAAGAGATAATAGGATTATAATATAATCATAGTGCAGGCTTTCATTACACGGAGGAAATAGAGGCCGGCAGGGAAATTTGCCTTTGCGCCGGGCAGTCCGCGGGGATATGATATATCTTGTGCAGAGCAGTCCGTGGGGCTTGCGAAGAAGAAAATACTGAAAAAGGGGAGCAGAAGATGAACAAAGTAGAGAAGTACGTAAAAGATCATGAGGGATTGTGTGTAAAAAACGATACCATACCGCAGGAACTTTTTGAAAAATACGGAGTAAAAAAGGGACTCAGAGACTTAAACGGCCAGGGTGTTCTTACAGGACTGACCAATATATCTCAGGTCAGATCTTTCGACGAGGTGGACGGCAAGAAAATCCCGTGCGACGGTGAGCTCCTTTACAGAGGGTATGATGTCAGAGAGTTGGTCAAGGGCGGAATAGGACAGAGATATATATTTGAAGAAGGCGCATATCTTCTGCTTTTCGGTGAATTGCCGGACAAAGAAGAACTTGCAGGCTTCAAGGATATAATTTTTCAGTGCATGACGCTTCCGACCAATTTCACGAGGGACGTCATAATGAAAGCGCCGGGCGCGGATATAATGAATTCGATGACCAGGAGCATACTGACTCTAGCGTCTTATGACCCGCGCAAGGACATCCTGACGCTGGACAATGTTCTGCGGCAGTGTATCCAGCTGATAGGAATATTTCCGATGCTGGCGGTATATGGTTATCACGCGCATAATCATTACGACAATAACGGAAGCATGTACATCCACCGTCCGAAAGCCAGATATTCCCTAGCAGAAAATTTTCTCCAGATGCTGAGGCCGGATATGCAGTTCACTGAACTTGAAGCCCGCGTCCTGGACATAGCATTGCTGCTTCACATGGAGCACGGCGGCGGAAACAACTCCACTTTTACGACCAGGGTGGTCACTTCATCAGGCTCCGATACTTATTCTGCCATAGCTGCTGCCATGTCTTCCCTAAAAGGCAAGAAGCACGGCGGCGCCAACCTGATGGTCATGAACATGATGGACGATATTAGAAAACATATATCGGACTATTCGGATAAGGAGGAAATCGCGGCATATTTAAAGAAACTTCTTCACAAAGAAGCTTTCGACAGAAAGGGTCTCATATACGGAATGGGCCATGCGGTTTATTCTCTTTCAGATCCGAGAGAAAGAGTCTTCAAAAAATTTGTCGAGCAGCTGGCAAAGGATAAAGGACGCGACAAGGATATGGAGCTTTACAATAATATCGAAGAAATCGCGCCTAAGCTCATAGCAGAAGACAGAAAGATATTTAAAGGCGTAAGTCCCAACGTGGATTTCTACAGCGGTTTCGTATACGACATGCTGGATATTCCAAAGGAGCTTTATACTCCGCTTTTCGCGGTAGCCAGAGTCGCCGGCTGGAGCGCCCACCGCATGGAGGAACTGATAACCGACAGCAAGATCATCAGACCTGCCTATATGAGCCTGGCGAAAAAACGCGATTATGTGGACAGGGAATCGCGTTAAGCCTATCGTGTCAGGCATAAAGCGGTATTTGAACGGCGCTTCAGGTTAAAACAGGAGTCGTCTTTGAACGGCGGACGCCGTTGCAGCTGAAACAGCCTCTGAACCAACGTCAGATGCCGTTATAGTTGAAACAGACCCTGGACGAACGTCAGATGCCGTTGCAGCTGAAACAGACCCTGGACTGCGAATCCCGTTAAAACTGAAATTTTTAAAGGCGAAGAAAAACGAATTTTAATATTGATGCAAAGAAATCATCGGCTGAATTTCATCTATGGATGTCTTCAGCCGGTTTTTTATTTTTGCACGGGCTTTGTCAATTGACTACTCTTTGTCGATTGGTTACTCTATGTAGATTGGATGGCTCTTGTCAATTGACCGCCCTATGAGCTTTTGACCGTATATTATCCGTCTTTTCGCATATATTTTATAGACCATATTAAGAAAGGACGGCGCTTTTATGAAATTTAAGAGGAAAGCAAAGAACGCTGAGAATTCCGGAGCAAAAAAGACTGCCGAAAATGAAAAAAGATTTTCCGCCGCGAAGAAAAAAATCTTCGTGACCGTATTGGGCTGTGCAGTTATCATGTGCGCGTTTATCGGCATAGGAAAAAATTTGCCGAAACAGGAGCCTATAGAACTGGAAACAGTGTCCGACTCGCCTGAGGAAGACCAGCAGAAGGCGCCATTTGAGGTGGCCGCTAAAGGCGCAGTCCTCATAGACGCTGACACAGGAGAAGTGCTCTTTCAGCAGGACTGTCACGAAGAACTTCCTCTCGCTTCCGTTACAAAGGTAATGACAATGCTCTTGGTTATGGAGGCCGTGGACGAGGGGAAAATAACGCTGGAGGACGAAGTGACCATATCTGAAAGAGCGGCTTCCATGGGAGGCAGCCAAATGTATATGGAGTTTGGCGAAACCCATACTGTAGAGGAACTGATGCGCGGCGTGGCGATGGCCAGCGCCAACGACGGCTGCGTCGCCTTGGCTGAATACGTGGCCGGCAGCGAAGAAATATTTGTCGAAAGGATGAATGAAAAGGCCAAAGAACTGGGGATGAGAGACAGCCATTTCTGCAATACCAACGGCTTGCCAGTAGCAGATCACTATTCAAGCGCATACGATATAGCATTGATGTCTAAAGAACTTTACCAATATGAAGAAACCCACGAGTGGTTCACCACCTGGCAGAGCAGCATAACCGTAGGACTTCCGGGAAAAGAAAAGGAGTTCGGGCTGACGAACACCAACAAGCTGATAAAACAGTATCAGGGCTGCAACGGAATCAAGACAGGATTCACCACAGACGCCGGATACTGCCTTTCAGCTTCCGCCACCAGGGAAGACACTCATTTAATAGCCGTCGCCTTGGGCTGCGAAACGTCGCAGATAAGAAACACCGAGGTGAGCAAGCTGCTGGACTACGGCTTTGCCAATTTTGAAACAAGGCGATATTTCCAGCAAGGCAAAGATAGACGAAAAAGTACATCTGCCTCTTAAAAAAGGAGACAAAGTGGGTGTTTTAAATGTATATCAAGGCGATGAAAAGATAGCCGAATATCCTCTCGTAGCAGAGATATCGGTGGAAAAGGCCTCTTTCGGAGAACTGGCTAAAAGATTGGTGAAAAAGATTTTCTGACCTGACTTTTGACCTGGTGAAGAGCAAAGAACTATGAGGCTTTCAGCTCTCAGACAATCGCAGCTGCCGCTGAATTGATAAGGCCTGTAAGATAAACGGCCAGGGGAGGACTGCCAGTAGGGAAATTTGGCGTAGAAAGGCTGCTCGGACGGAGTGACTGCCGAGCAGAGCAACTGACAGGTGGGACAACTGCCGGGCGAACCAACGGCCGGGTGAATCAACTGACAGGCAGACCAACGGCCGCTTGAATCAGCTGCCAGGAGGGCCAACTGCTGGTTGAATTAGTGCTTCGGGATTTTTACATACCAAAGAAAAAAATTCTGATAAACGGCAAGGAGACTGATGGATGGAAAAAGAATATATAATAGCCTTCTCATCATTTTACAAGGCTGCATACGCCCATGATTTGCTGGAAGAGGAAGGCATAAGCGCAACGCTCAGAAAACTGCCGACGGAACTGATAAGATCATGCGGCACAGGGCTTTACCTGAAAACATCCGATATACGAAGCGCGCAGGAGGTCTTTGAGAGAAGACAGCTTTCGGTACGCGGGATATATGAGATCAGAAAACAGAGCCAGGACGGCAGAAAGTACGTTAAAGTAAATTGATATGACAAGCGGACGGCTGCGCCAGACGGGTATTTTCATATACGTATATGTAAATATGCGCCGGAAGTTTGCGCCGCCCGCTTTGGATGTCGGATTTTTAATTATATTCGAAGCTGGCGGGACTTGATTGGCGGAGGCAAAGTGGATTTTATTTACTAGTTTTAGTGTTCTGTGGTATAATGTCCGCAGAAGATTATAGCGGCTACGCCGAGAGGAAGCGGCCATTGAAACGCCGCTTGGCTGACTGGAGGGCGTTATAATAAACCCAATAATCGTATTGTTCGGCTTCGCTGCAAGGAAGCGTTTATTGAATCACTTTGCTGAACTGGCTTTGCGGCAATTCATAAGGCGAAAACATTAGTTGAAACGCTTTTTACCTGAACGGAGGATACCGCAATAAAATCATTACTTTTTGATTTTGAAATACTGAGCTGAAAGGCATAGGTCAAATAAATGCTTTGGTCAGATTTAGGAGAAGTTGGCAAATTTTAAATTTGTTGCTGAAATGACAACATATTGAGATAGAAACTAGTAATTTTATAGAGTTTTAGGGTGTCGAATCGTGTCGATGTTGTACATTTTTAAGGTTTATGTTGATTTTGCCAACATATTTTCAAAAAAATGTTGGCAAAAACTTGAATATTACGAAATTTGACAACATTTACTTGAACTCATAGCTGATTCGACAAATTTCGACAGGCATGAACACAAAAGATGTTGGCAAAAATCAAGCAAAGAAAAGAATTGTACAACATTTTCCATAAAATTACAAGGCTGCGAGACTGTAAGATTACAAAACCACAAAATTTTAAACTGCAAAACTGCAGCCCATCGACATTGCATGATTAACGAAAATATAAACCAGTTTTTGAAACTGTAGTTTGTATGTGGTGTGGGAGTCTTGGAGCCATGGAAAACGACGGGTTACTGCTCAATGTTGTAGAATTTTTCAAAAACCATTATATTATACAACAATGCAGTTACGTTATGACCTCAAGAAGCAGCAAAAATAAAACAATGTTGTAAAATTCAGAAAAAAATTAAAAAAATGCAACATGCTTACTGCTTTATGTTGTGGAATTTTGAAAAATTAAGGAATTTTACAACATTGGACGTTTTTTGCACAGCAAAGACCACTTTTAGAGCAAGAGATGTTGTAGAATTTCATAAAATTTCTAAATTCTACAACATTGCGAATATTACAGGTAAATTGGTTCGAGCTTTGGGAAAAAATTGCCGGACTAGCTCAACCTTCGGCCTAGCCAAACTCTCGCCAAGATCAATGGTCAGCCGAGCTCAACCCTCAGCCGAGTTCAACCGCCGGCCAGGATAAACCATAAGTCAAGATTGACCGCCGGCCAAGGGCAGCCATCAGGCGGGAGAGGTGGTGGTTAGCCGGCCAAAGTCGGCCATAAAAGGCAAGTATAAAAGATAAACACAAAGAGCAGATATTACGGTTAAATTCAAATATAAGGATCAAATTTTAGGAGCGAAAGCTATGGACAAAATTATAAGGCTTAACGAAATCATCGAACGCAATATGACAGAAAAGTTCTTTCTGAAACAGATGGACATGTCGCGTGAAGAGATGGAGAATTTCCTTGAGAAAAAAGATATGGAAGCTTTCTGCCAAAAACTTTGCGGTGATACCGATGAAAGGGGACGCTTCATAGCGGAACAAGTTTTGCCGCATGCGGAGCCTATGCTTAGGGAATTGGGCCAAGAGCCGGAGGAAGGCTGGCTTAAGAGCTGCTACGGTCATGTATTGGAACAGCTTTTCCCCGGAAAGCAGAAAGACGAGGGCATCAAAGCTATGGCGACAGTCAAGGGGAGACTGTTCTTTCTTCAGCTGCTCAAATCGCTGTATACCATTGAAAAAGAGACGCTGCCTTTCGACCCTACCGTAGAAATGTGTTTCCTTACGCCGGAAGAGATAATGCAAAAAGGATATAACGAGGAATATCTTCGCCTGCTCAGAGTCGCCGATAGAAATTATCTCTACGAATTTATGCGGCTTGGCGTTGAAGTCAAACCTTACAATACTCTCGGACATATCGCAGGCGTTCACTATGTAGCCATGCATGCGGCGCGTCAGCTTGAAGCGCTTAAAGTACCGATAGATCTGGGGCTGGTTTCTGGAGCTGCGGCAGGACACGATATCGGCAAATACGGCTGCAGAAAGAGCGAGGAAAAGCGCATCCCTTATCTTCATTATTATTACACAGGCACGTGCTTCGACAGATTCGGTATGCCTATGATAGGCCATATTGCGGCCAACCATTCCACCTGGGATTTGGAAGTCGAGAATCTTTCCATAGAATCCCTCCTCTTGATATACGCAGATTTCAGAGTTAAAAGCAGCAGGAAGCCCGGCGGCGAGGAAGAAATACATTTCTATACTTTGGACGAATCTTTCCAGGTCATCTTGGACAAGCTGGACAACGTGGATGAGGCTAAAGAAAAAAGATACCGCCGCGTATACAATAAACTTATAGACTTCGAAAAATATATGATAGGCCTCGGCGTGGACGTAGCCTTGCCGGAAATACCGGTGAGAGAGCCTAAGCCGCCGGTTTCCGCGGCCAAAAAAGACGTGACACTGCTCAGAGGCGGACAGGTGGTAAGAGAGGTCAAGAACCTTTCCATCGAACACAATACCAAGCTGATGAATAAATTTTACAGCCAGGAAGAGTTTGCAGGACTTCTGGAAACGGCCAGGAGTGAAAAACAGTGGAAAAATCTGAGGACATATATTTCAATTTTCGGGGAATATTCCACCTACATGACTGAGAAGCAGAAACTTATGACCATAAGGTTTTTAAGCGAGCTTTTAGTTCACAGGGAAAGCGACATCAGAAATCAGGCAGGAGAGATAATAGGCCAGATAATAGCCCGTTTCAATGAGGAATATAAAAAAGAACTGCCGGAGGGCGTCAGTCCGCCGCCTAAGGAAATCAGCAATATTTCCCTTTGGCACAGCATGCTTGAATATATTCTCGTACCTGATTACAGGCTTACGGCTCAGCACGAAAAGTGGATCGGAAACAGCCTGAAAAGCGTAGTGTCGTCGCTGATTTCAGGATGCGCTGAAAGCAGGAGAAAGGGCTTTATAGATCTGTTTCTGCTCTGGTATAAAAAGACTGACTTGAGCGAAAGGAACAAAGAATCTCTTTTGCAGGCGGCGATGACTATAGACCCGAAGCTGTGTTCGCACGAACAGATAGAGGTGATGCTGGAATTTGCAGAGAGAATTTTCGGCGAAGAAGATAAAGGCCTGCGGGCTGCAGCGGCCGGAGTGAAGAATCATCTCCTTGGTGACAGATACGAAGAAAGTTATTATAAAGAACTTAAGATGTGCCTTGGCCTTGATCCGGAGAGGGACATAAATCCGGAGGAGCTTTCCGAGATGTATCTGGACAATCTGAAAGCCGGAACTCCTTGGCCGATCAAAGTAGCCAACATCAGACTCATGCTCAGGTCATTGGAGGAAAAGGCAGGCGAGGGTCAGGCTCTTCACGTGGCGACGCACCTGGGCAATCTGGTAAAAGTCAGCGAGACGGTGGTGGTGCGTAAAAACGCCGGAGCGGCGTTGGTTTCCATAATAGATAAGATGCCCCTTGAACAGAGAAATGAAATAGCTGTAGAACTGGGCAAAGGCCTTGAAATTGGAGATTATCAGTTTTCAAAATATATTCCCGATTATCTGGGAGTCATCATGCTCCATCTTCCGCCGAGAGAGCTGGATGAGCTTATCCTCGACTTGGAAAAATTCCTGGGAGGAACCAACGGTCAGGTGGCGGCGGCTGTTCTTCACACATTCGGAGTGATGGCCGAAAACTACAAAATATATGCTTGCCTGTTCGGAGACGAAGAGAGCGAAGAGACCAGAACAGCCAGAAAGCACAAGCTGATAAACCTGATAATCAAAGGGTTTGCCAATTATAACAGCGTCATAAGTCAGGAAGCTCTCTGGACCATAGGCATGAACATCTTCGCTTCCGAAAAACTCAGTTTGCCGGAAAAACATGAGATTTTCGGTCAGTGCGGCAAAAAACTGATAACGCTGTATGAAAACCGCAGCGAAAATCAACTGGATTTCTTCAATAATGCCGCCGTGCTCAAGCATATATATCGCTTTATCTCCGAATACGAGCTGGAAAACGGCGATCTTTTCGCATGGGAATCTGAGAAAGTGGCCTTTTTTCCGGGGACCTTCGACCCGTTCAGCCTGAGTCATAAAGCCATAGCGACGGAGATAAGGGATATGGGATATGAAGTTTATCTGGCGCTGGACGAATTCAGCTGGTCGAAAAAAACTCAGCCTCGCCTCCACAGAAGGAGGATCATGAACATTTCCGTGGCTGACGAAGAAAACATATACGTTTTCCCCGACGACATACCTATAAACATCGCAAATCCTAGAGACCTGGCTAAACTGAGAGAAATCTTCAAAGAGCGGGAACTTTACTTTGTGGCCGGCAGCGACGTCATAGAAAACGCTTCCTGCTACAGAAACGCGCCTTCCGAGAATTCCATACACTCGATGAATCATATAATTTTCAAACGCTCGTCGGACGAAAGGCGGGACGGTGCGAAAAACAAGAAAATCTATCCGATAACAGGCGATATCATAAACCTGCATCTGGAAGAATACTATGAGGACATAAGCTCCACCAGAATCAGAGAAAATATCGACTCCGGCAGAGACATATCCAATCTGATAGACCCGGTGGCACAGAATTATATATTTGAGAACAGCCTTTACATGAGGGAGCCTGCTTACAAACACATCCTGCAGGAGAGGGACATGAAGCTGGAGGAGTTCAACAAGAGCGATGTTTCAATTCTCGATGACATGGGAGAAGAACTGGACGCTTACGGCTACGACCTTGATGTGCTGCGCGAGTATCTGGGCAGAAAAGATGTAAAGACCGTTGTCATCAGAGACGGCAAGCTGGGGAATAAAGCAGTCGCCGCCGCAGCCGTCAGCAGACTGGACAGCATAGATCTGCTCAGCGCGTTCAAGGACCAGGATATAGCCGCTTACATCAGGAGCAAAGCCGCCGGTGCGATCGCGGTGATAGGCGGTCTGTTTTTCAGCCGGGAAAGCTCCATAACAAACTTAGGGCAGACGGTGCTGGTTGAGATGATCTCAGAACTTTTATCGAGGGACTATACCTACGTCGTATATCACCCGTGCCATCAGACAGGCCTTGACAAAAATATAGTAGACATCGTGAAAAAACAGGGCTTCGTCAACATAGCCGCGGACGGCACCAAGCCCATATACGCCGTGGATATGCGCTCGCCCGTGATAATCTTTAAAAATGTGGATACGATGATCAAGCATCCGCTGAACAAAAACGAAGCAGTGCTGGAAGCGGTGGAAAAAGCTCATAACAGACTTTTAAAGGTGCTCACTTCCATATATCCGTCGGAATTGATAGTTTCATACAACTCGGGAATAATGCACCATAAGATGATTAACCTCATAGCCAGACTGAACGGCGTAGCGCCGGTGCCATATAAAGATAAGGCTTACGGAAGCTGCATGGTGGTACCTTTCGGAAAAGTCCTGGCAGGCGTGGCTGTACCAAACACGGTGACAAAGACTCTGCATACGGAGAAATATTTCAGCAGGGACGTGCTGGATTTCACCGTCGAGGAAAGCAGCTTTTACTCTACGCTGGAAAACCAGATACGCACCATAAAATCTTTCAACAGGCCGGTGATTCTGGTAGATGATCTTCTCCACAAAGGTTACAGAATGAACGCTATAGACCCTATCCTCAAGGCCAACGATGTGGAAGTGGTCGAAACTGTGGCCGGAGTTCAGACAGGCCGAGGCAGAGATCTTATGACCATCAAGGAAAGAACCGTAGACAGCGCATATTTTTTGCCTAATCTCAAATGCTGGATAGACGAAAGCGCGATGTATCCATATATCGGAGGCGACTGTATGAAAGACAGAGATGTTTCCGTAGAAAAACAGGGCGTAGTGCCTTCGCTGAATCTGCTGCTGCCTTACGCAGTTCCAAGCTTCCTCGGAAATATCCCGGGAAGCAGCATATACGAATATTCGATGACATGCCTGGAAAATGCCAGAGATATCCTGAAAACCCTTGAAGAGGAATATCAGAAAGAATTTGAGCAGAAGCTGACGCTCAAGCGTTTGGGCGAAGTCATCGCCGACACGAAAAATCCTGACGTGGGCAGTTATGTAAAGCCGGACGAAAACATAGCGGCTTCCGCATACGTCGAAATGGATATAGAAAGACTGATAAGAATGAGAAAGATGTTCAGGTAAAATTGAAAGAGAAGTGTTCAGATGACTGAAAAGAATGAAAAGGATTTTGAAATGCCAGGAACGCCAGAAGTGCGCGCGGGCAGCAGCAATAATGGCGCAGGCCGCAGCCAGCCCGGCGGCAGCCAGCCTGGCGTCATCCAGCCCGCAGGTCGTTTCCGTAGCATATTTGAATTGACCGGCGTGCATGCCGGAGAATACAAGGCCGGCAGCTATTCTGACGGAGAAGCCGGGACGGATGGCCAAGCTTCCAGAGATTATGACATACCATGTCTGAAACTGGCAAAACCTCTGAAGCCCCATGGCAACCGCGTTAATATAGCGGCTCTGGGAGACGTAGGCGCGACTCTTTTGCTGGGGCTTAAACTTCTGGGAGCTGATTTGATAGATTCCATAGGAATATTTGACGTAAATGAAAACGTGGTAAAACGCTACGAAGCGGAGATGAACCAGATTGGCTGGCCTTTCGGCGAAAAGCCTTTGCCTCCGGTGGAAGCCGTTTCGGAAGAAAATCTCTTCGACTGCGATATGCTCGTGTTCTGTGCCAGCAAAGCCGTGCCGCCGATAGGAGCATCGGGCGACGTGCGCATGATGCAGCTTGAAGCCAACGGCGTTATAGCTGCCAACTATGGAAGGCTGGCTGGAGAAGCCGGGTTCAAAGGAATTTTTGCAGTAGTTTCAGATCCTGTGGATCCTCTGTGCAAGAAAGTTTTGGCTTCTTCCGGGCTGCTTCCGGGGCAGGTGAGAGGATACGGACTCGGGGTCATGAACAAGCGAGCAGAATATTTCGCGCGGCAGAAAGCAGCCGAAGGAGACATGCGCTTTGCCTCATATCTTGAAGAGGGACGGGCTTTCGGACCACACGGAGATGATCTGGTCATCGCCAACAGCATTGAGAATTACGACGACGAAATATCAAGACAGCTGACAAAACTCACTGTGGAAGCAAATTTACGCGTGCGCGAACTGGGCTTTAAACCTTATCTGGCGCCGGCGATTTCCTCAGGAGCCGTGTCTCTGCTTTTGACATTGGCCGGACAGTGGAATTACAGCTCTGCGTATCTGGGCCGCGATTGGCAAAAGCAGGAGAATGGGAAAACCGGGAAAGAGCCGGGTTCCTGCGGCGATTTTTCCGAAGATACCTGCAGCGGATTTTCTGAGTCTGCCTGCGGCGACCTTTCTGGAACTGATTGCGTCGGCCTTTCCGGAGCGTTCCTCGGAATAAGGAACAGAATATGCGGGGATGCTGTGGAAATAGAAGATCTTCCGCTGCCGCAAAAGCTTTATGACAGGATAGAGAAAGCATATAAAAATCTCTGCTCTCTCAAGTAAAAGCAGGAGCCAAGCTTTGGAGAACCGAGAGCAACGCTAAAGTTTGATTGCCGTTTTGCAGTTTGACCATAGGCTGCCCGGATACCACAGACCTAGGCATGCGGCACGCGAAGCGGATACCGCAGGCTATGTCAAAATCATGCGAAGCAGATACCGCAGATTATGTCAAAATCATGCGAAGCGGATGCCGCACTGACGGGATTAGAGGCCGCTTTTCTTGGATTGATGAAAAATGAAACATGGGGGCGATATGCTTGAAGCGAGGAGAACTTTGGATAATCAGAATACCGGCTGAGAAGAAAATCGGCAAAATCAAAAGTCGCCTTGACAAGATTTTAGATGAGGTTACAGCCGAAGCCGGAAAGACCACTTGCCTGCAAGCCGTAAACGGAGCCGATGAGTTTATCGCGGCGGCTGAGGATGGCTGTCTGGAAAATACGAGACTGATTTTTGCCGTTGAAATCCCGGCAAGCGGAATCAATTTGGAAGCATACAGGATACTGGATTTTCTGCAGAAAACTTTTGCAGCGTCTGGGAAATGTGATGACTGTGCGGATTCAGCAGCTGCGCCGAAAGGCCCGGCAAGCAGCTCCCCTGCCATGCTGAAAGGCTCTGTGGGAGGCGTGATCGTAGACGGCTCTTCCAGCCTCTATACAAAAGACATAGGCCGGCGATTTTTGTTCGCCGCCAATATGACGGGCTGCAGTTTCCCGGGAAAACCGCTTGTGGAAGCGACTTCTGACCTGGCCAATTTCAAGGTGGTGGCGAGGCTATGGAGCGTTGACCTGTATGGAGCTTATGTGAAAAGCTGTATATCGCTGGCAGAAAAAATCATATCTTTTTCCTTTGAAAATCAGCGCGAGCCGAACATAGTCGCCATTCATGCCAGCAGCCATAAGACCTCCAACAGTCTGGCTCTGTGGAGAATGATTTCTTCCGAGCTTGACGGCGCGGCTGAGGTCGAGGAAATTTCCATAAGAAACGGCCAGGTATGGGACTGCCGGGGCTGCAAATATGAAGATTGCCTCCACTTCGGCGAAAAAGGCGACTGCTTCTACGGTGGTGTGATGGTGGAAAAGGTATATCCGGCTATAGTCAAATGCGACATACTGGTGCTGATCTGTCCCAACTACAATGATTCGGTGAGCGCCAACATAATGGCATTTATCAACAGGCTGACATCGGTTTTCAGGGTCAACGATTTTAGCAAAAAGCGGGTTTACGCAGTCATCGTCTCAGGCTACAGCGGCGGAGATATAGTCGCCCAGCAGGTAATCGGAGCGATCAATGTGAATAAGAATTTCATGCTCCCGGCAGGTTTCGCGCTGATGGAAACGGCCAACGATCCCGGAGACGCAGAAAAAATCCATGGTATTGAACAGAGATGCCGCCGGTTCGCGGAAAAAATGCTGGGGAAATGATTGAAAGTTATTAAAAAGAAAGCAGGGCGAAATATGGATTATACGATGATAATCGCCATAATAGGATGCGTGACAGGCGCGGCGTCGCTGATAATCGAAGCGGCGCAGTATTTCTCCGGAAAAAGCCGGCTGAAACTTGACACGTTCGACGAGCTGAATAATTTCATATATTTTGAGAAAGATTCTTTTGACGAAAATGTGATTCACTGCTTTCTCAACCTCAGAGCCATCAACACCGGAGGAAAATATTCTATTATTCAGGACGTCTATATGCGCCGGCCCGGATACGGAAAGAAGGGGAAAGACGGCAAAAGCGGAGTGATATATCCCTATGGCGTGTTTTCCGCCACTCCGTGGAAATACTGCAACGGCTGCGAGATGGAAAATCCGCCGAAAATCCACATGCCGGCCAGCATACCTGAGGGAAATGTATTCGAAGCGGTTTTCGCCTTCACTGACATAGACGACGAATGTTACAAAACTGAAGAATCGTTTTTACACCCGGTTTTATGCGTGGTTCTGGCGGACGGAACTGTTAGGGAACTTCCTGTGCAGGCGATAATGCACGGAGAGCACGAATTTAATTTTGTAAACAGTGTAGAAGACAAGAGATATTCCATGAAGCCGGGCGACATATATGAGGACGCGGCCGACGAACCTCAGGACAGAGGCTTGCCAAAGGCCGGCATAGGCAGTGAGACTGGCGCGAGTAGTACAGATGGTGCGGCTGACGGAGCATATGGAGCCGATGAGTATGACGAATAGCGTAAATTCATCGAAAAGCGAAAAGATGGCAGACGATGAAGAAAGAGAGGGCGAGATAAAAAAATGACGGAAAAAACGGCTGTAGTTACTGGAGCGTCAAAGGGCATAGGCTTTGAGATAGCTAAAGTTTTGCTTAAAAACGGATATAAGGTTTACGGATTGGCGAGGTCGGAATCCTCGCTCGGTGATGTGATCTGGAAAAAATGCGACGTCGGGGACAGCGAAAGCGTACATAAAGTGTTTTCTGAACTTCTGGAGGAAAACAGAAAAATCGACGTCTTGGTTTGTAATGCGGGAATAGGGATTTCCGGAGCGGCGGAATTTATACCGGAAGAGGACTATCGCTTGCAGACCAACGTCAATTTTAACGGCGCGGTCAGGTGCGCTCAGGCGGTGGTTCCATCTATGCGCGAGGCGGGCAGTGGAAAAATCGTGTTTATTTCCTCTTTGGCGGCCATATTTCCTCTGCCGTTTCAGGGATTTTATTCGGCGACAAAAGCGGCCCTCAACGCTTTCAGCGATTCTCTCGGAATAGAGCTCAAGCCTTTTGGTATAGAAACGTCTGCGGTTATGCTCAACGACGTCAAGACTGAGTTTACGGAAAACCGCAGGAAAACGGTCGTAGGCGACGACGTGTACGGCGGCCGTATAGAAGCATCGGTGTCGAAAATGGAAAAATCGGAACAGAGCGGCATGACTCCTGTTCAGGTCGCAGAAACGGTAGTAAAAATCCTGAAGAGGAATCACTTGCCGTCTCACAAGATAGTAGGTGTTTCCAACGAGTTTTTAGGCTTTCTGTTCAGAATATTGCCGACAGGCATACTGATGAGGCTCCTGAAGATAATCTACGGGTAAGCAAATCGTGCGTAAAAGGTTGCGCGCCTGTAAGATTGAATGTAAAATGAAAAATTCTAACGAAAGGATATTCTTAGTAAAATGGATAAAACTTTTTATAATGAGATTAAAGAAATCTTAATTTCAGCAAGAAATAAAGTTTACCAAACAGCCAATTTTGCAATGGTTGAGGCATATTGGAATATCGGAAAGTCAATTATAAAAGAACAAGGCGGCAATGAAAAGGCAAATTATGGGACAGGTTTATTAAAAGAGTTATCAAGGCAAATGACTCATGATTTTGGAAAAGGTTTTACTGTGACAAATTTGAAGTATATGAGGCAGTTTTACTTGACATTTCCAAATGGTCACGCACTGCGTGACGAATTAAGCTGGACACATTATAGACTTTTGATGAAAGTAGAAAATGAAAGTGCAAGAGACTTTTATATGAGGGAAGCTGTAAAATCACAATGGAGTACAAGACAGCTTGAAAGGCAAATAAATTCTTTCTTTTATGAAAGATTATTATCCAGCAAGAATAAAGAAGAAGTTTCAGCAGAAATTCAGACATTAGAACCTGCTAAGAAGCCGGAGGATGTTATTCGAGACCCATATGTCTTGGAATTTCTTGGTTTGAGTTCAAGTAACGATTTTTAAGAAAGTGATTTAGAACAAGCGTTGATTACTCATTTACAAAAATTTCTTTTAGAGCCTGGCAGAGGATTTTCCTTTGTTGCCAGACAAAAGCGAATTACTTTCGATGGAAGACATTTTAGGATTGACCTTGTATTCTATAATTATATTTTGAAATGTTTTGTCCTGATAGATTTAAAAGTTGGGGACTTAACACATCAAGATTTTGGGCAGATGCAGATGTATGTTCATTATTATGAGCGAGAATTAATGAACGAAGGAGATAATCCACCGATTGGAATTGTATTATGCGCAGATAAAAGTTAATCAGTAGTTAAATATACATTGCCTGAAAACGAGAAACAAATTTTTGCTTCTAAGTATAAGCTATACTTACCGAGCGAAGAAGAGTTGTTGGCAGAATTAAATAGGGAATATGAAGCATTAGAAGCTGATAAGATATAAAAAATATTGGAGATATGAGGAACTATGACCAACTTCGATTTTCTGAAAAAAGACAAACAATTTAACAGCTTTGCAGAGGCAGCGTTGTTGAAATCTTTACAAACATGAACGTATGGAACGGTATCAGAAAAGTTATAGATAATATCAATTCAAACGCTACAGCATAGTATTCAAGCCTGAAAAGGAGCTAAAAAATGATAGATACAGGAATTAAACCGAAAGTTTTGAGTGAAATAAAAGAAATTGCCCAAAGACATGGCATTAAAAATATTATATTGTTCGGTTCAAGGGCAAGAGGCGATTATTATCATGCCAGCGATATAGATATTGCGGTGTCGGGAGGAGATGTAGCAGGCTTTGTTTTAGATATAGAGGAAGAGACCTCTACTCTGCTTGAATACGATATAATAGACCTTGAAAAGCCGATTGCTGATGAATTAAGAGCGTCTATAGAGAGAGAGGGGAAGGTTATATATGAAAAAATATGAAAATTTTTGCGCGGCCTTAGATAATCTTGGAGAAATATACAACTATAAAGAGCCGTATGATACGGTTATACTTACGGGCCTTGTAGGCTTATATGAGATATGTTTTGAGCAATCATGGAAAGCTATGAAAGAAATTTTAATGATTCATGGATATGAAGCGTCGGCAACCGGCTCGCCTAAGATGATATTAAAGACAGCCTTTAAAGCAGGAATGATAAAAGATGAAAAGCTTTGGCTTGAGGCGCTAGAGGCTAGAAACAATGTATCTCATGCCTATAACAGAAAAATTGCCGGATATATAATACAGCAGACCAAAGATAAATTTTATGAAATGTTCAGCCGGCTTAAGGAAGAAATGAAGAACTGGCTTTGACTAGCAAAGATTCGCGGGAATGTTCGCAGGGATTCATGAATATTCGCGAGGTTCTTTTCGCGAGGATTCGAGAGGATAATGCAAAAATCTGTAATTCAGGGAGGAGAATGCCATGCCTGACATCTATAAAGCTCACGTCAACGATGAAACGGGAGAAATCCAGACTGTAAAGGAACATTGCGAGGGAACGGCCAAACTCTGCGCTGAGTTTGCGGTGCCTGAACTTAAGACAATTATGGAAGCGATAGGACTGCTTCACGACGTAGGGAAATATCAGAAATCGTTTCAGCGCAGGATAAACAAGGAAAATATAAACGTAGAGCATTCCACATGCGGAGCTGTGGCCGCCAAAGAAATTTATCCTCCCCCTTTAAGCCTCATAATGGGTTATTGCATTGCAGGTCATCATTCGGGATTGCCTGACGGAGGCTTTATAAATGACGATCCATCTTTATCGACGCTTCACGGCAGAATGGGCAGAAGTTTTGAAGATTACAGCGAATATAAAAACGAGATGTTGACATTGTTGCCGGAACTTAATAATGATGTATTTTATTCATTTTTGATGAAAGATTATAAAAATAAGTTTCAGCTTGTAGATAAGTTTGCATTTTTAACGAGATACTGT
>PPYF01370342.1_pt1 | contig 34503 bp, 31 predicted proteins | sample 1559871 | NCBI WGS metagenome assembly PPYF01 (sample SAMN08240021, study PRJNA423297) | Human gut metagenome, whole genome shotgun sequencing project.
ATCTCGACCTGCGAGCAGTCCTTGCCGATGAATGCGGCGTAGAGTCCCTGCATGAGTGCCGCCGCCTTGCGGACCGCGGGGCCGGGGATGTTGATGGCGTACGCCATGCGCGTCGCCTGGAACGGGGCAAGCCCGATGACGGGGTCGATGTACTCCTTGATGATCTTCTCGGGGGACTCGGCGGCGACCTTCTCGATCTCTACGCCGCCCTCCTCAGAGCCCATCATAACGATGCTCGCCGTCTGGCGGTCAACGACGAAGGAGAGGTAGTATTCCTTCTTGATCTTTGAGCCTTCTTCGATGAGGAGGCGGTTCACAACCTTGCCCTCGGGGCCGGTCTGGTGGGTGACGAGCGTCTTGCCGAGGAGTTCCTGCGCGTAGGCGCGGACCTCATCCTTGTTCTTCGCGATCTTGACGCCGCCTGCCTTGCCGCGTCCGCCTGCGTGGATCTGCGCCTTGACGACGATGACGGGGGTACTGAGCTTCTCCGCGTTCGCGACCGCCTCATCGACGGTAAACGCCGGCAGTCCGTTCGGGACATTGACGCCGAATTCGCGCAGAACCTGCTTGGATTGGTACTCGTGAATGTTCATTTACAATCCTCCCTTAGCTTTTGTGACTGAAGCACAACTCTTGTTCCTATCTTACCGCGCGGCCCAGGAAAAGTCTAGCAATTTTGTATAAATGAACGATTGAAAAAACCTCGCACAACATAAAGAATCTCTATGGATGAGGGACTATGCAGGTACAAAAAACTGCTGTGCAGAAGGTGCGCAGCAGTCTCACGATGAAATACGCCCGCTCAGAGCTCACTCAGGCGGTAGACGGTTTCCGCCGTCCAGACCTCGCCCTCACGCAGGATGGGCTGTGGGAAATGCGGATGCGCGAATGCGTTCGGGAAGAACTGTGTCTCAAGGCAGAACGCACTGCGCCGTGTGTAGGGGGCACCGCCCTTGCCAACGAGGGGCGACTTGCCGAGGGCGTTTGCCGTGTAGAACTGCAGCCCCGGCTGGGTCGTCCAGCAGTCGAGGGCGAGCCTTGTCTGCGCGCTCGTGACGCGCGCTGCCTTTTTGAGGTGGGCATAGGGCGCGGGGGCGGGATCGCCGCGCAGCACCCAGTTGTGGTCGTAGCCGCCGGCCATGCGGAGCTCGTCGTAGTCCGCGTCGATGCGCTCGCCGATGCGATGCGGCGCGGTGAAGTCCATCGGCGTGCCCGCGACGGGGAGGATGCGCCCGTCGGGCAGGGACTCGGCGTCCGCCCACGTAAACTCATCGGCGAAGATTTCCGCCGTGTGCTCCATGACGGAGGGGGCGGCTGTGCCGTCAAGGTTAAAGTAGGCGTGGTTCGTGAGGTTGCAGACGGTGTCTGCGTCGCTCACGGCGCGGTAGGAGAGGATGAGCGCGTCGTCGTCGGTGAGGCGGTAGGTCACAGTCGCCTCGAGGTTGCCGGGGTAGCCGCCCTCTCCCTCGGGGCTGATCGCTGTGAGCGCCACGCCATCCGCGACGGGCTCTGCCGTCCAGAGGTGGTAGTGCAGGCCATGCGTTCCGCCGTGGATGTGGTTCTGCTTGCGTGAGCCCGAGTTCTGCTCGAGCTGATAGGTATGTCCGTCGACCGTGACGCGCCCGTCCGCGATGCGGTTTGCATGTCGTCCGACAACGCCGCCCATCGACGTTGTGTCGCGCAGGTAGTCCGCGCCGCTCCGATAGCCGAGTACGATGTCGATCGGTGTGCCGTTCACCTCGCGTGTAAACGAGACGAGCCGCGCCCCATAGGTCGTGACGGCGACGGTTGTCCCGCGTGCGTTCCGCAGTGTATAGAGCTCGATCGCGCGCCCATCCGGCATCGTGCCGAACGGTGATTTCGTTACCTCTGTCATGATATATCCCCCTTTGTCCCTGACACAAAATGATATTCTTATTTTATCACAAAGAGACGGCTTTCGTACAAAAAACTATCGCCCCCGTCGGGCAGTCCTCCGCCGCCTCGAGGGCATCGTCCTCCTCCATCAGGGCGGGCTGACGCAGGAGGCGGGCGCAGCGCAGCGTGCGATCGATCACGAAGAGGTCGGGCAGCCGCTCCGCGCACATGCCGCAGGAGACACAGGCGGTGCTGTCGATGGATAGGGTCATTATGTCCTCCACATGGAAAATGGGGCTGCCCCCATCGGCTCACTGCGTTCGCCACTTCCCCCGCAAGCGGGGGAAGCTGCTATGCCGTTATCCAAAGCCTTCCCGCTATCACGGGGAAGGGGGACCGCGAGAGCGGTGGAAGGGGCACAAAACAGGGGCTGTGATACGAAGTTTGTCACTTCGTCAACAGCCCCTAGTCTGCATAGATTTTCAGAGAATCACGGATCAGCGATTCCTCAGATTTTCGCGCTGGCGTCCGATGCCTCGAGCGTCTTGTGCATGTAGGCGCGGATATCGACGCCGTGCTCCATCTTCATCACATCGTCGAGGAGCTGCTTTGCCTGTTCCATGGTGACGGAGCGGATCATCTCCTTGACGCGCGGAATGGACGGCGCGCTCATGGAGAGCTCCGAGATGCCCATGCCGAGGAGGAGGACGGCGGCGTACGGGTCGCTTGCCATCTCGCCGCACATGCCCACCCAGATGCCCGCTTCGCGCGCACTCTCGATTGTGCGCTTGATGAGACGCAGGACGGCGGGATTGAACGGGTTGTAGAGATGGGCGATCTGCGCGTTGCCGCGGTCGACCGCGAGGGTGTACTGAATGAGATCATTCGTTCCGATGCTGAAGAAGTCCACGTACGGTGCGAGGAGTGAGGAGACGACAGCGGCGGCAGGGGTCTCGACCATGATGCCGACCTGTACGTCGTCGGAGTACTCCTTACCCTCGTGGGCGAGCTCGACCTTGGCCTGCTCGACGAGCTTCTGCACGCGCTGGATCTCGCTGACGCTGATGACCATCGGCACCATCATCGCCGCCTTGCCGTAGAGGCCGGCGCGCAGGATCGCCTTGATCTGCGGGAGGAAGAGGTCGTGCCGGTCGAGGCTGATGCGCAGGGCGCGATAGCCGAGGAATGGGTTCTCCTCCGGGTCGATGTTGAGATAGGGCAGGGGCTTGTCGCCGCCGATGTCCATCGTGCGTATGACGCAGATGTTGCCGCCGCATTTCTCGACCGCAGCGCGGTATGCCTTGAACTGATCCTCCTCCGTCGGGATCGTTGTCGAGCCCATGAAGATGAACTCGGAGCGGAACAGCCCGACGCCCTCCGCACCGTAGGTCAGTGCGTTGTCCACGTCCATGTGCGTGCCGATGTTTGCCGTCAGCTCGACGCGCACGCCGTCCTTTGTGACGGCGGGGAGATCCTTGAGCGCGGCGTAGTGCGCCGCGAGTTTTTTCTGCTCCTCGATCTTCGTCTCGTAGAGGGAGCGCTCCTCCTCCGTCGGGCGGATGACGATGTCGCCGCGGCTGCCGTCGAGGATGACCTCGTCGCCGTCATGGATGAGGTCGATCTTGTCGCCGATGCCGAGGACGGTCGGGATGGCGCGTGCCTTTGCGATGATGACGACGTGGCTCGTCGCGCTGCCCGAGCCGAGGATGACGCCCGCGATCTGCTCGGTGGGCATGCCTGCGACGACGGACGGCTCGATCTCCTCGCCGACGAGGATGACCTGACTGGAGCCGATCTCCGGCTCCTTGACGCCGAGGACGTATTTCGCGATGCGCTTGCCCACGTCGCGCAGATCGACCGCGCGCGCGGCGAAGTACTCGTCCTCCATCTGCTCAAAGAGCTGTGCCTGCTCGTTCGCCGCGTCGAGGATGCCCTGCGGTGCGCTGCCCGTCGCCGCGATCTTGGCGGCGATGTTCTCCGCCATCATGGGGTCCTGCACCATCATGCGGTGCGCCTCGAGAATGGCGGCCTGCTCCGTCTGCTCCTCTTTGCGCAGACGGTCGATGGTTGAGAGCAGCACCTCAGTGACGGCGGAGATTGCCTCATTCGCCTTTGCCTGCTCCTCGTCCACCGTACCTGGTTTATAGGCGGCAAGGTAGCCGTCAAGGTTCTGCCCCGCGAGCAGGACCTGTCCGACAGCGATGCCGGAGATGACGCCTTTTCCACGGATGGTTTCTGCCATAACAATCCCCTTTCCCCATGGGAATCTGCACAGTGAAAATTTTTCTGTGGTGACTGATGAAAAAACGCCGCGAGGAATATGTACCCTCGGGCGTCCTCCGTATGGTCTTACTCCTCGCCGAACTTCGAGTTGACGAGATCGGCAAGAGCCTTCACGGCATCTGCCTCATCCTCACCCTCGGCGATGATATTCATCTGCGTGCCCTGCACGAGACCCATGCTCATCAGCATGAGAATGCTCTTGGCATCGACCTTCTTGCCCTTTGCCTCGATCTGGATCTTGGACTTGAACTTCGTCGCCGTCTGAACGAAAACCGATGCGGGACGCGCGTGAATGCCCGTCTTGTTCTCGATGGTTACTGTCTCCTGCGTCATATAAAACCTCTCCCATCCGAATAGATAGATGACCATATCCCCTGTGCCGCACCGATGTGGGGGCACACGTGAACCAATAGTATGGATATTATACTATAAATGAAGGGGCTTTTCAATAACTCTCACCGCTGTGAGCGCGGGATAATTTTGGCGGATGATTGATCCGGTGAAGCCTGCTGACTGCTGTCAATGGTTCGTCTGAGCGGCACTCATTTTTTTCTTCAGCGTGCGCAGTGTATCCGCCACGATCTGCTCGGCGGTGAGATGATGCTCCCGCGCCAGTTCCTCGGGATTGTAGCGGTCGTGGAATTCCTTCGAGAGCCCGTAGCAGCGCACGCGGATGTGCTCGTTCATGCCGTAGTATGCGGCGATCTTCTGCCCGAAGCCGCCCTCGAGCGTGCCGTCCTCGAGGGTGAGGATGAGGCGGTGTTTCGCCTTCAGCCTGTCGAGCAGCTCCGTATCGAGCCCCGAGAGGAAGATCGGGTTGATGACCGTCGCGTGCACGCCGTCCTTCGCGAGCTCGGCGGCCGCGTCACTCGCCATCTGTGCGAAGCTGCCTGCTCCGATGATGGCGACCTCCGCGCCCTCCGTGACGGTCTGATAGCGGTTGAGCGCGCTGTAGTCCGTGCGCACGGGGTAGGGGGACGTCTCATAGCCCATGACGGGCACGCGGATCATGACGGGATGTGCCGTCTGCGTCACCGCCCAACGCAGTACCGCCAGGTACTCCTCGAGTCCCGCAGGCGCGAGAAAGACGAGGTTCGGGATGTTCGCAAAGAGCGGGATGTCGAAGAACCCGAGATGCGTCACATCGTTCATCCCATAGAGCGACGCGTAGGTCGAGAGGAAGACGGCAGGGCTGTTGTTGACCGCGACATCCTGCGACATCTGATCGTAGACGCGCTGAAAGAACGTGCTGTACGTACCGAAGATGGGGCGTGCGCCGCCGCGTGCGAGCCCCGACGCCATCGCGACGGCCTGCTCCTCGGCAATGCCCGCATCGACGTACTGCGTGCCGAGCGCCGCGCGGTCGGCGGGCGTGAGCCCGATGCCGCCCATCGTACCCGCCGCGAGGAAGACGAAGTTCGGATTCCTCTGTGCCTCTGCCTTGACGAAGTCCACCGTCGCTGCAAGGAAGGGATCGGTGTACGGGTGCTTCAGCGCGCCCGTCTCGATGTCAAAAGGCATACGGTAGTGCCACGTCTCGCGATCCTCCTCGGCGAACTTGTAGCCCTTGCCCTTCTGCGTATGGATGTGGACGACAACGGGCGTTTGGCTGTCCTTTACCGCGCGGAACGCATCAATCAGTGCCTCGCAGTCGTTGCCGTCGGCGACGTAGCGGTAGTCGAGGCCCATCGCGCGGAAGAGGTTGTTCTCCGCCCTTCCGTTCGTTTCGCGCAGGCGGCGGAACTCCTTATACATGCCGCCGTGGTTTTCGGCAATGGACTGATCATTGTCGTTAAAGATGATAATGAAGTTCGTCTGCATCTCGCCTGCGACGTTCAGCCCCTCGAGTGCCTCGCCGCCAGACATCGAGCCGTCGCCGATGAAGGCGATGATGTTCTCCCTGCGTCCCGCGAGATCGCGCGCCTTGGCAAGACCCGTCGCGAGGCTGATCGAAGTGGACGTGTGCCCGACGTTGAAGAAGTCGTGCGGACTCTCCTCGGGATTGGTATAACCCGAGACCTCGTCGTACTCCTTTTCCACGAGATACGCCTCGACGCGCCCCGTCAGCATCTTGTGCGGGTAGGACTGATGCGACACATCGTAGACGATCTTGTCCGTCGGTGAGTCAAACACCGTATGCAGGGCGATGATCGCCTCGACCGCGCCGAAGTCGGGGCCAAAGTGGCCGCCGTGAATGCTCGCGCGCTTTAGGAGCGCCTCGCGCATCTCCTGTGCGAGCGCCCTGCGCTGCTCTGCCGTATATCCCTTGATGTCGGCAGGCGACGTGATTTTTTCCAGATACAACGTAATCCCCCTTTGCCTTTGCGGTATATCCGCAGTGTTTCCCAATCCATCACTATGGGAATTATACCACCGATGGAGACGCGGGTGTCAAGGCGTATTTTGCGCGTGTGAGCTCTCTCCCCGATCGTTTTCAGCACGTGCCGCGGGGCGTGCTCGCTGTGCAGTCCATCTGGAGAGCGGCTCTTTTTGCCGATCATCTTTTGTTTCCAATGCGACGGTTTTTTTCAGTAAAGTGTGGTAAAATCACTCTGATCTACGTAATTTATGGAAGGGATGGAACAGAATATGAGTGAATGCAAAATGAAGGACAGCCGCATCGTCATCAGCGAGGTCATGATGCCGAGCCAGGCGAACCCGAACGGGAACGTGCACGGCGGTGAGATCATGAAGCTGATGGACTCGGCGGCATACGCGGCGGCGCGCCGTTACGCGCGCTCGAACGTCGTCACGGCACGTGTCGATGAGCTCGAGTTTCACCTGCCGATCCGCATCGGCGACCTCGTCGTCGTGACGGCAGATATCGTCTACGTCGGACACAGCTCGATGGAGATCTCCGTCAACGTCATCGTCGAGGATCTTGACGAGGGCAGCGATCCGCAGCTCGGGCTCTCAGCGTACTTTACCATGGTTGCGCTTGACCGCAACGCACGCCCGAAGACCGTGCCGCCGCTCGAGCTCAAGACCGAGGAGGCGCGTGCCGCCTTCGAGGAGGGCAAACGCCGCTACGAGGCACACAAGGCACGCAAGCGCGGCGTCACCATTCCCGCGGGCGGCTGCGTCTGTGATGCGATTGCTCAGCAGGCGAAGGCGTCACGTGAACAGAGAGAGGCGGAGGAGGAGTAAGACCTGATTGATGAGGTGCGGGCTTTCTGCTATAATGAAGGAAGAATCCCTACTTTTCCTACTTTGAGGAGGTGTTCACCGTGGCAATGGCTGTTTCATCGGATACGTTTATTGACAATGCAAAGGTCATGGCAAAGGGGCAAGTGACGATCCCCAAGGATGTGCGCAACATCCTCGGGGTCACAAACGGTAGTCATGTGACCTTCGTGGTGGAGCAGGGCTCCGTGCGGCTGGTGAACTCTGCCGTCTATGCGATGCAGACGATACATCGCGAGATGGGCAGCGTGGGAGCAGATCTGACGGAGGACGATGTCATGGCACTGGTGGAAGAGGAACGCCGCGGAGGGAATCGCGCGCATTCTGATTGATACGAATGTCCTAATTTCTGCAACCCTTGGACATGGGACACCGTATCGTGCCTATGTAAAAGCCGTCACATATCCGCATACAGCGATCCTCTGCGATCAGAATGTCAGTGAATTGAAGCGTATTTTTGCGCGGAAATTTCCGCAGAAGATACCAGCCATGGAACACTTTTTGCAGCTTGCGTACGAGACAATCGAACTCGTTGTCGTGCCGGAACAGATCATCCCGGCAGAACAGCAGATTCGTGATGCGGCAGACCGACCAATCCTTCGGGCTGCCTATGCTGCCAAGGTAGATGTGCTGTTGACAGGGGATAAGTACTTCTTGGCGTCTGGTTTGACGACGCCCCGCATCCTTACCCCCGCAGAGTTTCTACACCTGTAGGAGGGAGCTGTACGCCCTCCAGCCGCAGCAGTGCTTCCTTCTTGTCGAGCCCGCCTGCATAGCCCGTGAGGCTGCTATCTGCACCGATCACGCGGTGACAGGGAATGAGGATGGAGATCGGGTTGCGCCCGACCGCACCGCCGACGGCCTGTGCCGACATCCGCCCGCCGCGTGCGGCGGCGATATGCGCGGCAATCCTGCCGTATGTCGTCGTCGTGCCGTAGGGAATCCTGCGCAGGATCTTCCATACCGCCTGCTGAAATGCCGTGCCGTGCGGCGCGAGCGGCGGCAGAGCACCGGGATCACGCCCCGCAAAGTACACATCGAGCCAACGAGAGACCTCCTCGAACACGGGGAGGTCTTTTTGCGTGCGCGTCGCTGATGCGGCGGAGACATCCTCTGCAAAGTCCAGCTCCGTCAGTGCCGTACCGTTGCTCACGAGGATAATTTTGCCGAGCGGCGAGGAATAGCGTGTCGTGTAGGTCATGCGGATGCGCCCCTTTTCACAGGCGGCAGGAGGAAGGCGAACACAGCGGGGATGAGGGCGATGGCGGCGACGGTGAGGAGTGCCGTCGTGAGTCCCTGTCCATCTGCGATATGGCCGAGCACGGGCGTAAAGACGCCGCCGACACTGACCGCGAGCCCGAGCGTCACGCCTGAGGCGAGCCCCACGCGGTTCGGGAGGTACTGCTGACCGAGCACCACCATCGGGCTGTAGATGAGACTGAGCGACGCCGCAATCGGCAGGAGGAGCAGGGCGGCGAGCACGAGGGAGTGTACCTGCGTAAAGAGGAAGATGCACGGCGGCAGAATCACCGCTCCGATGCGGATCATGCGGTGATAGCCATAGCGGTCGGCGAGCCGCCCGCCGAGCAGCGTGCACGCCGCGCCGATTGCATAGTAGACGCTCAGCACGGCGTTGCCCATCGCCTCCGTCTGTCCGAGCGCCTGAATCCAGTACAGCGCGAGGAAGGTATTGATGCCGAAGAAAATGATCGAACGCCCGAAGACAATGGCGGTCAGACGCAGGAACGAGCTCCACTGATTGACGCCCTGCGGACGTGCCTTTTCCTCCGCCGCCTGCGGTGCAGCGTTCAGCTCGTAGAGCCCACGCAGATGATGGCGGAAGACGGCGCAGATGATGACCTCGGGGATGAGAAAGACGAGCGTTCCCACGAGACCAAACGCCGTCACGGCGGCGGTCATGACCACAGGACCGAGGGCAAAGCCGAGATTGCCGCCAAAAGAAAAGATGCTGATATTCTTCGCGCGCTCGCCCTCCGCCGAGGCGTGATGCACGAGCCGCGCCGCCTGCGGGTGGAACATCGCCGCGCCCGTCCCGCTCACCGCGACTGCTGCGCACAGAGCGGGGAACGTCGTCACCACACCCGTGAGTGCCATGCCGCCGCCGGCGAGGAGGAGCCCGAGCGGAATCAGCCACGGGCGATTGTGTCGATCGGCGAGCTGCCCGAAGATCGGCTGCACCACCGAGCCGACGAGATTTGAGAACAGCACGAGCGTCGCCGCCGTCGCATAGTCGTAGTGATAGGCCGCGATCAGGAACGGCAGCACCGCCGCGAGCGCGCCCTGATTGATGTCCGAGCACAGATGCCCGCACGAGATCAGATAGTTATAGGTCCTTACCTTTGTTGCTGCCACACAAAATGCCCCCTGCCGAATGAGATGCGTTCTATTATAGAACAAAATGGGCACGCATGGTAGGGGGCGTCTGTGACTTAAGGCATCACCGATAGATCAGCAGGCACATTTATAAAGCCACTCAATACTTCCCGCCCGTGGCGCCGTGGCTGCCGCCGCCCGAGGAGGACGATGACGAGGAGGATTTTGCCTTCGCCGTGCGCACGACGCGCGAGGTGATATAGCTGTCGTCGCTCACGGAGGACGACTGGTCGGGCACGCGTGGCCTCGCCGAGGACGTACGCTACTACGGCGAGTGGATGAAGCAGCGGGCGTTTGAGAGGATTGGACACCTCTATCCGAAGGTCAAGGATGCCGATGGCGTGGAGCATACCGTTATCACATGGCTCTGGACAAGGACTGTGAAATGTCCGAATCCTGCGTGTGCTTGCGCAATGCCGCTCGCGAGCAGCTTTGAGCTGTCGAAGAAAAAGGGAAAAGAGGCATACGTTCAGCCGATTATCGAGGGAACACATATTCGCTGTTAGGTAAGGCAGGGAAAGGGCGCACCAGAGCCGCCGAAGATGGGGCGCGGCGCGAAGTTTCGCTGCCTTTGCTGTGGGGAGATGGCAACGCCCGAGTATATCAAGACAGAGGTGACAGCGGAGCGCATGGGCGCGGATTTGATGGGGATTGTTGCCGAGGGGGTGAATGGACGAACGTATCTGCCCGCTGATGAGGTGCAGACAAATGCCGCAACGGTTCACAAGCCGACGGATGTTCCTGTCCAGCCCTTGGCAAATGACCCCCGCAATATTTGGTGTACGAACTATGGTCTGGATACGGTCGACAAACTCTTTACGGATCGTCAGATCCTAGCCCTCATGACGTTTAGCGAGCTTGTTGCCGAGGCGCGTGCGCAAGTTGAAGCTGACGGCAGAAGTATGGAATATGCACAGGCATTGTCGGTGTATTTGGCGTTTGGTGTTAGCTGTATGACAGACATTAACAACGCACTATGCCGATGGGAGACAACGAAAACACAGGCACGAAATTTGTTCGGGCGACAGCGATTCCTATGATGTGGGATTTTGCTGAAAACAATGTATTTGGTGAAGCCGCTGGCGGGTATATGGTCAGCTTGCGCTCAATTATAAAAGTCATAGAGCGATTTCAAACGGAAAACGAAAAAAGCGTGGCTGCCCAGTGTGATGCCCAGTCGGACTGCGGTCTCGAAAACATTATGATTTCGACCGACCCGCCCTACTATGATAATATTGCCTATGCGGATCTCTCGGATTTTTTATGTATGGGTGCGCCAGAGTCTCAAAGACATCTATCCCGCGCTGTTTCGGACGATGCTCGTTCCGAAGGCGGAGGAACTCGTTGCAACGCCGTACCGATTCGGGGGGAGTACCGAGAAGGCGAAAATGTTTTTCGAGGATGGCATGGTGAACGCATGCAAACGGATGTATGCAGCTGCCGTTGACGATATTCCCGTTACGATTTACTATGCGTTCAAGCAGCGCGATACAGACACGCAGGATGCGACTGCCTCCATGGGCTGGGAGACGATGCTCTCAGCGATCATCCGAGCGGGATTCTGTATCACGGGCACATGACCGATACGGACGGAGCTTTCCAATCGGATGATTGGACGCGATGCAAACGCTCTCGCCTCCTCCATCGTCCTTGTCTGCCGCAAGCGTCCCGCCGATGCGCCGGTCGCTACCCGGCGTGACTTCCTCACGGCGCTCAAGCGCGAGCTAAAGCCCGCCCTTGTGAACCTCCAAGAGAGCAATATCGCACCCGTGGATATGGCGCAGAGTGCCATCGGTCCCGGCATGGCGGTCTACTCGCGCTATCGCGAGGTGCTTGAGGCAGACGGTACGCCGATGACGGTGCGCACGGCACTGCAGATCATCAATCAGGAGCTCGACCAGTACTTCTCGGAGCAGGATGGAGCACTCGATCGGGATACGATTTTCTGTGTGGCCCTCTATACGCAGTACGCATTCCGCGAGGTGAAGTTCGGCGATGTGGATGTGCTCGCGCGTGCGAAGAATACGAGCACCGACCGCCTACGGGAGAAGGGCATTCTCTACGCAGAGCGGGGGACGGTACGCCTCCTGCTGCGCGATGAGATGGCAGCACAGAGGACGTTCGATGTCTCTGTGACGTGGCAGGTTGTTCAGCGTCTCGCCCATGCGCTCGATGTGGCGTTGGCGCTGCTCCTCTTTGATCTGCACTGGGAAGATATATTCTCACGAAAGCTGCCGGTGAGCAATCGCACCTGGGTGAAGGAACTCAAGGGCGTGCGCAATGATCTTGCCCATCTCGGCGGCAAGGATTTCACCGATGATGATACATGGCGTGCGCTCGATACGATGGCGCGTCTCTGTGCGTCGATCGACGCCGATAGTGCAGAGGAGATCCGCGAGATTTTGCGCGAGCTGCGCTATGGCTCGGCTGCCGGCTCGATGGATGGGACGGCGGCGGTCTCTGCACCAAAAACAGCCGCCCCCTATACGAGCGGCACCCTGCAGTCTGTTCCCCTGAGCAGTCTGCCGAGCTGGCGCGACGTAATCAAACCGCATCCGGATGTGGCGGCGGGGCGGTACAAGAACGCCGAGTTCGCTGCAGACCTCGCACAGGTCGCACGCGGCGAGGGCTCGTTCGAGTATCGCGACCCCGTGGAGTTCTTTGCACGCACCTATGTGACCGAGGGCATGGCAGGGCTGCTTATGCAGGCACTCCGACGCATCGGCGGCAAGGACGGCGAGTCAGTGATCCAGCTCAAGACGGCATTCGGCGGCGGCAAGACGCACAGTATGCTTGCGCTCTATCACATGCTGCGCGGAACGGTACCTCTCAGCAAGATCTCAGCGGTGCAGCCGGTGCTCACGCGTGCGGGGCTGTCCTCACTGCCAACGGCAAACGTGGCGGTGATCGTTGGCACGGCGATCGACCAGACGCGGGTGCAGCGTCCGCCGCACATGCCCGGCATCATGATCCATACGCTGTGGGGGGGGGGTGGCGGCATAGCTCGCTGCATCGGAGGGCGATCCGAAGCTCTATGACTATGTGAAGGAGGCGGACAAGAAGGGGGTCTCGCCCGGCTCGGCGGCGATGAAGAATCTTTTTGACGCGGCGGGGCCGTGCCTCATCCTCATGGATGAGCTGGTCGCCTATGCGAAGAAAATCTATGGTGTGGACGGGCTTCCCGCCGGCTCGTTTGACAACTTCATTTCCTTTATCCAAGAGGTCACCGAGGCGGCACGTGCGAGTAAAAATAGCCTCGTGGTCGCCTCGATCCCCGAGTCGGAGATCGAGATTGGCGGTGCGGCAGGGCAGGTTGCGCTTGAGAGCATTGCACATACCTTTGGGCGTATGGAGGCGATCTGGAAGCCCGTGACGGCGAACGAGGGCTTTGAGGTTGTGCGCCGCCGCCTCTTCCTCGACTGCGAGGACACGGACGCCAGAGATCGCGTCTGTGCGGCATTCAGTGAGATGTACCATGCGAATCAGGGTGTATTTCCCGTGGAGGCGCGCGAGGTGGAGTACCGTGAGCGTATGATCTCGTGCTATCCGATTCACCCCGAGGTGTTCGACCGCCTCTACGAGGACTGGGCGACACTGGAGCGTTTTCAACGGACGCGCGGCGTGCTGCGCCTGATGGCGGCGGTGATTCATGAGCTGTGGATGGGCAGTGACGCGGGGCTGCTCATCCTGCCGGGCTCTCTGTCGATGGATATTCCGTCGGTGCGCGACGAGCTGACACGCTATCTGCCTGACGGGTGGATCGCACTCGTGGACAGTGAGGTAGACGGCAAGAAGTCGACCCCCTATAAGAAGGATCAGGAGAACGCGCGCCTCGGCAAGTTCCTCGCGGCGCGGCGTGTGGCGCGTACGATCATGCTCGGCTCTGCACCGAGTGTGCGCGCCCAGTCGGTACGCGGCATCGAGTCTGCCCGTATCTCGCTCGGTGTCGTTCAGCCCGGCGAGAATATCTCTGTGTTCAAGGATGCGCTGAGCACGCTCGAGACTTCGCTCTCGTATCTCTATACCAATCCGTCGCGCAGTCGCTACTGGTACGACACGCGTCCGACGCTGCGCAAGACGGTGACGGATCGTGCCTCTCAGATCGCAGATGCCGATGTCGTACGTGAGATTGAGACGCGTCTGCGCAAATGCAAAAAGGAGTCCCCGTTTGCGGGACTCCATATCTGTCCAGCGTCCTCTCTGGATGTACCGGATGAGCAGGCGGCACGGCTCGTTCTCCTGCGTCCGACGGAGACACATACGGTGAACAAGTCGGACAGTGCCGCGATGACGGCGGCAGTGGATGTTTTGAACAACCGCGGGAGCAATACGCCGCGCATCTATCGCAATATGCTTCTCTTTGTCGCAGCAGACGCGGGGCTGATGAATGATTTGCAGCAGGATGTCCGCCTCTATCTCGCGTGGAAGTCGATTCAGAATGATCGTGAGTCGCTGAATCTCGATGCCGCGCAGAACCGTGAGACGGAGAGCAGTCTGCGTGCAGCGCATGATACGGTAGATGCCCATCTGCGGGAGGCGTATTGCTGGCTGCTGATCCCGTATGTAGATAAGGCGGCGGATGTGAAAACCGTTCAGTGGGAGATGCCTCGTATCGGCGGCGATGAGAGCATTGTGACGAAGGCGGCGAAGAAGGCACGGACGGATGAGGCGGTCATTCCGCGCTGGGCACCCATGCTGCTGAAGATGGAGCTGGACCATCTGCTGTGGGCATCCTCCGATCATCTGCCGGTCAAGACGCTGTGGGAGCAGCTGTGTACCTATTGCTATCTTCCGCGCCTTGCCTCGGAGGAGGTGCTCATGCAGGCGATTCGCGAGGGTGTGAACTCCGATCAATACTTTGCCCTTGCAGCGGGATTCGGCGACACACGCTATATCGACCTGATGTTGAGTCGTCCGGTTTCACACGTCGATAAGTCCGCACTCCTCGTGAAGATGGCGGTCGCGCAAAAACAGCTTGCCGAGGACGCGGCAAAGCGTCAGGCGGAGATGGTCGCCGCGGCATCGGGCAGCGACCACACAGTCGCCCCGTATGGCGGCAATGGGCAGGGCAATATGCCGGACGGCTCCGCCGATACTGCGCATGGGAGCGTGGCGGATGGCACATCACCGTATGGACGTCCCATCCCTGCGGTATCCGCTCCTGCACCTGCGAAAAAACGGCGCTTCTTCCTCTCTGCCGCGCTCGATACGACCCGGATCAACCGCGACGTTCAGAACTACGTCGAAGAGATCATCCGCCACCTCACCTCCGAGGACGGCACACGCGTCACCATCTCCCTCGAAGTGGAGGCCGAAAGTGATACCGGCTTCTCCCCCCAGACCATCCGCACCGTCTCCGAGAATGCACGGACACTTGGCGCGAAGGATGCAGGGGTTGAGGAGTAGTTGAGTAGTGTAGGACGTGATGTTGCATCGCAAACGGCAATATCGCGTCCTATTTGTGTTTTCTTGATAGTTTGAAGTATAATTTGCATAGAAACGAATGTTTTATAAATATGAGGTGATTTTGACATGGAGTATACAAAAATTATAACCGCTGAGAATTTATCACGCTATGCAAATTCCTATATCAGTCGGGGTGTAATCCCTGAACTCGTTTATCATTTGGTTAGACAGTCAATCTCTGAAGGAGATGCATGTCGTATTCCTTATGGTGATAGTATAAATCAGCAAGGGCTGGATGGTGTCATAGAGTGTACTTATAACGATTTGAGCTTTGTACCTGAAGGGCGTTCCTATTGGGAGATTGGAACGGGTGCCGACCCAAAGGACAAAGCGACTAAAGATCTGATCAAACGAACTGGACAAGTGGCAGAGAGTGTGCGACGAAATACTTGCTTTGTTTTTGTTACACCACGATCATCTGGAAAATGGGGAGAAGAATGGCTTGCAGAACATGCAGATAAAGGTTGGAAAGAGATTTATATCATCGACGGTGTTAAGATTGCTGATTGGTTGAGAGAGTTTCCGGCGATTGCTCTATGGTTAGCAACAAAGATTGGGATCATCCCAAAAGAAAGTGGAATCACAACCCCTATGGAGTATTGGAAGGAAAATTTTTGTCGAGGGCAAGATGCTGCTCCCTTGCTGCCGCCTTCACTTTATACAGCTACAAGAGAAAACACGTGTCGTGCACTGGAGGAAGTTTTTACAGGAAAGCAACAATGCCTTTTTATCTGCCCTGAAAGTGAAGATGATGTGAACGATTTTGTTGCTGCTTATTTTGCTTCAAGTAAAGATGAAAAGATAAAAAAGTATGCGAACCAATGTCTTTTTATCAGTGAACCAGAAGCATGGAAATCTATAGCAGGACTGAGGAAGCCGCATATCCTTGTTGCCGACACAGAATTAGATTTGGACTCAGAGCGGCAAGATCTGCGTGTGTTTGCTGAGAATCGAGGACATCGGTTAGTCATACCGCTGTTTGGCTCACTATCAGATCCTAACGCTAAGGTGGTTAAACTCCCAAGTCCAACCCAATATCAAATTGAAGAAATTCTAAGGAATGAGAAATTCTCTGATATACGAGCCAGAGAGCTTGCACAAATCGGGAATCGAAGATTGTCTGCACTGCGGCGATATATTTTGGGGGGCGCTGTTCCACGCTATGCAAAATGGGATTGTGCGGATGATATTGCAAGAGTAAACCTTCTAGGGAGATGGAGTGATAAAAATCCAGCGGATGTTCAAGTGCTGGAAAACGTATTGGGGATAGAAGGGCGCAAAGGCCTTGGAAAACTGAGATCTATCTTATCTCGTGCAGATACCCCGCTGGCTCAGATTGATGGAAAATGGCGGATTGTTCCACGTGGGGAAGCATGGAATGCACTGGGGAACAGACTTTCGGATGAGGATTTAGATCGTTTCCAAGAAATAGCCCTTTTGGTTCTCGGTGAACGAGATCCGAAATTTGATCTGCCGAAGGAAGAACGTTATGCCGCCAGTGTTTTAGGTAAGGAACTTAAATATTCTGCGAGACTTCGAAAGGGTATTGCTGAAACCCTTGCCTTGTTGGGCAGTCGTCCAAAGGCCTTGAAGCAATGTTCTCATGGCAAGGCGCAAACTGTTGCTGCTTATGTGGTTCGAAATCTCCTCCATGATGGAGACTGGGAACGATGGGCAGGGCTGGGTGCACTTATGCCGCTCCTTGCCGAAGCAGCACCGAAGGAGTTCCTAGGGGCTGTGGAAGCAGCTCTTAAAGATCTGCAAAACACACCATTCCGTGAAGTGCTCGATCAAGAAGGGCGTGCCTTGTTTGGCGGTGAGAACTATATTACTGGATTGCTTTGGGGGATGGAATGCCTTGCATGGAGTCCTGACTATCTCTCCCGGGTTGCCGTCATTTTGGCGGAGCTTGCATCCATTGATCCCGGAGGGCGGTATAGCAATAGACCTGCACAATCACTTGCCGATATTTTTCTTCCTTGGCATTTACAGACAACGGCGCCATTTGACCGGAGAAAAGCTGCGATCGAAGCTATTTTGAGGGAACAGCCCCATGTTGGCTGGAAACTATTGTTTTCATTACTTCCCGATAGCTTTGTTTCTACTAGTGGATGCTATCGCCCGGTATGGCGTCCATTTATCCCCTCGGGGTGGGAAGATGGTGTGTCTGTAAATGAGTATTGGGCGCAGATCCATATGTTGGCCGAATTAGCTGTGAAAATGGCGTGTTCGGATGTTGAACGACTTTTGGAGTTGACAGACCACCTCTCGGATTTGCCGCAGGAGACGCAAGAGGAGATCTTGAATATTTTTTCGTCAGCGCACATTATCCAACTACCTGAATCGGAGCGCGTGATTGTTTGGGAGAAACTAAATGGGGTTGTGCGACGACATCGAAAATTTCGAGATGCACGGTGGGTGCTTCCTGAAAAATCCCTTGTAAAGATTGAGGATATCGCGAAAAAAATAATGCTGTCTAATCCAATCCTCCAGTATCGCTATCTTTTTTCGAAGAATGACTACGATCTGGTTGATGAGAAGGGGGGGGGGGATGAGGAGCAATGGAAACGCCTCAGTGAGAAACGACAGGCAGCCCTTTCTGAGATTATGGGCAGTGGGGATTTGGCTCGATGTATGGACTTTGCACGGGAAGTGGCTGTACCTTACAAAGTCGGTCAAACATTAGGAGAGATCGCTGATAAACGTATCGAGTCCGAGATACTCCCCAGTCAACTGAATACTGAGGATGAACTGTTGAAACGCGTTGTTGCTGGCTTTATTTGGGGGCGATTTAGGGAGCGCGGCATTCCGTGGGTGGATCACATTCTGGAGCAGCATTGGAACCCTCAACAATGTGCTCAGTTCCTCCTTCTCCTGCCGTTTCAACAAGAAATCTGGGAACGCGCAATATCATATTTGGAAACATCCCACGAAGAACTGTACTGGAAACATGTGAATGCGCAGGTCGGTGTATGGACATGGAATGATCGCATTGTGATCGAGAAGCTGATCACATATGGTCGTATAGGAGCAGCTGTCATGTGCATTGCCTATGCAATGGATGATGGCATTAACTTTGATCCCGCACTTGCAACGCATGCACTCATGGCATTTCTTGAGAATCCTCAGGAAGTCCAATCACTTGAGCGTTATCATGTGATTGATTTGATCAAGCACCTTCAAGCGGTTCCCACGGTTGATATAGAAAAACTGTATCAGATTGAATGGAACTTCCTTCCTTGGTTTGATCCACTTTCTGGCGAGTCTCCTGTTGCTCTGGGGAAAAAACTGGCTTCTGATCCGAAGTCCTTTGCCGAAATGATCAAATTAGCATTTCGTTCCAAGAATGATTTGGATGATTCGGTTGAAAAACAAGATGAAAAAAAAGAAAAATATCGTTGAACGTGCCTATACGCTTCTGCATAATTGGAAGCATTGTCCGGGAGTTCAAGAGGATGGATCACTCAACGAAGAGACCTTTCGTGCTTGGATTACGAAAGCGCGCCGTATTACAGAAGAAACGGGACATGGTGAAATTACTCAAATTGAGATTGGAAAGGTGTTGACACACGCTCCACAGGATCCTAATGGGCTATGGATCCACAAAGCAGTTGCTGCTGTTCTGGATGAAGGAGCTACGGGGCGAATGAGGTTTAACTTTATGCTTGCGCTAAAAAATCAACGTGGTGTTCACAGCTTTTCACACGGAGCCCAAGAGCGGATACTGGCTCAGGGGTATAGAGAAAAAGCAGAGGCTCTTGAAATGGAAGGTTTCATTTACTTTGCGACAATGATGCGTGAATTAGCAGATCAGTATGATAAAGATGCTGAATTTGATGAGCATAGAGATCCGTTTGAAGAGTATTCTTAACGCAAGATACTATGGCACCTATCCGTCAGTGGAATAGGTGCCATGGCTTTTTATGAGGTAGGGGGCTCTGATAAATCAACTGCGTCAATCTGACGAACTTTTATCAGTGATTTTTAGAATTTGATTTTCTTGCTTATTTTATGCGTAATCCAAGCATAAAAATCAAGGGCAACACTTCCTTTATAAGCATTGCCGCCAGTCGCTCCGAAAACCATAGTACCGCATGTTGACGAAAGAAAATCGGTCTGACAATGCAATGAGTTTTTCTTGAACTCGTTAAAATCCGATGTACTGAGCATCCGCTTCATAATACTTTTGCGATTTCGCAGGCATAGATGGCGTTCTTTTTTACTTCGATGAGCTCAATATATTCCAGCCAAAGATGTCGCAGTGCGTGATCGAAGTTATAGATTTTGACAACGGGATACACTGCGATGATATAACTCGCTAAAAGTTTAACGAGACCTTGCGACAATTAAACTTGCAATTTGCCCTCTGGCATACAATGCAGAAAAATTCCTTGCCATGCACTCGCTCCTATGATATAATGCGACTTGTCGCACAGCGGCATGGAGAGGTGTCCGAGTGGTCGAAGGTGCTTGACTCGAAATCAAGTGTGGTGATGAGCCACCGTGGGTTCGAATCCCACCCTCTCTGCCAGTAAAATCAAGGCTTCCGAGCATTTTGCTTGGAAGCCTTTTTCTGTTCTATTTTTATTTTTGACAGCCTTTTTGACAGCCTGGCTGTCACTTGGAATACTTTTCTTCACACTTGATTATTTTTTCCGTGATGCCTTCCTGCATCTGCTCTGTGTTGTGCACATATCTATCCATCGTGAAGGATGCAGATGAATGACCAAGGCGCAGCTGTATCTTCTTCGCGCTGATCTCCTGCTCTGCAAGCATGGTCGCGTGCGTGTGTCGAAAGGAGTGAAAGCGGAGATTCTTCGGCAGGTTCAGCTTCTCCTTCAAATCGGCGAAGATGTGCGTCAGGGCGGTCAGTGTCATGGGCTGACGTACATCTTTGAGAGAGCGGAAGATATAGTCATCCTTCGTGAGACGAATGCCCTGCGATAGCAGCTGTTCGGCGAGCTCCTTTTTCCACGCAAGAAGGTTCTGTACGGCAGCTGGAGAGAGTGTGACCGTGCGAACACTGTACGCCGTCTTAGGTGCGCCTTCATACTCCTCAGACCCGCGCTTTCGCGCCTTGGAAACATGGATGAGAGCAGCATCCGCATCGAAGTCCGACCAGCGCAGCGCGACAATCTCTCCGCGACGCAATCCCGTTCCCCATGCAAAGGAAAAGAGGTGCTCGATCTGCGATCCGCTCACGTCACTCATGAGCGCGTGATAAATTTCAGGTGTTACAATCCCTGTCGTTGTCGCCGTGTGTTTTGGCTTGCGGACGAATTCCATCGGATTGTTCTCGACCAGTTGTTCAAATTTTGCCGCCTTAAAGATGGAGTGAAGGAGCGTATAGACTGCCTGTCTTGTGCGATCTCCTGTGACCTGTGAGAGAACACGCTTTATTAGTGCAGGCTTTACATCATTGATCTTCATGTTGGGCGGGATGATGGAGAGGATGTACTTGTCCAGAAACCTGCGATAGGTCGTCAGCGTCGATTCTTCGAGTTTATCCACCTCGCGCTTTGTTTGTAAGAAAGTCTCGGCGAAGTTGTGGAATGTGTCAACGAGGAGGAAGTCGGAGAAGTTCGCGGCAAGTACACGCCGCCGCTCTACTTCTAAGTCTTTTAGACTGTAGGCGTAGATGTACCGCTTGACTCGCTCGCCCGTGATGGGATTCTCGACGGTCACGCTTGACTGATAGCGTCCGTCTTTGCGTTTGCTGAGCATTTGTCATTTCCTCGACCGTTCAGCGATCTCTTCCCTGTGCTTTTGGGAATATCCGGCGATGGCGTTCATCAGTGTTTCTTGCTTCGTCCCTGGGATAATACGAGAAGTTTTTCCGTTGGCACCACGATCAACACTGTCGCCACTTTGATCATAGGCGACCGCATCTATGTGAGTAATCATCTGATCCTTTAGGTCAAATTTATCATAGAAAACTAGCCGTTTGATAACTTTTCCCCGAAAAGGGCGTTGCTGTGCATAGGCATCGTCGAGCTGCATATACCACCAGACGTAGATTACATTTTCGTCCAGAGATTCTCCTTTTTGTTCAAACTTTATGCTCGCAGAATCGAAAAAGATTCCGACATGATCATCCGAATCCACCCATACCCAATTGGCCGCTGCGGCCGTCCCCACCATCATCAGTGAGAAAAAGACAGCCAACAGGAACGATAGAAATAACTTTTTCATGGCAATAACCTCCTTACAAATCTCCCAGCTTCGCGCCGCCCGCTGTCTTCCATAGAAGGCGTCCGTTGCTGCTGTTTCCAAGGACGACGGACGCAGCGGCAGACGGTGAGCTAAAGCCATGGTCACGCTGGAACACGCCGCTCTTGATGACGCCATCCTGCTCCAGCGCATCGCGGATGATGGCGTAGTTTGACGTCGTGAAGGCAGGGGCGACAGTCGAAGCGATGCGAGAGCCCTTCTGTACGGTGAACCCCTCGTTTGATTTGAAGCCGGTCGCATCGGCGTCCTTCGCCTTGCAGAAAAAGGCTTCCCCTTTCTTCTCCACAGTGCGCAGAGCATTATAGCCGAACGTACCGAGAAAGAGTCCAATCTCATCCATGAATTCCTCGGCAAAGAGAGCGTCACCGGCGCTAATCATGATGTTCTGATTCGACTGCTTCGTCTTTACCGTGTGTCCGTTGTTCGTGATCGTTTGGCAGAGTGCATGCTCCGCGAAATGCAGAATGGACTTGTTCAGATCGGCGGAGCAGAAGGCTACCGCCGTGATCCAGTCCTCCTTATTTTTCGCATGATTCAGCAGGCGATTGTATAGATTGGAGGATTCGCCGATGTATAGCGTCTCCACGCCAAGCAGCTCCCTCTCGTAGAAGAGGCAGTACACGCCGATGTTGCATTGCTGGATCTCTCCGGCGGCATCTGCCAGATGATCGCGCGGAATTTTCAGAGCTCTCGTATTCGAGCCTTTCCGCGATGCGAGAACAATTCCATCCATTGAGCCGTCGAAGAGCAGAAACTCGATGGCTTTTTTCTTTGTGTGCATCAGGGGCCCTCCGTATCAGCAATCTATACGCTTCAGCTCCGCGAATTCCTCCGACACCCCGACAGATCGCGCAATCTGGTAGATAGAGCAGTCTTGTCCTAGATTTTTTGCAGAATATCTATGTCTACGGGGCTGTCCATATCCATGCGCATTACCTTAGATCAAATGATCTACCTAGATTTTATAGGGATTTTGTCTCTTTTGCAAGATTGTCATTTCTCCTGCATAGCAAATCCATATACCGCTCAAAAGACCATTGACAGAAAGTGTTCGGCGTAGTAGCCTATACGAACATGGAAGGGGGGCGTTTCGTTGCCATTTTATACCTACAGCTATATTGAGCAAGTTGGACAGGCGAGCCATACGGCGTGGTATGTCGTCTCATTCCTCGCGCTCGCTGCACTGCTTGTCGTGAGCATCAAGTATCTGCGCAGCAGCTTTTCCTCGCGCTACCGCGATCTCGTCGTCCTGCTGTTTCTGGCGGTGATCTTTCTCGGGGGCATGCAGTACGGCGACTACAACCGCATGAAGAGCGACCGCGAGCAGACCTCACGCATGGCACAGTTCGTGCAGAGCCTCGGGAAGGATCTCGATGTCCCTGTCAGTGATATCAAGGTGAACTCGACCAATCTGAAGCAGGGCATGCTCGTCGATGTAGAGGGCACGTTCTACGTGATTCATTTCAATGCGGACTACACGTCGTTTCAGTATGAACGCACGCATCTCCTGCGGCGGGATATACAGATCGTAGATAAGGAGGACTGAGATGATCGTCTACTCACTGGTACTCGCAAAACTCGCTCTCGGTCTGCTCTGTCTCATCGTGCAGATCAACCTCCTTGGCAAGGGCAACCTCGCCCCCACGTCCGCGACCGATCAGGTGCAGAACTACGTGCTCGGCGGCATCATCGGCGGTGTTATCTACACCAGTGCCATCTCTATGATTGACTTCCTCCTCGTGCTCGTCGCGTGGACGCTCCTCGTGCTCCTGCTGAAATTTATCAAGGCGAACAACCGCCGCGTCAAGGAGATCGTTGACGGATCGCCTGCCATCCTCATCGAGCGCGGCAAAATCCTCATGGACGAGTGCATGCGGCAGGGGCTCCTCGCGCATGATCTCACGCTGAAACTGCGTCTGGCGGGCGTCTACTACATCAAGGATGTCAAGCGTGCCGTGCTCGAGCCGAATGGACAGCTCACCATCATCCAGTATGGTGAGGAAAATGCGCGCTATCCGCTCATCCTCGACGGGCAGGTCGATGAGGATATCCTTGAGCTCATCGAAAAAGACCACGTGTGGCTGAACGCTGCCCTGCGCGATGCGGGCTACGAACTAAAGAACGTCTACGTTGGCGAATACAAGGACGGCAATCTCGCCATCTATCCGTACGCGGAGTCCTAAAATTGGCAAAAACAGAGCCACGCGAAAGAGTTGCTTTCGCGTGGCTCTGCTTATCAATGACAGGAAGCCCCCAAGATCAGTGGATCTCGATCTGCTTGCGCTCAGGGGCAGATGCCGATTTCGGCAGGTTCACCTGCAGGACGCCGTCCTTGAACTCGGCGCGGATGTTCGCGTCATCGATGCCGTCGATGTAGAACGAGCGGCTGACTTCGCCCGTATGACGCTCGCGGCGGATGTAGCTGCCGTTGTCGTCCTTTTCGTCCTTTGACTCGTTGTGCGTCGCAGCGATGGTGAGGTAGCCATTCTCGTAGCGGAGACTGATGTCTTCCTTCGCCATGCCCGGCAAGTCGGCGCTCAGCTCGTAGTGGTCGCCGCTGTCCTTTACATCAACCTTGAATGAGGATGCCCCCCAGTTCGCTGCGGGGAAGCTGCTGTCGAAGAAGGAATCGCGCATGGCGTCGAAGAGATCAAACGGGGTATTATGCTCACGTGAGGTAAGCCCGCGATGTCCGCCAAAAGGTACAAGTCCAAACATGATGATCAACTCCTTAGGTTTTTTTGTTGGCTGATGCGCTGTTTGGTATTCGCCTCAGCCATGTGAATATCTTTATTGGGAAGGTGCTTCAATCACCTTTCGATTGTTATTATACTGCTAAAAGTCAAAAAGTCAATAGGTCAAAAAGAAAAAATTGAAAAATTTTTTTGTAACGATATAATAAAGGAACCACTGATAAAATGAAGTCCCTCGGATTGGCGCAGATTTTTTGTCCGTACGAGGCGGAAAACCGGACGCAGAGAGGGGCTCTGTGGAGGATTTTCTGCCGAAGTGCAGGCAAAAAGATGCGTCAAGATGGCGTGGCTGAGTTTAGCAGTGATTCCTGAATAAAGATATATGTTATTTCGTCAATGGAACTGGAGGAAACAATATGGCAGATACGGAAGTTCTTTTTATCGGCTACCCGAAGTGTTCGGCGTGTCAAAAGGCGGAGAAATTCCTGCGTGCGCACGGCTGTGCGGCACCGATGCGCGACATTAAGACACAGAACCCGACGGCAGAGGAGCTGCGTGCGTGGCACAAGAAGAGCGGACTGCCGCTGAAGCGGTTCTTCAATACGAGCGGGATGATCTACCGCGACCGCGGGCTGAAGGATACGCTGCCGGAGATGTCGGAGGAGCAGCAGTACGCCGCGCTCGCCTCGGACGGGATGCTCGTGAAGCGGCCGCTCCTCATCACGAAGGACCGTGTCTTGGTGGGCTTTCGCGAGGCGGAGTGGGCAGAGCTGTTTGCGTAGGGGATGATCCCGCAGGCGCGTTTTGAAAGAAGGATTTCGATGAAACGAGAGTACATGGACGGCATCCTCTATGCGATGCTGTTTGCCGTGCCGGCCTACGTGCTGGGGCTGTATTTCCCCATTGTGGGCGGACCCGTGTTCGGCATTCTGCTCGGGATGCTGTTCGCGAAAAAGCGGCGTCCGGAGAAGACGGAGAGCGGCATCCGCTTTACGGGCAAGAAGATTCTCCAGTATGCGATCATCCTGCTCGGCTTTGAGATGAATCTCTTTCACGTTGTGGAGGTGGGAGAGCAGTCCCTCTATGTGATGGTCTTTACGCTCGCGGCAGCGTTCCTTGCGGCGCTTGTCGTGGGACGTTTGATGGGGCTTGATCGCGACATGACGGCGCTCGTTGGTGCGGGAACGGCGATCTGCGGCGGCTCGGCGATTGCGGCGGTTGCCCCTGTGATCGGGGCAAAGGATCGGGATGTGGTGATCTCGATTGCGACGATTTTCTTCTTTAACGTGATTGCGGTCTTTCTCTTTCCGTTCCTCGGGCACACGATGGGGATGTCCGATCAGGGCTTTGGCATGTGGGCAGGCACGGCGATCAACGATACGTCGTCCGTGGTTGCGGCAGGCTATGCGTACAGTCACGATGCGGGCGCGTATGCGACGATTGTGAAGCTGACGCGTACGCTGATGATCGTGCCGGTCTGCCTCTTCTTCGCGCTGCTCGTGATGCGCGGGGCGAAAAAGAGCGGCGCAGGGTTCTCTCTTCGGCGCATCTTTCCGATGTTCGTGCTCTACTTCATCGTCGCGTGCATTGTCAATACGACGGGCATTCTCCCCGCAGAGCTCTCGCATGGGCTGGGGATGCTCGGAAAGTTCGCGATTGTGCTCGCGATGAGTGCGATCGGGCTGAACACGGATCTCCCTTCGCTTGTCAAGAACGGGGCGCGGCCGCTTGCTCTCGGGATGGTGTGCTGGGCAGCAGTGGCGGTGACGTCGCTTATCGTTCAGCATGCATTGGGGCTGCTGTAAGGGGCGGGGGGACAATGAGGAATCAAAAAACCACGCATGAAAAAAACACAGCGACGGATGAACAGGATGTCGAGCTGCGGCCGTTTCCACCGTTTCTGCCGCCGCAGGCGACAGTGCTGATGATGGGGAGTTTTCCGCCGGCAAAGGAAAAGCGGGCGATGGCATTCCACTACCCGAACTTTCAAAACGATATGTGGCGCGTCTATGGGCTCGTGTTCTTCGGTGATGCAGCACATTTTCAGGTGCCGGGGGAGAAGGCTTTTGATGCGGAGCGCATCAAGGCGTTTCTCACGGAGCGCGGCATCGGCTCGTGTCCCGGCGTGCGGCGCGCCATCCGCACGCACGGCAATGCGTCCGACGCCTATCTGAAGGTCGTGGAGACGGTGGAGCTGCCCGAGATTCTGGCGCAGATCCCACAGTGCCGCCGCATCTGCACGACGGGCGGAAAGGCGACGGAGATCCTTTTTGATCTGCTCACGGCGGAGAAGAAGGGCAAGGATGTCAAGACGGGCGAGACCGTTCCTGCTCGCTGCGGTACGCGTGAGCTCCTCGTCACACGCCTTCCGTCCACTTCGCGTGCCTATCCGATGAAGCTTGAGAAGAAGGCGGAGGCGTATCGGCAGTTTTTCCGCGCGGCGGGGTTCACGGTGATGGAGTAGGAGAATAAGACGAAAAAGGGACTGTCGCACGAAGTTTGTTGATCTGCCCCCAAAAGTTAGACTTAGGAAAACTAATTTTGGAGGCACTACATCTAGCTTCGAAGAGCAGTCCCTTCTATATGATTGTTATCTGTGAGGTGTGTATTGTATGGTGACGATATGCACTTCTTTTGTTTCTTTCAGCACACGATAGATATTTGATCGGAGATTCAATCCATTGTAAAACGGCACGATATGAGATGATTCATACCGTGCCGTTTTTTCTATTTCTCTTAGAACAAATCGTTTGCAAGGACGATGGTCTGCTCGCGTGAGGGGCCGACGGAGATGACGCCGAGGGCAATGTCCGTGATCTCTGCCATGCGCTCGAGGTATTTGCGTGCCTTTTCGGGGAGGTCGCCGTAGCTGCGGATGCCGGAGATGTCCGTCTTCCAGCCCGGGAAGGTCTCATAGACCGGCTCGACCTCGGCGAGGACGTTGAGGCTTGCGGGAACGCCCTTGAGGAGCTCTCCCCTGTACTTGTAGCCCGTGCAGATCTTGATCTCGTCAAAGCCGTCAAGGATGTCGAGACGTGTGACCGCCATGTAGTCGATGCCCGAGAGCATCCCCGCATGGCGGACGACAACGGCATCGAGCCATCCGGTGCGGCGCGGACGCCCCGTGACGGTGCCGAACTCATGTCCCGCTTCGCGCAGTTTCTCTCCGATGGGATTCAGCTGCTCTGTGGGGAAGGGACCCTCGCCGACGCGCGTGCAGTATGCCTTGACAACGCCGACGACCTTGTCGATCTTCTTCGGCGCAACACCTGCACCGATGGTGACGCCGCCCGAGATGGGGTGTGACGCGGTGACGTAGGGGTAGGTGCCGTAGTCGATGTCCAGCATGGTCGCCTGTGCGCCCTCAAAGAGAATTTTGCGCCCCGCGGCGATCTCCTCGTTGATGAGGGGGATGGTGTCGGTGACGAGCGGACGCAGACGTTCTGCGTAGCCCTGGTACTCCTTCAGCACCTCGTCATAGTCAAGGGGCTCGTGGTGGTAGACGGCGGCGAGCTCTGCGTTCTTGTTGTCGAGGTTCTTCTTGAGCTTCTTGGCAAACTCTGCGCCGTCCATGAGGTCACAGACGCGGATGCCGATGCGGTCGTCACGATCCATGTAGCAGGGGCCGATGCCGCGCCCTGTGGTGCCGATTTTGTCCGCGCCGCGCTGGGCGTCGCCGATGCCGTCCATCAGTCGGTGGTAGGGCATGACGACGTGCGCACGGTCGGAGATGCGAATGTTCGATGTGTCGATGCCGCGCGCCGCCATGGCGTCCATCTCCTGCAGACAGACCTCGGGGTCAAAGGCGACGCCGTTCGCGATGATGTTGTGCGTGCCCTTGTAGAGGATGCCTGAGGGCAGGAGGCGGAGTTTATACTCTTCGCCTGCCGCGACGACGGTGTGTCCCGCGTTGCAGCCGCCCTGATAGCGGACGACGGTGTCTGCCTTGCTCGCGAGGTAGTCGACGATTTTCCCTTTGCCCTCGTCGCCCCACTGCGTACCCGTAATAACGATGGTTGACATAATGAGTCCCCCTTATTTCTTCTCCTTAGAGATCAAATCGTGCAAAGATGTCATCGATGTTCCGCAGGAAGTACTGGTAGTCAAAGCACGCGTCGATCTCCTCCTTTGTGAGGTGGGCGGAGATGTCGGCGTCCTTTTCGACGTTCGTGCGGAAGTCCTCCTTGTCGAGCCAGCGCTTCATGGCGTTGCGCTGCACCCAGACGTAGGCAGTCTGACGCAGGATGCCCTTGTTGACGAGTGCCGTGAGGATGCGCTGACTGTAGATGAGACCGCCCGTGCGGTTCATGTTGTGCAGCATGGCGTCCGGGTAGACGAGGAGCTTGTCCACGATGCCGGTCAGCTTGTGCAGACAGTAGTCCACATTGATCGTGCTGTCGGGCAGGATGACGCGCTCGACGGAGGAATGCGAGATGTCGCGCTCATGCCAGAGGGTGATGTCCTCCATCGCCGCGACGGCGTTGCCGCGCACGAGGCGCGCCATGCCCGAGACACGCTCGCAGTTGATCGGATTGCGCTTGTGCGGCATCGCCGACGAGCCCTTCTGTCCCGCCTTGAAGAACTCCTCTGCCTCACGGATGTCCGTGCGCTGGAGGTTGCGGATCTCGGTGGCGATCTTTTCCAAGGTGCTCGCGATGATGGCGAGTGTCGTGACGAACTCGGCGTGGCGGTCACGCTGGATGACCTGTGTCGCCAGACGGACGGGCGTCAGCCCCAGTTTTTTGCACGTCAGCTCCTCGATGCGTGGGTTGATGTTGGAGTAGGTGCCGACGGCGCCCGAGAGCTTGCCGACGGAGACGATTTTCTTGGCATGCGTAAGACGCTCGATGTCGCGCTCGATCTCTGCACTCCAGAGCAGAAGCTTCAGCCCAAAGGTCATCGGCTCTGCATGGATGCCGTGTGTACGTCCGATGCACGGCGTATGACGGAACTCGTTCGCGCGGCGGCGGAGCACGGTGCGGAATTCCTGCAGATCGTCGAGGATGATGGCGGCGGCGTCGCGCATCATGACGCAGTATGCCGTGTCCTTCACGTCGCTCGAGGTGAGTCCCTTGTGGATGTATTTCGAGTCCTCTCCGATATTCTCCTCGAGGTTCGTGAGAAAGGCAATGATGTCGTGGTCGGTGGTCTTTTCGATCTCGTTGATGCGCGCGACGTCAAACTTCGCCTTTGCCTTGATGTTCTCTACGGCGGCGGCGGGGATCTCGCCCAGTTCCGCCATTGCCTCACACGCAGCGATCTCGACGTTCAGAATGGTCTGCCACTCGTTCTGAATCGACCAGAGATGCCCCATCTCCGGGCGTGTATAGCGTTCTATCATGTGCGTCCTCCTGCCTGAAAATAAACAAATTTATCCTGCACTATCATATATCTCCATGGGACGATTGTCAATGTTATGCGGAGACAGCGTTTTGTATACGGGATATTCTCATGCGGATTTCAGGGTTCTTACGATATAATAGAAATGTTTATTGCGGAGGGGGCGATCGGATGTTCCGCCGGATTCTTGCTGTCGGCGATGTGCACGGGGAGGCAGACGGGCTCGAACGTCTCTGGAAGAAGATTGCGTTTGACGATGAGCGGGATCTGCTCGTCTTTCTCGGCGACTATATTGACCGCGGCACCGCGCCTGTCCGTGCCCTGCAGTTCGTGCAGCGGCAGGTGGAGAAGTACCGCAATGTCCACGCACTCATGGGCAACCACGAGGCGATGATGCTCAGCTATATTGATGCGTATGGACTGGGGCGCACAATCATGGGGCACTTCGATCTCTGGCTGGCGAACGGCGGCAGGATCACGAGGAAGCAGCTTGCCGCTCTGCCAAAGGCGGAGGCGGAATCGCTAACGGCATTCGTTCGGTCACGTCCGATTTCCTTCCGCACATCGCATGCCGGTGAGGACATTCTCTTCGTTCATGCGGGTGTGAATCCTGCGGCGGAGGACTGCCGGGAGGATATGCTTTGGATTCGTGAGAAGTTTTTCGCGGGGTATCACGGCAGCACGCTGGTTGTTGTCGGGCATACGCCGACGCAGATGCTGCGGCGCGGCGGCGCAGCAGTGCCTCTCTTTTTGCCGAACAATATCATCGCCTGCGACACGGGCGCGTATCTGCCCGGCGGACGCATCAGCTGTGTGGACGCGGCACACTATTTGCGCCTGCGAGCGGGCGGACATGCACTCACGGCAGGAGAACGCGCATCCTGCTATATGCAGGCGGAGCGCGGGTAAGGCTCGTGTGATTCCTTAGATGTATCAGTGATTCCTTTATATAGGAGAGAGGAAGAAGTTGATGGAAAGGAAAAAGACGTTTACGCGCCGTACGTTTATCAAGGCAGCGATAGCGGCGGGGACAGCCGCTGCAGGCGGTGCGGCGCTCTGGAAGCTTGCCGGCATGGAGTGGCTGCGCAGGAAGGGGCTGCATCCCTTTCCCAATACTCTCTATATCGAACGCCTGCGGCAGATCATCACCTCGGATCCCGGGAGCAGCCGTGTCCTCATGTGGGAGACCGATGCAGACGAGATGGATCAGATGGTCGAGATACGGGCGGAGAACGCGGAGGAGATACGGCGCATCCCTGTGAACGATACGTGCTTTTCCGATGATGATGTGATGGTACATCAGTATACGGCGGAGATCGACAAGCTGATGCCGGGAACGAAGTATCGCTATCGCATTGAGGCGAATGACGGGACGACGGGCTGGCAGGAACTCTATACCCCTGCTGCTGATGCACCGTATAAGATGCTTCTTTTTCCCGACAGCCAGTCGAGCGACTATGCGGACTGGCAGCAGATGGCGCATCTCGCGTGGGCACGCAATACGGATACGGCACTTTTTGCCTGCCTTGGTGATCTCGTTGACAACGGCGAGGATCGGTTTCAGTGGACAGAGTTCTTTAAGGGCATAGATGAGATGGCCCATGTGATCCCAATGGTGCCTGTCATGGGGAATCACGAGACCTACGACCGCCAGTGGCAGGCGCGCCTCCCTGCCGCATATCTGAACTACTTTCAGACCCCGCGCAACGGAAGTAAAGAATTTGAGCGGTATTACTATTCCTTTGACTACGGAGACGTGCACTATGTTGTGCTCTGCACGCAGCAGAAGGAGATCGACGGCTTTAAGAGCGGGATGGTCGAGGAGCAGCTCGCGTGGATCCGCCGCGATCTGAAGGCACACCGCAAGAAGTGGAATATCGTCCTCATGCATAAGGATGTATTGCAGTACCGTATTCAGGGACGCCCTGAGCGCAGTGAGGGTATTGATGAGGAGATCGGCCGGGTGTGGATGCCCGTCTTTGACGAGCTGCTCATCGATGTTGTTTTCACAGCGCATCTGCATACCTATCGCAATCGCGGGCATATCTACGCGTTTGTCAAAACGCCGGAGCAGAAGGGACCACTCTACATCCTCACGGGTGTCGCAGGGAATGTGCGCTATCCAAATCTCTGGATCGACCATGCCTTTGACGAGGTGACGCTCCCGCAGCCGGAGACGGACAACTATCTCACGATGGAGGTCCGGGATGATCGGCTTGAGATCGCGTGTTTCCTGTCCGACGGCACGGAGATGGATCGCGTGAAGGTGACGAAACGCTAAGGGGATCGTCCGCCCGTGTGTGAGGGACAAGGAGGGACTGCTGCACAAAGCTTCGGCTTCGTGCAGCAGTCCCGTCTTTTTTATATGCAATCGATATACAACTTTAGTAAACCTACATAGAATATTCTGGTTGACAATAAATAAAATAGCGAGTAAGATAAAGCAAGTCTATGGGGCTATCAGTTTTTATGGAGGTATCTGAAGATTATGAAGTTACGTGAAGTAATCCTATGCGGGCTGTTTATCGCGCTCATTACGGTCGGGACGTTCGTGCGCATCCCTGTGGGTACGGATGTCTACACGCTGCAGTTCCTCTTTACCCTGCTCGCGGGGCTGATGCTCGGTGCGCGGCTCGGTGCGCTCGCCATCGGCACGTATGTACTCATGGGGCTCGTGGGGATTCCCGTGTTCGCCTCGGGCGGCGGCCCTGCCTATGTGCTTCAGCCGACGTTCGGCTATCTCGTCGGCTTCATCCTGCAGGGCTGGGTGACGGGCGCGCTGGCGCGCCGCGGCGTGCCGACGTTCCGGCGTGCACTTGCCGCGTGTGCAGCAGGCATGGTGGTGCTCTATGCCCTCGGCATCCCGTATTTCTACTTCATATCGAACTACATTATCGACGCGCCGATCGGTTTCTGGGTGGCGGTCTGGTACTGCGGCGTGCTGCAGGTTCTGCCGGACTTCCTGCTCTGCGTCGCGGCGGCGTACGTCGGGATTCGCCTCTACAAGGCGGGGCTCTGGATTCGTGAGACGCAGGAGACGCAGACGCGGAGCACTGCTCCCGTGCAGGGGGCAGCGGTGCATACGAATCGCATGGATGTCTGACAGGAGGCGTATCATACGTGGGTAAGGCGTTATTTGTCACGGGAACGGGGACGGACATCGGCAAGACGTATGTCACGGGGCTGATTGTGAAATGTCTCCGTGACGCGGGATTTGCGGCGGGCTACTATAAGGCGGCACTCTCGGGCGCGGAGGTCACCGCGGACGGTACGCTCCTGCCGGGTGATGCGCTCCATGTGGCGCGTGTCGCGGAGCTCGATGCGGCGGATGTCACTGTCTCCTATGTCTATCGCGATGCGGTCTCACCGCATCTCGCGGCGCAGATCGAGCACCGCCCGATGGATTTTGCAAAGGTGGCGCAGGACTACCGCCGCGCGAAGGAGCGCACGGACTATCTGACGGTGGAGGGGAGCGGCGGCATTATCTGCCCGCTGCGCTGGGACGGCGATGAGCACGTCGTCCTTGACGATCTTGCCGTGCGGCTGGGGCTCGCTGCGCTCGTTGTTGCCGATGCAGGGCTCGGAACGATCAATGCCGCTGTGCTGACGGCAGAGCATCTCTATGCGCGCGGCATTCCCCTGCAGGGCTTTATCTTCAACAATTGGCAGGGCGGTCTGATGCAGGAGGACAATGTGCGGATGGTCGAGGAGATCACGGGAGCGCGTGTCTTGGCGCGTGTGGCGCACGGCGCGGCGGAACTGCCGATGAGGGCGGATGCGCTTGCCGCGCTGTATGAGTAATGTGTGTTTAGGGAAGCACTGATCAATTCAGCCCGCGGCTCTTGACGCCTATTTTCCCGCACTTCGGCGGAAAATCTACGCCAATCCGGGGGACTGTTCTATCCGTGGTTCCGCAGGAGGAGAGCTTTTATGCCGACGATTGAGGAGCGTGACCTGCGCCATATCTGGCACCCGTGCGCGCAGATGAAGGACTATGAGCAGCTGCCGCCGATGGTGATCGATCACGCAAAGGGGGCATGGCTCTACGATGTGCACGGCAAGGGCTATCTCGATATTATCAGTTCGTGGTGGGCAAATCTCCTCGGACATACGAACGAGAAGATCGATGCGCGGATTACGGCGCAGCTGAGGCGGCTCGAGCACGTCGTCTTTGCGAATTTCTCCCATCGTCCCGCGATTGAGCTTGCAGAGCGGCTGGCGATGCTCGTGCCCGAGGGACTGACGAAGTTCAATTTCAACGATAACGGCTCGTCCGCTGTAGAGGCGGCGCTCAAGATGGCGTTTCAGTACTGTCAGCAGACAGGGCGTACGAAAAAGACGCGGTTTATGTGCCTTTCTGAAGGGTATCACGGAGGGACAATCGGGGCGCTCTCCGTGGGGGGCGTGGATCTCTTTGCCGAGATGTACAAGACGATGATGATGGACACTATCCATATCGAGGCACCCGACTGCTACCGCTGCCCCTATGGGGAGACGCGCGACAGCTGCTCCTGCGCGTGTTTTGAGCATGCGGAGCGTGCCTTTGCCGCACACGGACACGAGACGGCGGCGATGATCGTCGAGCCGCTCCTGCAGGGGTGCGCGGGGATGCGCATCTACCCCGAGGACTATCTCAGGAAGCTGCGCGCCCTCTGCGACGCATACGATGTCCTGCTCATCGCCGACGAGATTGCGACGGGGTTCGGGCGCACGGGACGGCTCTTTGCGTGTGAGCGTGCGGGCATCACGCCCGATCTCATGTGCCTCTCAAAGGGGCTGACAAGCGGCTATATGCCTACCGCGATCACCGTCGTCAAGGAAAAGATCTACGACGCGTTCTATGCGGACTGGAGCGAGGGCAAGGCGTTCATGCAAGGTCACACGTATGCGGGCAATCCGCTCGGCTGCAGCGCGGCGCTCGCCGTGCTCGACATTCTCGATGAGGAGAATATTCTGGAGCGGGCGGAGGAGACAGCATCGTGGCTGACTGCGCGCATGACGGAGACGTTCGGTGCGCATCCGAACGTCGGTGAGATCCGCCACATCGGGCTGATTC
>PPYF01370343.1_pt1 | contig 34500 bp, 25 predicted proteins | sample 1559871 | NCBI WGS metagenome assembly PPYF01 (sample SAMN08240021, study PRJNA423297) | Human gut metagenome, whole genome shotgun sequencing project.
ATAGCTAATTTCGCGAATAGCCGATCCTCGATTGTCATGAACCACCGCAGTCGGGGTTCGTGTATGTAATTGTTGATTTGACATATTTCTATAATTCCTTAGTTTGCTTTCTTTTATGATCCAACTCGTAAGTACCTAGCTGATTTTTTGTTGCCAATATTTCTGCCACCGCTTTTTTATCGGTATTACATTTTTCTAATACCAACATTAAACGTGCCACATAATCAGGATAATCCCCCCACACTTGCACATTAAAAAACGGCGCTGAACAAGGCTGTAATAAATGTATAGGGACAAATTTTTCGGGTGCTTTAACGACGGTTAAGGGTGTTTTGCTGCAACTGGATAACAGCGTCAGGCACAGACTCACTAGCACAAGGCGTTTGAGCCAGAAGTTGCCGTAACTCTTGGCGTATTGCATGATTTTCTTCCTCTAAATAGTGTTGTTCCTCTTGTTGATGTGTGAGCGTTTCAGAGATTTTTTCCGCTTGTTCGTGCCATTGCATTAATTGTGATTGCAATGTACGTTGTTGATATTCAAGCTGACTATTTTGTTCTGATAACCGATTAATTTGGTTGTGCTGATAGCGGATCACCAGAAGCGTGGTCAGAATGACTAACAACACGCCTCCTTTTAATCCCCAGCGTAGAAGCCAGGTTATACTCATGAATATACCTCTCTAGACAGCTCATAATGAGGGCCATCACGAAACGAAATCCAATCACCCCCCCAATTTATCGAAACACCCAATTGATGTGCCGCTTGTTTCATGGCTTTTGATACGGATTCAAATGCAGACCAATCTTGCCAAGGGATCGCACCATTCACTAACGGTACAATATCTACAGCATGACCCGTTAAATGACGGCTATTGAGTGTTTTGCTTTTGCCTTCATTCATTAACGCTTTTTGACGCGCGAATGAGCGTAGTCCTTCGATGACCACAAAATCATATTCACTCAATGTCAGCGCCTGATGAACCACTTGCACTAAATCTTGATGCACACCTTTTAAATTGTTTTGACTACGTTGACTCAATGTATACATCTTCATTTAGGCTCCTTAAGGCTATTCATGCCAAAAACACGGTTCCATAGCCAAATCAATGTCGTACTCCCCATTGAGCCAAAAAGCCCTGCAATCATGTAAGACATATAGCGACTAGCCCCACTTTCAAAACTCAATAACCCACCGAGTAACCCTGTGAATACTGAAATCACGATCTGGCTACCAATGCCACACCAAGACCACCTAATTTGTTTTTGCCTAATTTCCATTAAATACCTCACGATACCTCCCCAGGCTGAAAATCCACCGATAATCATCCAAGCCAGCGCATCGCTTTCAGATGGGATTGCTACCAGCATAATAAAATTCCTAAATAGAGCGGATAAACGGAGTTCCCCATTAATCCGCGTAATAAATAACCTACACTAAGGTGTCATTTTCATCTTCCTGAGCCACAAACCACGGCGTCATCATCGTATGACGGCGATACTGTTTTGCAGTAATCACTTGATATAAACGACCTAATGCATCGTAATAATGGGTATCCGCAAAGCGATTAGGCTGAGATGAACTTTCCGAAACATAACGCCAATCATTCAGAAAATAAGGCTGATAAACGCGCTTTACATTCCCTTTGTTGTCATATTCGGTTTCACCTGAAATTGCCCAACGTGTTGTGGTACTTTTTTGCTGGGCTTGCTGTGCACTGTCCACCACTAACTCCCCTTTTTCACTGCGCAAAAAGGACTCACCCGCTTCCACTCTGACAGAAGTTTGTAATAGGCGTCCCAAACCATCGCTAAAAGCGATTTGTTGGCGAATTTGCTGTTGTGAATCGCTGTCATAACGGTCTGTCATGATTTGCAGTGCATGTGGAGGCAGTTTTGACGATGAAGACATCCAACTGTCTGTTACATACACAAAACCCGTAGCAATAGGCAGAGTTGATGTCAGTGCCAAAGCCCCATCGACAGTACTTGGCATCGTAAAGGCTTTATGGCTATAACCACTTTCCTGACCTTTTTCAGTCCCTGAAAAACGGGTTGTCGTTATACGACCAAAACCATCAAAGGTCACTTGATGAAGATTGTGGTTTTCATCAGTAATAGAGTTAGGTGATAAAAAGCGCCAATCATAAGTAATATGAAAATCTTGTGTGCTTAATGGCGACTTTTTACCCATTAATACACAGAATTGCTTATCCCACAGTAAGTTATAATCACAAGAAAGCTCTGTTTTTTTATACACCAGTGGCTTATAAAACTGGGCTAATGAACCATAGGTTTTAACGCCTAATAACGGTTTTACCCACAATTTTTTGCCTTTTTCTGACGTATCCGCAAATAAATACTCTTTTTGCTGATAGCCTGCGTTTTTCATCACTTCATCCAGTTTTAAATCTGGATAAGATTGTGAAATAACTTTTGCAGTTTCTTCATCTAATTCCGCAGTTTCGCTATAAGCTAAACGCACAGGGAAATCGGGTTCTGCTAATGTCGCATTACCACTCGCATCCAGATAAGCAAGCTGTTGTTGCCCAGCAAATACCGAAGCTGATTTTTGTGTGAGCAAATTATTGCTCGCTAATAATGCTTCGACATTCAGGCCTTCTTTCGGCTGTTTTTCCGCACCGAATGTCCAACTATCTTGGCGACTGGCGTTGGTGATCGCGAGCTGATAAACCTGTTTTTCAGGATGAACAAGATGATGGCAAGTCTGACGCGATAAACCTAAACGCAGAGTATATTGTTGCTCATCATAACTGGACTCCCATAACGTCTCAGGTAGGCTTTCGTAGTGCTGATAAGGGTTTTTCGTGCCTTTAGCACGTCTTGGATAGTTAATCGAAACGGCTTTAGACACAAAACCATAACTGTCTTGCTCTAAGATAATCTGTTGATGACAAGCAGGATCAGAAGCAATACGCTCATAATGATAGTCACGGCTTTCGACTACAGAAGGCAGCACCACCGGTGAGCGCCCTTGCGATTCAATTAAACGCACTTGCGGGCGTTGTTCCGTAACGGCATAAGGCACATCAGATACAACGGTATTGTCTAATCCATAGACCTCTTTTCTAAGCAATTGACCTTGTAATCCACGCTCAAGCCAATAGGCGTGTTCTTGACGCACTGTGTTATCACACGCCTTTTCGTCGATCCCTTCACCTTGGGTAAAGCGTGGTGAGAAGTGAGGAAATGCAGTACTGTCGCCTTGCCAAAACTCATTAAAAAACTGGTTATCAACTAAGGATTTACCCGTTAAAAACCACTGACGCGTTAACGCACTCGGCGTTTTATCCGTGGTATTTTCTTCACTTTTAAAAGACTCGGCATTGGTGGCTTCTACACAGCCAAAACCACGAAACTCTTTTTCTTTACCATCCCAAACACCATGGCGATAATTTAGAGTCTGTGTGAAACGGCTTTGGGTAATTTCATCCACCGTTTCAGTTTTCCAAAGCGTATGCAACGCGAAAGGTAAATGGCTAACCGCTTTAACTTTATTTTGTTGTTGGCGAATTGATTTTTCATCTAACCAATATTGCGCTGAACTACGGTAATGCAAATTCTGAATAAGCCCCATATTGTTATTAATGGACGTTAATAACCACGGCTTTTTATTTTGTAACGAAAGCACCCAATGCTGTGGTACAGGATACAATTTCGTCAATAAAATACTGGCCACACCCAGACCTTGCACATCCGCCACTTGCAGTTGGCAATGATTATCAAAACGCACATCTTTAGGTAATGCGATATCATCACCACGCACAAATTGATTGCCACTTTGGTTAAAATACACCTCTAAATGGGTCGATTGGGCGTAAATAATATCTGTTGTGCCACTACCATCTAAATCCGCTAAATAGAGTTGATTAGGATTAAATTTAAGACGTTCAGCAGAAAAACCAGGAATAGTAATAGGTGAACCAAATTTACCCTCACCTAAATGCACCCAACAGGTTACACCTTGATAATCCACTTTAATTAGATGTTGTTGACCTGAACCCAACACGTCACTGAATGCCACTAAGGTACGTCGATTAACGTTTTTAATCGGCAACGTCACGCCATCAGCCTGCATGATATCTTTGCTTTTTTTCCAGCCTTGCGCAGAGCCTGCATAAAGACGAATACTGCGAGGACCAATTAAAGCTAAATCAGCAAAACCACTGCCCGTTAATGAGGTGATTTCCGCTCTCGGGTGAAAGTACTCCACAGGAATTGCATCAAGTGGCACAAAATTCAGCCAATTTTCTGCATTGGTTTCATCTTGAGTGTAATAACCATTCACATCACCTTGGGTAACTAGCCATTCCAGCTTTCCATCACCCGTCACGTCGGTCAGCATGGCTGAATTTCGCAATGACGGAATAACAGGAAGCTTTTTCGCTTTATCCCATGTTATGGCATTCGGATTTTGTTTATCTTCTTTTCTGACAGGGGCGCGATACCACCAAGCACCACGGTCTTGATACAGCACGCCCGCCAATCCTTCGCCTAATAAATCAACATATTGATAAGGCTGTTGTGGTGTAAAAGAAGCAAGTTCATCCAGTGATTGCCATTGTGCTTGCTTTGTCGCTCCCACTGTCTGCCAATCAAATTTAACGGGCGGTAATGTCACTAATGACTGCACATCTTTATTGTCGTTAAACGCGGATTTTTGTGCGGAGATTAAAACCGATCCTGATGCGGACTCATCGTAAGTGAGCGTTAATCGGGCAACTAACTCGGGTGTTTCTGCCAATGGTGTTTGTTTTTCTAAACTTTCGATACGGTGATACATCAACACTTGGCGACATAAACGACGAGTGCGCAGTTCAAAACCGTAATGGAAAAGAGAAAAACAATCTTTACGCAATGCCCATGCGGAATTACTTTGCCATTGTGGATAGGTGGCTAATGCGCTATCTCGCTCACCGTAATCAAAGACCAAAGTAAACAAGGCATTTTTCGGTAATGTGTTATCGGATTTAACACAAGAGAAAGCACGTTCACCCACCGAATTACCGTAATACACTTTTTCTAAATAACGCTGTGTATTAGCATTTTTATGGGATTGAATTTCTTGCTTATCACAACCGTGTTCATCTTCCGCACGATAGTGATATTCAATTTGTTCACCGGTCGCTGAAACAGACGCATTGAGGTTCCATTGCGCAATATGTGCGCTGTTTTGGCTATCCACGATCTGAGCGGTGGTTTCATAACCGAATAAGTGAACCTCACCATTGGTACGCAACATGACCCAAAACTGTTTAGGTGTATTAGTTGGTGCATTAGCATCATTTAATGACCAACACTCAAAACGACTAAAGCTTTTTTCAATACGTGAACGATAAGTTGTCACTTGATATTGATGAACGAGTTTTACGCCAAGTAACTCATTACGTTGTGCTGTTTCAATTTCGCCTTTCTTATTGATAATTGGCACAATCACTTCACCTTCAGGTCCAACAAATTCATCTTGTTGAGTATAAGTAGGCACGCCTTTTGAAGTACGACGACGAATCGACATCACACCGACAGACCAGCCAAAGCCAAAAGCGCCATTACCAGCTTGATTTTGATAACTTAGGCCTAAAGAAGGGGCATAACCACGACCTTGACTAATGGGCAACGGCAAGCTAAAAGTGGCTGCCCCATCAGGGCCAACAGCGCCCATATTGCCGGTTAACCCTGTGACAGCACCGCCCCCTTTCGGTAAATTTGGTGCATCAAAGGTCAATTTCTCTGAATTTTGCATGTAGAACTCCTGACAGGCTCCCTAAGGAGCCTGTAATTAATTAAGATTTAGATAATTAACGAATGGTGTAATTAATGTGGAGAATGATGTCGTTCAATGTCAGTAACATCTCTTTTTGCTTACTTGTCGCATCAGGGAAGCTTAAAGTCAGTGTACTGCTATCATTCACTGGTAAACCTTCAAATGGTAAATAGCGATCATCATTGAAATTCAGCTGGAATTGACCGCTATCATTCATGCCATGAGAAATCGCAATCGCATTACAACCACGAGGTTGCACCGCACTACCGCCATAATTCAGTACTGCACGAATATTTTGATACATGCCTGTTAATGCTGGTAATGTCACACTAATCTGTTTAACGCGACGCAATTTACCTAAATCAGCAGGGTAATCTTTGTCGATAGCTAAATCAGAGAGCTTAATCGAAGCCTGTAATTGACCGTTTTTCAGCGTAATACCATTTTCTGCCGTACCTAGCTGAGTTTTCGATTTATTAATCACATCAGCAACTTGCTCAAAGCCAAACTTATTACTGCCTAAACCTTGATACACATCGCCCAACGACACAATTTTGGTGATTTCCAATACACGTTTATCTTTTTCAAGGTAGCTGTTTTCCATTTGAGTCAGGTTATGCATTAAGCTTTCACCCGCCATTAAACCAGAATACGTACCTTGCCATGCACCAGGGCGAATAAAGGTTTGTGTTTCACCTAAGTCGTACTGATAAGCCGATTCCGCCATACGGCAACGAGAGGCAGTTAAGTCGTAGAATGGTTTATAAATCGCCATTAATTTACCGCGTAACCAGCTATACAGCGCTTTATTGGTAAATTTATTTTGTAAGAAGGTTAAATGTGCCTGCATATGCACTTGCTGTTGCATCAGAAGTTCTAATTGCAAATTAGCCGCTTCTTTACGCACCCCCAATGCTTTAATTTGTGCATCAAATTGATCTAATTCTGATTGTGCTGTATCACGTAATAATTTCCACTCTTCACGACGACGACGGTACACTTCAGATTGACTTAAAAGATCTGACGCCATATTAGATACGGTACCACCGGCAAGGAATCCAGAACCTACTGCATTAAGTAGCCCACCATAATTTGATCCCCCCACTGCCATACCGAACGTATTTGGTGCTAAAACCGCTATACCCGCGGCCACATAAAATGGTTGGCTTATTGTCGTCAATCCCATGCCCATAACGCGAAGTGCTAGTGCTCTTGTTTCTTTTGCACTAATGTTTTCGTTATATAATTTGCTATAATAATCATAGCGGGTTTGGGCACTTTTCCGTAAATCCTGTAATGAATTTTCGTTATAAGCAAACTCTTCAATCGTTTTCTGCTGATACTTGATATTTTGGATAGCAATTTCATTACCCTGCGTTGCTAGTAATTCTGACAATGCTTGGGCATCTTGACGTTCAGTAATGCTAGAAAGTGAATTACCAAACTGCATTAACTGACTCACCACCGATTTTGCGCTATTTAATATCACAGGGAAACGCTGAATCGGTATCATCGCTTTCGGCAATACACCATCCTCTTGCGATTGATTAACAGCGGCAATTTGCAGTGCCTTAGGATCTGCTGGTGCTGCATACATTGGTAATGACAGTGATTGCCCATCAATCGATAAGTTGTGACGCAAATTAAATAAACGCGATTTTAACGTTTCTCGATACTGAGCTAACTTCTCATTAATTTGTGGTAAAAAAAGCGAAGTTAAGGTATTTGCTGTACGTGATAATGTCGCTTCTTTTTTCCCATCACTAACAGAAGACGTTGGTTCTTGCGTCTTGGTTGCTGCATCAATTAATGTCGGCGCTGACCACACATCGTTCTCTAATAGTTCCGTTTCATTTCCTAATAATTTCAGCGCTTGCACATACCACATTTTAGCTTCATTTAGTGTGTCACGCTCAAGTTGACGATAAGCACTGTCACCTCGTGCCACAAGAATATCAAGGCACTTCATAAATGTAGCTAATTTATAGTGCATTGGATCAGCTTGTGCCACAGCATCAGGATCAGTTGAATCCAGTTGTTCATGATCCCAAGCTGTATCTGCTAATAATGGCTGTGAATTCCAAACACGATGAGTATGAGTATTGCTATCAATATAACCATTTGGACTAAATACATAACGTAGCCAACGACTCGCTTCATCGTAATTTTGTCCTTCTAGCATCACATTTGCTAACATCATCGGGGTATAATAGAACAGTTCCCAAAAGTAGAGAGCATTCGCGCCATTAAAATCCATCGGCACATCAGCACCTTTTTCCAGAGCGGGTTCAGGCAGTCTCTGAGAACTTAGCGTTAAAATAGCATCAATTCCGTTATTCGCACGTTTGACTAATTGACGTGCAAATAATGTATTTAAACGCACTAACAAAGGTTCATTTGCCACTGTCATTGACATATATTGGGCATGCTTTTGATTTGTTTTTAAGCTAATAACACTCTCAGTTATATGTTCTAATTCACTGACTTTAAAGTAACATAGGCTTTCAGAAATAACTTTTTGGTTCTTATTAACCGCTGTTACATTCGCAGTTAATATTAACTCACCATTGTCATTAAATTCACTCTGGGGCACATCAAGCTTAAGCTCTTTATTTTTACTATTGAAGCTATTACTACCCTCAACTAAAGAAGTATTGGCGTTAGACCATTGTTCGAGAGAATAGGTGACTTTATTATCCTGACTAGAAGATAATGTTATCTTAATATCATTAACCATCTCGTTATCACTATAGATAACTTTATTTAAATCACTAATAGTTAATGGGTAAGATATTCCTTTCCCATATGCTCCCATAAGCAATTGACTCGTTGTTTTTCCCGAAACCTGAAAAAGAAATCTTGGTGTTTCTTTATCTAGAAAATGTTGTAACGAGAAATTGCCTAATTCATTAGAAAGCGTAAAGGCAGTTTTATTTTTTGATGTATATTTTAATAAACCATTTGACTGTTTAGTGAAAAAAGACAGTTCTACGCTATAATCTTCTCCATTATTAACATCTGAAGTGTTAATTACCGTACCTTTGATATTATCGTAAATAAAAAAGTAAATTATATTTGTTTTAACATCAAAACCTAAATAATAGCTACAATCAGTTTTTCCATTAAAAGACAAGGTTGTCAATTTACCAACACTACCTGAAGTATAAACAATATCCTCTAATATAGAATTACTCTTTAATAAACCTTTAAAGATATCTTTAATAGGTGCAGGAGCAAAATGTCCATAATTAACATTACAGCTAACAAAAGCAGAAAGGTAACAAGATAATGTTTTATTTTTCGACTCTACACTGACACCATTAATTAAACTTCCTGAAAGAGAGACCTGTTGAGAGTCCATTGCTTTTATATCATCAATAGGATCATGAGATATTGAGTAAGCTAATTTACCTCTCAATGAAAATTTATTATTAATATTCTTAATGAATTCTTCACCATCTATATCAAATTCAGATTTCACATTAACATAAATATTTTTTGCTCTCTCAAAATTTAAATATGATATATCAGAAAGTTTCATTTCATTATCAATAGAATAAACTTGACACTCTCTATCTCCATCCTGATATTTATCACTTGTGATATAAGTTAAAAGATATAATTCATCAAGTTCTTGGTCATAGCTTATATAAAAATTGATTTTTTCATCATTTTTCACGATTTTATCAGACAATTGAAAATCAATAGGTGAGCTCCAAGTGCCATCATAACGAAGGTGTGATAAATGTAAACTATAGTGTATCTGCTGAGAAGGTGGTGTCGATGTACTTGTTTCTTTACGTTCAATCCAAGCAACATATAATCGATTATTAAAAATAACAGGACGAATTAAATTATTGTAAGGGTTAGCACCATTCTCAATTTTAGTCCACTCTGTCCAAGCATTGGCTGCCATGACTCCTTTTTTTATTTTACTATGATCTGCACTACGCCAATAATAACTTACTTTTTCTGACGCATTACAACCAATAAAATAAGTGTGCCCATCTTCTAATTTCACACTATCATGATAGCCACTAATCACATCTAAATTAGCAATTTGTTCAAAAGAAGTTAAATAAGTTTTAAATGCATCATCAACCGTATCACTATTAATACTATTTTGACTGATTGACTGTAACAACGTATCCATCATTTTAGTTTGACCAATACGTACTGTAGGATCAATATAGTTTTCAGGATAATAAGCTAATAAAGAGACACCACTCCAAGTGCTATAACGCTTATTATATTTATCCCAATCTATAAAAAATTGACGAGACTTAATAGGTGAATTAACATTTTCCATATCCAAAGATAAAGATTCATTAATATATAGCTGTATACTTGCAATAGCTTGTTCTATCTTTGTGGTTTTTATTTCAGATGAAACTTTGTTGTCAATCAGTAAATAATGATAAATATCATCACTAGTTACTAAATTTAATTCATTAAATTTATAGATATAAAATGCACTGAGTACAACACTCTCTTTTTCATCCATTTTATCTTTTAGTAAAATAACTTGTTGAGCATTTAGCCCGCTTTGTAAAATTTTACTAATTCTATCCCAATTCAAGTAGTCTTTTTCTTTATTCCCACTTGTAGAAAATTTTAATTGAGTTAATAGGTTAAAGTTATTTGGTGTGATGTTAAATGTTCTAATCATATCAATATAACTAGAGATTTCTTTGATATTATCAAATTTAATTTCATCACCCAGTTTTAATAAAGAGATAATTTGCTCAATTACCTCGTCAGAGACTCCATATGCCTTTGATAAAATTGAAACAACTTCATGACCGCTAAAAAGGTTAATTAGCTCATCTTTATTATTTATTTTATCTAAATAGAAACGATGGAATTCAGATATATCTTTTATTGATTCGATATTAGGAAAAACAGACTCATAATTAAGCACGCGTTTTTCATCCAATATATATATTTCTTTTTCATTTAATCCTAACTTAGTAAATATAGAGATTATTTGACACAACATCTGTATGTAAGTGACAAGTTTATTTTTATCTTCTAACTTTTTATCATCCTTCCTTACCAAGCCGCTAAAATCATCAATAGATAAGTTTAACATCATATTACTATCGAGATATTTCCATACAGCATTGGCAACACTTAAAGAAGGTAGGGATAAATGATAACCTAGTATAGGTAAATAGCACGGTATAATTTCCTGTTCGGTGAATTCATCTATATGAAAATCATTAAAATTCATTAACTCGTTAAAGAGTTTTTCCATTTCTTTGGTATAAGACAAATCATATTTTTTAGCTGTCATTGAATATAGTTCTGGAATACTAAACTTATATTCTTTGATAAACTTGCAATAATTATCTATTGTATAAATTAAATTACCTGCATCATCTGATAGAGATTGTTCATTAATGGGTTTACTGAAAGGCTCAGGTAACATATCAAGTAATAAAGAAAGAGAATAAATGTCTAGACTATGTACTGTTGCTAATAAATATACTCGATATAACAGTGAGATATTCTCTATAGAACAAGTAAATTCCGTTGTTTTCCCTGAAGCTAATTTCCACATAGCAACAATGCCAATATCATCGACATGAAATGCACGTTTTAAGGTATTAATACGTATAATATCATCTGGAGATGATGAATTAAAATCAAGTACTTTATTATCTGCAATAAATTTACTTTTACCTAATGGAGGAGAATTAAATAAAATATCAAATAGCGATAAAGAGTTATTCAATGTTTGACTATTAATATTAGCACCATTAAGCACGATAGATTGCTCAACATTAATATTGTATTTCTCCATAATATATTGTACATGAAGAATAGAACGAATAACCTCAGAGTCAATATTATTATCATTATTTTTTGCTTTAATTAAAACATGTAGATTACCAATAGAGATCCCTGTTGCTTTATGTAAGCGAATAATTTTATTTAAGATCAACATACTTTTTGCAGATAGTTCATTATTTACTTTAAGCATATTAAATAATGGTAATATTTCTTCTTCTGAAATAGAATAATATTCTGATAAGAATTTTAAATTATTCTTTAAACTGATGTCTTTATTTCCAAAATTTTTCTCTATTAGTTCATCAATTTTATCGTCAGAAATTACTTCTATTAAAATAGCATATAATTCAGGAGAAATAGATGAACTAATTGTTGAGATCCATTCTGTATCTAAAATATGAAGATAATCCTTAGCTTTTACTAATTTATCAACTAAGCCATCGTGCAATAATAATGTTTGTCGAATAGTTTCATAAGGCTGATGATAAGGATTTTCACCCATTACGCGGTTTGTTGCTAATTCTTGAAATAAATCTTTATCATTACCCAATTTATTTTGCAGTGCAGTAGTAATAATTTGATTTGATAAAGAAAGCGTGGAAATTTCTTTATCCATATTGTCTTGAGAAAGTACTAATTGTGATAAATCAGGGCGTCGTTTATCAATATGATAAACTGAGCTTTCAGCATGTAATGCTTTTGCTTCACGATACAGCTCTGTTAAATAACCTGCGGGTGAAAACATCGATGCAACAGATTTTGAATCAACATAGTGGTTATCTCGATTTGGGACCCAATTTTCTAATGTATTACTGTGAGCGGCATGAGATTGAATACCTAAAGCCACTGCATTTTTCACTTGTGGATTATTACGTGCTAAATAGTGTGCTTCCTTTAATTTATTAAATTTTGCAGCTTCTTGAGCTTCTTTATATAATGTTTTTGCTTCATGCCAACTGAGTTTTTCTTCACTCAGCGTGTGGATTTCATGAAGCGATAAGGGTGCCAGATCATTTAACGTGATATTTTCCACTGTATCAGAATTCATTTTTGTTAAAAGTGTATTAATGTTTTTCATTAAATATTTTCCTAATATAAGTTAATTTAAAATAGAGAGAATAAAATCATCGTTTCATCTCGAAAATTAAAATATCAAGAAAATAAAAATTGAAAATTGAATTTTTTATAACCTGTTATTGAGTTTTTTTATTCTTTGTAGGCTAAATGCGATTTTAAATAAGAAAAAAATTAAAAGAAGAAATGTAAATGACAAATAAAATATAGCAATATAAAGCAATCAATCATTTGATTTTATTTTTATCAAAAATAGGCTTGTTTATTATAAATATTAGTCGGATTTGTTATTTTTTTAATTTACTTTTTATCATTTTTTTATTTTTAGTCGCACTAAAATGATTATTGATAAATATCAATATAACGATTCCATTTGGGAGGATTATTTATTCGTAAGATATATATAAATAAATATGGAGAACGCCTGCATGTTTTTCTCACGAAAAATAAATCAGTTCTTTGCCGTCGCGACTTGTCAAAGTCTAGTCAAAGCAGCAGAACAAATCAATGTTACCCCATCCGCGTTACGACATGGTATTAACGAACTTGAAAGCCAAATAGGTAAATCACTGATTAAACGATCCAAAAGCGGAATGGATCTGACTCCTGCGGGGAAAACACTCTATGAACGTTTATATCCCTATTATGAAAAAATTAGAAAAATTGAAAATCAGATACTCACTTCAAATGAGGATAAAACCTCACTTTCTATTAAATTAGATGGGCTTTATTACCCAGATCTAAAAACAAAACTGTTAGAGATCCGACAAAAAAACAGTCAATATAGCCTGTCTTTAGAAGATGGTTATATTGATGATATTAAAGAGGAACTTTTTGATAAAGAGTTTGATCTTGTGATTTCATCACTCGAGTTTGACTATCCACAAAAAAATATCAATGCAATTAATTTATGCACACAAAAAGTCGGATTATTGGTGAGTAAAAAACTCTTTGAACAATATCCCAATACCAAAACATTTTTTGCCAAAGAAACCTTAATACAAAGAAGCAGTACTTTGCAAAACCCTATATTTTCAACGATTTTAGATAAGCTAAAAAATCAAGGTTATCAATACCATACTTTAGGTTTAACAGAAATGGCGGATGTTTTACACTGCGTTGATGAAGGAGCAGGTTACTGCTTTATGCCTGAAAATATTCATTATATTTCAACCATTACAAACGATGAAGTACAGTTTATTCGTTCTCCTTTTCCTTTTGATATTTTCTTACATCAAAAAGTTTATTTTAAAAAAGAGAATAATAAGAAATTAGATGATATCGCAATGACACTACGTTAATGATTTAAAACAGGGCATTAATCGTGTCGGAGGTAAACCCTCGGTATTGTAGATAACGAATGTGTTTCGCTTTCTCTTTAAAATCTTTGGGCTTACCACCACCAAATTTTTTTTCATGAACCTCTTGGCAAAGGGTGTACCAGTCGGTTTCATCTTCTTCAAAGAGACGTTCAATAATTTCACTAGGGAAACCTTTTGCTCTCAATTCTTGACGAATACGCAAAGGACCATAAGATTTATTTAAATAACTGCGAAAGAAAGCATAAACAGTACGGTTATCATCAAGATAATGATTTTCTAATAAATGTTCCATCACTTGAGGTAAGCATGTGTCATCAGTGACAGTTTGTGCTTCTCGATCGCTTTCTCTTATTCTTCGTGCTAGGCGACGTTGTAACTCCACTGTGCCGTAATCACGGCGAGAGAGCATAAAAATAGCGTACTGATAAAGCTCTTGATAGGTCATATTTATCCTTTATAAAAATAATCCATGCTAGATAATTATTATCATAACGGTTTATCACACAAATATCTTATTTCGATGTTTATTTAGTCAATAAAAAGAAAAATAACAAAATAAGAATAATTAAAAGAAACGTTATCATTCTTCTTTATAAAAATATCTTCTACTTTTATTAAGATTAACTTAGAAAATATCGCGTCTTTCCCTTAATAAACCCTTAATAATCCTATAATAATACAGAATATAAGCATCTCTTACTGTATATCGCACTTATAGCTGGTGACCATTAAAAAGAAAAAGATTAAAATTTCCGGCTACTCTTTTACTTACTACTTTCTTTTTAAACATTTTCTGTGGGTTATGTATGAACTTTTCCAATTTAAATAAGGTGGTGTTAACTGCCTCTCTTCTTGCTACTGGCTTTTCTTATGCTGATAGCGATCGCCCACTGCTCTCTTTAAGTGTGAGCCAATCCGGTGGTACTGCCTTAAATAGCGAAGGTTCGTTAGATACTCGTACTCCAGCCAGCCAATCTCGCGTTTTACCTATTTGGGGTGATGAAGCCCGCGCCCGTGGTTATGATCTACCTGAGCCTTTTGGTGCAAGCTACAGCTATATGAATCTACGCCAAGATATCATCGTAGATAAGATTGGTTTTATCATGCCTAAAAATCCAGAAACAGCAGACGCGTTAAAAATAGATGCTGGTCATACGCGTGAAAAAAGTGAAACCCATATGCTAAAACTCGATAGCTGGATATTCCCTTTTATGAATGTCTATGGGCTATATGGCCGAACTAAAGGTACATCAAAAACAACCCTGAATGGAGGTAGTTTTGGTGGTTTTCCTTTAGAGTTTATAGAAGGTATGCCTTTTGATCTTGATTTTAAAGGTGATACTTATGGTGGTGGTTTTACTTTGGCGGGGGGATATAACCAATATTTCGCTACTTTCGATTTAAACTACACCAAAACTAACCTTGATATCTTAGATGGTGATATTAAAGCATTAGTGATTTCACCTCGCGTGGGTTATGAATTTGTCTTTTCACCGTTCATTGCTGGGCAAGGAAATACCAAATTACAAGTGTGGACAGGTGCCATGTACCAAGATATTACCCAGCGTTTTAAAGGGGATATTAATAAGTTAAACCTTCCTCCAGCATTTGCTGGCTTAATCCAAGCATTAGATGATCCTGGCATGAAATTCGATGTTGAACAGCATCTTGCCCATAAATGGAGCCAAACTTTAGGTGCTCGTTTAGAATTAACGCGTAATTTTAACGTGATAACCGAATTTGGCTTTAATAATCGTAATAGCTTCTTTGTTTCTGGTGAGTTCCGTTTTTAATGGTTAAATACCCTTTTATTTTGGGGCTGGCATTTGCCAGCCTCTTTATTTCACACACAGCACAAGCACAATTCTTTCCAGAGAGACAACAAATAGACCAATGGTTAGTTGGCTTAGGGGGAGAAAATAGTTTCGACCGCAGTAAAACCATTGATTGGGGGGTTTTGCCTGGACCTTTCTATACACCAGAATTAGAGTTTGGTGTAGGTATTGCGCTTGTTGGTCTTTATCAAGCAGATAGTCGCCCTGATAGCAAAATCTCTTCACTCTCTTTAAGTGGCTTTGGTTCATCAACGGGTGCTTTTGGGATGACCTTTAGCAACTACACTTATCTCGCGGATGATACTTGGCGATTTTATCTCACTGGCTCGTTAAACAATGTGCCAACCAATTATTGGGGAGAGGGTTATCATGAAGGTCGTGTAAAAGATCATTTTGGTGAATACCGCTCTCAAGAATTGCACTTAACCCCGACTTTATTGCGTCAAATCGCCCAAAACACCTATATCGGATTAGGATGGGACTATTCAAATTTACAAGCCGCAGCCCCAGACGCCCCCTTTAAAGCGTATATGGATAAACGCGATTTACCTTTGCGCTCCACAAGCTCTGGGTTAAGTCTCCGCTTTACTTACGACAGCCGTGATTTTTTACCTAATGCGAGTCAAGGGCAGGCATTTGATATTAGTTATACTCACTATTCTCCTGATACAGGTAGTAATAACCGCTTTAATGCGACACAGATGCAATATAACTACTATTATCCTTTAAGTGACAGTGCGGTTTTAGCTTTTGATAATTATGCCCGCTTCACATCAGGCGATGTGCCTTGGAGCCAACTTTCTAAGTTAAGTAATGGGCACCAGATGCGCGGTTATTACGAAGGGCGATATCAAGATAATCACGTCTTTTCTACGCAATTAGAATACCGCCAAAAACTCGATTGGCGCCATGGCATCGCACTTTGGATTGGCGGTGGTACGTTAAGCGATCAAGCCCGTGATTTAGGTCAAGGTCATTGGCTACCTAGTGTTGGTGTGGGTTATCGATTTGAATTTAAGCCACGCATGAATGTGCGTCTCGATTTTGGTATAGGTAAAGAAAGTACAGGATTCTATTTTCAAGTAGGTGAAGCATTTTGATGTTCAAGCGTTTTCTTTTTATTAACACCATTGCCTTCTTCTTATTTATTGCAGGTTGCACTCAAGTCACACCTGTTAATCCCATTCATGCCAATCTTGAAAGTGTCACTCATGAAGAAGCGTCACAAGCTTGGCAAACACCGCCTCCTCTTATCGCGCCTAATGGATTAAGACCTTGCTGTGCTTTTGGCTATGACTTAAAAGTCAAAGCGCTCGAAATTCCTATTCCGTTTTATCGTATTGATAATGTTGTTGAAGCCTCTGCATTGGGCAATCATCGCTATAACGACAGTTTTTGGCTCGGCACTGCGGCAGTATTAGGGATTGGCAGCGAAAAATCGGGTTTAATTTACTCTCATAAGGGTGGGTTTCTTGATATTGCCCATATTCGTGACACCGCAGATTATACTTATTATCTCTTTAGTCATATCTATCCAAAATTAGGGCAAGAGTGGACGTTAACGCTAAGTAATGAGTTGGCACAACGTAAAATACACTTTAACGCCTTTACGCCACCTAAAAATGAAGCACAGCGTTATACCTTAAGTGCCTATCTTGCTGCTCGATTAGGTTATCGCCTTGCAATATGGCATGAGATTGCACAATGGTATGGTTTACGTTCGGTGCCCGGATTTCCAGAAGGAATATCCGCATTTTCACCCGAAGATCTCTACTCTAACTTGATTGGCGCTCGCCTTTCACTCACCTTGATCCTTAATGGTCACGCCACCAGCCTTGAGCAATATAATCAATCGATGCAAGGTATTATTCCTTCTGCGCTTTATCAATTAGAGGCTCAACCTCGTCAATTAACTCAGCAATGGTTTGATATGATTGATGGGCAATGGTGGGATAGTCAGCAACGTGTACCTGATAAGTTTTTAGTTTTAATGCGTGATTATCACATTTCTGATAAACGCTATCCGGTCTTACCTTTTGAGGAAATGGCGTCGCCTCATTACCTCACATTACCTAGTGCTTATTCCGGTTACATTCTAGAACAATTAGCAGAATTTCAGCTTTGGCCAACAAACCAAATGGAAGATTTACCTCGCCCAAAAACCTATTGGCGTGAAGCGGATTTTACTGATTTAACAGAAAAAGCACGCGAAATTGATAATAAAACTAGACCAAAAACAACAAAAATTGACTAAATAACAAACAAAATTGACACATTAAAAACCCTTAATTTTGCTAAATTTGGGTTAAGTCACACCTTTTTATATAAGATAAATTAAAGTTTTCGCAAAAAAAGCACTTTTTGTTAAAGGAAAAAATCAATTATAAAACGAGGCCTTCCAGTAAACCTTATACATTTATTTAACAAATCACTCGTAGTTATCCTAATGTGAGGCGATATTTTGTAGCTATGAAAAAAGTAATTTGCTAGTATTCGTTCGATTTTTATCCAGTTAAACGAGGAGAAGCAATGCCCTCTCAATTGATGAGGACAAGTGCCGTCTTCGCTTTCTTGATTTCACTACTCTTTACTGGTGTAAGCTTTGCTTCAACCAGTACCGGCAGTTCCCAAATGCTGCAGGCGTATTCTTTCAAAAGCACGTCAACACCGTTGCCAGATTTGAAAAAATACCCATCGGGAACGCAGCGTAAGAAAGCGTTTTTAAATGTCATAGTTCCTATTATTGACAATGTTAATAATAAGATTTTGAGAGATCGTGAGTGGTTACTCGCTCAACGTAAAGCCCAGCACTGGGGCAGCGCAGAGTTAAAAAAACTGCGTGAGATCTGTCAATACTATGGCGTTACATGTACCAGCCCCAAAAAAGTAAATTGGGATTCGTTATTGACTCGCGTTGACATTATTCCGACACACTTTGTCGCAACGCAAGCCGCTACAGAATCAGGTTGGGGCACATCGAAGTTGGCACAACAAAATAATAACTTATTCGGTATGCGATGTGGGAGTCAGTCTTGCAATAATGTACCAGGGAAAACCAAAGGCTATGCAGCCTACCCTGATATTGAAGGCTCTGTGATTGCTTATATGCGTAATCTCAATACGCACCGCGCCTACAATTCATTGCGCTCCTCAAGAGCACAGCAAAGAATGACGCAACAGCAACTCGACTCTCGCCAGTTAATCACTGACTTGAAAGGTTACTCAGAAATGGGCTCAAGTTATAACGATTATCTGACCGAAATGTTCGACTCAAATAAAAAACTGATCACCCAAGTTCAGTTGCAGTCGAAACAAGAAAGTTAGGCCTTAGCAGGCTTTCATAGTGTAAAAAGCCACTTTTCTTTCTAGAGAAAAGTGGCTTTTATTTATCACAAGATAATCTTTTGATTGAAAGCCGGCTTAGAATTCATAATATATGTGGTAATACGTTTGGTATGACTTTTAAATCACACCCTTAGAGCCATTTATGAATTTTTTTTCATTCGAGTTTCTCGGAGCCTTTGTTAGCTTTTTTATTCTATACTGGCTCTTTCAAAAGCAGATTAAGATCCAAAATATTCTACTGATTACAGTCAGTTACGCTTTTCTCTTTTATGCGGATTATCGTCCTGCGATTATCTTATTAAGCTATACACTCTTTATTTATTTACTGGCAAATATATTAACTAAGTACACTTCTTCTAAAGTCATCTATTGGCTATTGGGATTATTGGTTGCTGTTTATTTTACTGCCTTTAAATACTACTCGTTTTTCCAAGAATCACTGACACAGGCATTCCAGCAATGGGGACTCAGTATTGAGCTTCCTCTTATTGAATTGCTGGCACCATTAGGACTCTCTTTCTATATTTTTCACTCGGTCAGTTATGTGGTTTCCGTTTGTCGAAAAGAGATCCCTAAAGCGCCTTTTTTAGATGTCGTTCTTTATTTATGCTTTTTCCCAAGCATTGTGGCGGGGCCAATTAATCGCGCCAAAGAATTTCTCCCTCAAATTCAGGCACCAACACGAAAAATTATTGATTATAAAGGGGCGATCATGCTGATTGTTTTAGCTATCGCAAAACTCTTTTGGTTAAGTGGTTGGTTCTCAACAAACTATGTTGATCCTGTTTTTAATGCACCCGATTTAGCGCAAAGCGGGCAAGTCTTAACGGCTATCTATGCCTACGCATGGCATATCTATTTCAACTTTTCGGGTTATACCAATCTAGTGACAGGTATTGCCTTATTGCTCGGCTTTGTCGTGCCTCGTAACTTTAATGCGCCGTATTTAGCGATCAACCTCGCTGATTTCTGGCGTCGTTGGCATATCAGTCTATCTACCTTTATTCGCGATTACGTCTATATTCCTTTAGGGGGCAATCGTAAAGGCGTTATCAGACAGAACTTTAATGCCTTTGCAGCAATGGTCATTTCAGGATTGTGGCATGGCGCAGCAATGACCTTTATTATTTGGGGCGCAATTCATGGAATTGGCGTGGTGCTATTAAATATTAAACACCGCCTGTTTCCTGTGAAGAAAAATGCGCCACCCACTGCGCTATCTTCGTTAAATATGTTGTTGTCATGGATTATCACGTTCCACTTTGTTTGCTTTGCTTGGATCTTTTTCCGCAGCCAAACAATCGGAGATGCTCTTGTTCTGATACAACAACTCTTTAGTGCAGGTGCTTGGGCTTCATTACAAGCTGAAGGCTTAACGCTCTTTATGTTCTGGGGACTTTTCTTACTTTACCCTTGCTTTGTCACCTTAAGGGATATTGTGGCTCGTCTTGAGAAAAGAGTGCCGTGGTATGTTTATCCGCTGCCACTTGCATTGATCCTCACAATTATTTTTATGTTGTCTCCAGATGGGGTGCCAGGATTTATTTATGCCAGCTTTTGATTTCTGCTCAAACTTAAAAAAGACAGCAAAAGTCGCTTTAATGGTACTGTTAAGTACCCTCTTGCTGATTTGGCTAAACCAAACATCACTAGAGCGCTTTTGGCAGCAGCAATATCATCGTCCTGCGCCTTGGTCTGGACTTTCTCACTATTATGCTTGGCAAGTGGGAGGACAACTGCGTGATGGCGTATTTGTTGCGGTAGAAAGCTATGGAGATTATCTACAAGTTAATCATCCTGATAATCAGGCAAAGCCAATAGAACAAATCTCAACATTGGAGCAACTTCCAGAAGGCTTTGCGGTGGGATTGCATTTCTTTAATGGTTATACACGACCTGCATCCCAATTGACGCAACGCTTTCCACAATTACTGCAACGTAAACAAGCAATGGGTGGATTACCTTACCATTCAGTTACGGATGTGTCTGATGCTGCTTTGGAAGCCTTAAAGCCTATCGTACAAAAGACAGAAATTATTTTATCACCTAAAGATAAAGTCTTATTTGCAGGCGACTCAATGATGCAGGGTGTTGCTCCTTTACTTAAACGCCAACTTCAAACGGACTACAACATCAGTAGTATTGATTTAAGTAAGCAAAGTACAGGGCTGGCTTATCCTCGCTTTTTCAATTGGCCTCAAACGATTGCAACGCGATTAGCCAGTGACGACTCCATTAAATTATTAGTGGTCTTTTTAGGCCCTAACGATCCTTGGGATATGCCTCCAGATGGTGGAGGACGCTACTTAAAATTTGCAAGCGAAGCATGGGAATCAGCCTACCGAGCACGAATTGCAAGCATTATAGAAAATGCCAGACAGAATAATGTCACGGTTATTTGGGTTGGGCCACCCAATATGCGCAAGCAGAAGTTATCCGAAGGGATGGCATATCTTGATAAACTTTACCGTGAAGAAGCTGAGAAAATGGGCGAAATTTACCTTTCCGTCAATGATATGTTTAAATATGAAAAAGATATTTATTCTGATTATATGGGGGATGGTAGTAGTCGTGTTAAGTTAAGAGCGGGTGATGGCATTCATTTTAGCTTAAAAGGTCAGCAAATTATTGCTCAACACGTATTCTCACGTATTCATCTTCAAGAAGAAACGAAAGAAGATAATGCAGTTGATGATGTAAAAGATAAAAATACGGTCATTGTAAATGAAACAACTAACGCACATCCTTGAGCGTAAAACCTTAGTCAGTAGTTCAATCATACTGGCCTTGGTTTCACTCTTAGTCGCTTGTAATCAAGACACTGAAAAAACGGTGAAGTTACCAACACCCACAGTATTACCTGCTGATGGTTCAAGACAACTTTACAACTATCACGATCCTCACTTTGCGGGCTTTGTTAAGAAATTACAACAAGGCCGTCAAACGGTGCATATCGTTCAGTTAGGTGATTCCCATACTGCGGCTGACTTTTTCAGTGGTAAGTTGCGTGAGCGTTTTCAAGCAGACTATGGCAATGGCGGCATTGGTTTTATTCCCCCGACTAATATCGCGGGTCAACGTATTGCAAACGTACAATATCAAAGTGATAAAAAAGCGTGGACACTGCTTTCGAGCAGAAAAGATAGCGATCCTGATTTTCCATTAGGTGGCTTTATTAGTGAGCCTCAAGCGAAATGGGCAAAATTACAGTTATCTGAAAACCCAGTCACTCAGCAACGTTATCAATTGCAAGCGCTCTATAAAGCCCCAACAACAGCACAAATGAATGTACAATCATCAACAAATAAAGTGCTTTCATTATCGCAAACGCAAGGTAAATGGCAGTTTTCAAACCCAACAGCCATGACATTCCCTGTTAGTATTACCGTCAGCAAAAATCAGCCTGTTAAATTAGGCGGTTGGTTGATCACTAATCAACAGCCTGGCGTAATGTTATCCTCATTAGGCATCAATGGTGCCACTATCAATATGATGGATAAATGGGGTACACAATGGACTGAAACACTCGGTCAATTAAACCCTGATATGGTGATTTTAGCGTATGGTACAAATGAAGCGTTTAATGACACTTTCGATTTGAACGCCTATCGCCAACAGCTTACGGATAAAATTCGCCAAATTCGCCAGCAAGCTCCTAATAGCGCCATTTTATTAATTGGACCTTCTGACTCAATCAAGAATAAAGAAGCACTTGACTGTCGCTCACAACAGCCTCAATGGCTAAGCGATATTATCAGAATTCAAAAAGAAGTGGCTCAACAAGAGAAAACGCTCTTTTGGGATTGGCGTGATTATATGGGTGGCGAATGTTCGATAAAAGCATGGGCGCTGTATGATTTGGCAAGACCTGATGGTGTTCATCTTTCTCGTGAAGGTTATGAAAGCAGTGCCAATACACTTTATAGCCAATTGAATACCTTAATAAACAAAGGCTGATCCACGCTGTTTAACACATAAAAAGGAGCTTATCGCTCCTTTTTATTTTTCTTATTTTATTCATCAGGTTAGTAATTATCTGAATTTAATAAAACATCGACATATTTAATAACATCAACGCTGGCTTGTTCCATTTTCTCTATATAGTGTGCAACCGCTTCTTGATTATCTTCTATATTGGCCTTTAATGCTAAACGACCACATTCATGCACTAATTTATGGGGTTCTTCTAAGCGACGAAAGGCGTCAGTCTTTGCAAATTTTTTGCCATCACCTTGATAATACCATTTCCCTAAACGGCACTCTGTATGCTGATTAACACAGTGTTCATCATCATTATTTAATAAGTGAATATAAATCGCCTCTTTCCATAAAACATGGTCGAGTTTGACCGTATTAAAAAATTGCTGCATCGAAAGAAAGGTAAAAATATGTTTAAGCTCGCCAGCTTGTTCTGACAATGATGTTAAATTTTGATGCCCTTCTTCAACCAGTGTTTTAACTTGTTGAACTTGCTGTTGGTTTTTTTCTGTGGTTTCTTTAACGGGAATAAAGCGAGCACCTAAATTATTATTAATACTGGCAATAGAAGAAGCTTGTTTTTGGATTTCTAATGATAACTTTTTCATCTCTTGAGCTAAAACTGCAAATCCCGCCCCTTCACGCCCAATATGTCCGGCCTCAATTGCTGAGTTAATGGATAAAATATTCGCCTGACTGGAAAGCCTATCAATATTGCTGGCGCTATCTTTAATTTTTTTCAACCAACTTGAGAAATCCTCTATCTCTTCTCGGCTATGTGTAAAATGCGTATCCACTTCATTTAGAAATTGAGTCAATGACTGCGAATTATCCAACATCTGGCTAAAGAGATGTTCCATTTCATCAAGCAAATTGAGCTTATCTTGTAGCTTATTACTTGATGCTAAAATCGAATCTCGAATTAGCGTGATGGTGTGGATATTACAATCCGTGTGTTTAATAAAAAGCGAATTATAGTCAACCATAAAATAACAGCCCTAGTTTGCCCACTTAATAAATAAACCTATAGATTAATGAGAAACGGGATATTTTCTGTCACATTTCATAGTCATTTATAGCAATGAAAAAAAGCGCGTCAAAAGACGCGCTAATTACAAGAAAATAAAGATTCAATTTTATAAAAAAGCGAAGAAAATCATACCTACGACAGCACCCGTTGTGCCGAGAATAGTTTCCATCAATGACCATGTTTTTAATGTTTGCGCTTCTGTTGCTCCAGTAAATTTACCGAATAACCAGAAACCTGAATCATTAACGTGGCTAAGAATAATAGAGCCACCCGCAATACAGATTGATAATGCTGCCATTTGAGCACCGCTATAGCCCAGCTCATTGATAACGGGTAAAACTAAACCAACCGTAGTTAAACACGCAACGGTCGCTGAACCTTGGATCACACGCACAGCGCCTGCAAGAATAAAACATGCAATCGCAATTGGCATACCCGCGCCAATTAACGCATTACCTAATGCAGGACCAACGCCAGAATCAACTAACACTTGCTTAAAGACACCACCCGCACCAGTGACCAATAAAATGATCCCAGCAGGTTGAATTGCTGCAGAGCAAATCTCCATCACTTTTTCTTTGCTCATACCACGGCGAATAGCTAAACCGTAAATAGCCACTAAACAAGCAACAAGAATGGCGATAAAAGGATGACCTACAAACTCAAGAATATTGTATAGCTCTGTCTCTTTCTCAACAAAACGCGCACCAATGGTTTTAAAGCCCACTAAAATTAACGGTAATAACACAAGTGCAAGACTAAAACCAAAAGAAGGCATTTTGTTTTGACCTAAACTTGGTTCTGACAAATCTTTTGGTAATTCTAATGTGACGTAACGACTAATAAAGTTACCGAAAATAGGACCTGCTAATAACATTCCTGGAATAGCTGCACATAAACCAATTAAAATCATCCAACCAAAATCAGCATTCATTTGGTCAGCTAACAGCATTGGTGTTGGCCCTGGCAATAAGAAGGCAGCTGCACCTGCGACACCCGCAAAGAGAGGGATGGCCATTTTCACTACATTGCCACCCGTACGGCGAGCAACAGCAAATACAACACCAATTAACAAGACAACGGCAACGTCAAAAAACAGAGGTAAAGCACAGATTAAACCTGCAATACCTAATGCGTAGTTAGCCCGTTTCTCACCAAAGTATTTTAATAATCGCACTGCAATTTGGTCTAATGCCCCTGTTTCATGTAGCACCTTACCAAACATTGCCCCTAGCGCGACGACAATTGAGAGGAAACCTAACGTCCCCCCCATCCCGTTTTGCATGGTTTGTGTGATCTTCTCTAAAGGCATACCAGAGAAAATACCGGCACCAATGGCGACAATCATTAACGCAATAAAAGCGTGTAAACGCGCGTACATCACAAAAAAGAGCAATAATAAAACCGAGCCAACCGCAGTTAGCACCAGTGTTAATGTACTCATACCGTTTCCCCTTCAAAAGTCTTTTGAGTGACTGAATTTATTGTCTTAATTGCACTTTCAATCACGTCATCAAGTGGCATTGAAATATCAATTTCATATACATCATTTTCAGCTTTTGTTGGCTCTTCTAGGGTTTCAAATTGAGTCACTAACATTTGAGGTTTAAAGAAGTGCCCTTTACGTGCTTTTAAGCGGCTTTCAATTAGCTCATAGTCACCTTTTAAATATAAAAAGTGCAGGCATTTATTGCCCTCTCTTAACATATCGCGATACTGTTTTTTCAATGCAGAACAAACAATTAACGAAACTTCATTGGTTCTTTGCATCGCAAATGCTGCATCATTTAATGCTTGTAACCAAGGCTTACGATCTTCATCATTTAAAGCGTGCCCTGATGCCATTTTAGTAATATTTGAGCGAGGGTGCAGGAAATCGCCGTCTAAAAATGCCGCACCTGTACGTTGTGCCACACCACTTGCGACCGCAGATTTACCGCTGCCTGATACCCCCATTAAGATAAAAACATGGTGTAGGGATTGGGTATCGTTCATAGAATGCTCCTTTAAGGCAGATATTAAGTCTTTTTTGTAATGTTACCCGTAACTGTTACGGGTAACATATCCGAAGTGGTAAGGTGAATACAACAACGAAGATCAACTAAGGAGCGAAAATGTGAAGCGACTCTCAAATGAAAGTAAGATGATCTACAAACTGACAACAAAACATCTGATCAGCTTCTTTTTATTCACCTCAAAATGGGGAGTAATAACGCTGAAAGAGAGAAGGTATCTCAATAAAAAACCCTACTGTTAATCATATAACAATAGGGTTAGTAAAATTATTAATTTGTTTAAATATCAATAAGTTGAATTTTTAAATGCTTTCACCAGTAATAATGCGGAAACCAACATCAATCACTTGGCCTCGCGCAATTTTACCTTTCATTCGTTTAAGCAATAGATCAGCGGCTTGTTGCCCCATTTCATCACGAGGGGTAAAGATACTCGCCAGACGAGGCGTCATCACTTGTCCAACATCATGTCCGTGGAAACCCGATATTGCAATATCCTCGGGCACGGAAATACCTAAACGCTGACATTCAAAAACAGCACCAATCGCAATATCGTCATTGGTGCAATAAAGTCCGTCTAAATCAGGATATTGCTTACGTGCAGCATGTAATAATTCAGCCCCTAATGAATAAGATGAGCTTTTTGGCGTCATCACATTACCAACAGGTAAACCCGCATTTTGCATTGCTTTTTCATAACCGTGTAAACGCATTAAGGTTCGTTCATCCTGTCTTGCGCCAAGGTAGATAACGCGTTTGCATCCACGTTTGATCATCTCATTGACCATCTGTTTTGAAGCATCAACGTTATCTAATCCTACCGCCGAATCAAAACAAGGCGAAACGCTATCCATGATCTCCACCACAGGAATACCCGCGGTTTCTAACATTTTCATTGTTTTTGGTGTGTGCGTTCTTTCAGCAAGAATAAGCCCATCGATGTTATAAGAGAGTAATGAAAGCAAGCGCTCTTCTTCTTTTTCAGCACGATATCCATAGTGCGCTAACATCGTTTGATAACCGTATTTATCGGTCACTGATTCAATGCCACGAATAACTTCGGCAAAAACTTGGTTAGTTAAAGAAGGTAGTAATACCCCAATCGCATGACTGGTCGAATTAGATAAAATATCAGGAGCGCGATTAGGAATATAATTAAGGCTCTCTAATTCACGCGCAATTTTTTCTCGTAAAGCTTCAGAGACTTGTTCGGGGTTACGCAAAAAACGACTCACGGTCATTTTGGTAACACCAACTCGCGAAGCTACATCCTGTAATGAGGGGCGTTTTTTCTTCATTTTATATCGCAACTATCCAAAAACACTCGTATTAATACGCGCTTTAATTTTCCAAGAATGCTGATTATAGCCCTAGGTTATACACTATTTCGAATAAAGTTTTTCAGATGTGTGCCTAGATTTGATTTTGACTGATGATCCCTTGACTTAAGCCAAAGGAAAGATAGTATTCTTCGCTGTATAATAAATGAAATAACGATATCAATATAAAACAATAAACAGTGTGAAACTATGGCGATCCACAGACGACAATTTCTAACTTACCTCACAACCATTGCGACATTATCGGCACTTCCACATTCGGTAAGAGCCGCAATAACCTCGCGTATTGCAGCACAATTTGGTCATATTCCTGCATCAACCGCGATCCATCGCGTGATAAGTGCAGGGCCGCCTACTGATCAATTGTTACTCGCATTAGCGCCTGAAAAATTATTGGGTTTTTCCTCACTTAATTTAGAAAAAAGCCCTTTATTTTCAGATGAACTACGCAAATTACCCCGTTTAGGACGTTTATCAGGGCGAGGAAGTACACTCTCTTTAGAAGCTTTACTGACATTAGAGCCCGATATCATTATTGATAGTGGTAATGTGGATGAAACCTACCGTTCATTGGCAAAACGTGTCTCTGATCAAACGGGTGTACCTTATGTGTTAATTGATGGCACATTAAAAGATAGCCCCGCACAATTACGTCAAACAGGGGCTTTATTAGGTGTTGCTGAAAGAGCAGAAACATTAGCGCAGATTACAGAGCAATATCTTAGTGATGCCGCGCTTTTTGTATCTGAACAAAAAGAGAGTCCACGTTTTTACCTTGCTCGGGGCGCCAAAGGATTGCAAACGGGTGCAAGAGGCTCTATTCACACAGAAGCCATTGAAGCCTTAGGTTTTGAAAACGTGGTTGATGTTCCTGATTTTACTGGTTTAACTGACGTTTCTCCTGAACAACTGTTAATGTGGAACCCTGAAATTATCATCACACAAGATGAAAATGCCTATCAGCAAATCACACAAAATTCTGTATGGAAAAGCATTCAAGCCGTTAAAAATAATAAAGTATTGCTGTTTAAAGGCTTACCATTTGGTTGGTTAGATGGTCCTCCGGGTATCAACCGTTTAATGGGGATGCGTCGCTTACAGAGCCATTTTGACGTTCGAATAGAAAAGCAAGCCGCTCAAGATCTACAAAATTACTTTGCTCATTTTTACCATACGCAATTAAGTGCTGAACAATGTCAGCAATTGCTGGGGTATTCATGAGTCAATCAGTACGTATCACGCTTTTATTTGCGGTATTCTCCATCGTTGCGTTAATTGCAATCACTAGTGGTAAGTATTCACTTACCGCTAATGAACTGTGGACACTGGTAAGTAATAAATTAATAGGCAATGAGGAATACAGCAGAACGGAAACCGTCTTTTGGCAAATAAGATTTCCCCGTGTTCTTGCGGCAATCTTAATTGGTGGAGGACTCGCTATTGCAGGAGCTGCTTATCAAGGTATGTTCCGTAACCCATTGGTTTCTCCTGATATTCTTGGCGTTTCATCAGGTGCGGGCGTGGGTGCGGTTTTAGGTATTTTCCTTGGGCAATCGATGTTGTCTATTCAGCTATTTGCCTTTGCAGGCGGTTTGGCAACGGTTGCCTTAGTCTATTTTATTGCAAGGCTTGCTAAACAACATGATCCTGTCCTTTCCCTTGTATTAGTGGGTATTGCGATTAGTGCATTATGTGGCTCTGCGATCTCATTAATGAAAATTCTCGCTGATCCTTATACGCAATTGCCCTCAATTACCTTTTGGCTTTTAGGGGGGCTTTCAACTATTACCGCCTCTGATTTACTTTCTGTCGCACCGTTAATGCTGGTTGGCTTTATTCCGCTGATTTTATTGCGCTGGCGTATGAATATCCTCAGTTTATCTGATGAAGAAGCCAGAGCATTAGGTTTAAATGTCGAAGTGACGCGATTAGTTTTTATTTTGTCAGCAACATTGATCACCGCAAGTGCCGTTTCTATTGCGGGCATTATTGGCTGGCTAGGCTTAATAGTGCCTCATATTGCAAGATTGTTAGTGGGTGCTAACTTTAGCCAACAACTGCCTGTTTCTTTGCTTGTGGGCGCCATTATGCTGTTAATCACTGACACACTAGCTCGCACTATTGCCAATATTGAACTTCCATTGGGTATTTTAACCTCCGCCATTGGTGCGCCATTCTTCCTAATGTTGTTACTTAGAACAAGGAAAGGTGCATGATCATTGCGAATGCAAAGCAGCTCGCCATTGGCTATAAAGGCAAAACCTTAATAAAAGATCTCTCATTCCACATCGAACAAGGGCAAATCATCTGCTTATTAGGCGCAAATGGTTGTGGAAAAACCACACTGATGCGAACGTTGTTAGGGCTAATACCTTGTATTGAAGGTGAGATTAATGTTGCGGGGAAAAAACTAAGTGAGTGGTCACCAACAGAACTTGCCAAAGTGGTTGCTTATGTTCCTCAAGCAACGCATATCCCCTTTTCTTTCAATGTTATCGATATGGTTGTGATGGGACGAGGTGCACATTTATCCTTTTTCTCTATGCCAAGTTCTCAAGATAAAGCAATGGCAATGGAAACCTTAGAAATGCTCTCGCTTTCTCATCTTGCTCACCGAACTTTTGATACCTTAAGTGGTGGTGAAAAGCAGATGGTCTTGATTGCTCGTGCTTTAGTACAACAGCCCAAATTACTGATTATGGATGAACCCGCGGCCAGCCTTGATTTTGGTAATCAAATAAAACTGCTTACCCAAGTTAAGGCACTAAAAGCATTAGGGATCAGTGTTTTTATGTCAACACACCATCCACAACATGCCGCTTCATTGGCTGATGATGTCATTTTACTGACACCTCATGCGCCTGTTTTGCAAAATAGTCCTGAGATTTTGCTGACACCCAACAATTTAGCGCACCTTTATGGTGTAAAACCCACAGATATTCAGGCGCATTTTCACGCCTACTCGGATAATAACAATGAATATAGGCAAGAATATGAACACCATTGAAACCACAGATTTTGCTGAACTTTATAAAAACCACATGGTACAGGCTGAAAGAACCAAAAAAGAGCCAGAACATTGGGATAAACGTGCTGAAAAAATGGCAGAAACCTGTGCCAATCCTAACGATCCTTATTTAATTAAGTTTCGTGAAATGATGGATTTTACAGGTGCAGAAACCTTATTAGATGTGGGTTGTGGCCCTGGCTCTATCAGCATTCATGTTGCGGATAAATTCAAAAAAGTCATTGGTATTGATTACAGTACAGGCATGCTCGCAGTGGCTAAACGTAGAGCTGAACAAGCAGGCATCAATCACGCCGACTTTATCACTTGCTCATGGGAAGATAGCTGGGATGCACTTCCTCGTTGTGATATTGCGGTCGCTTCACGCTCAACGCTCGTGATGGATTTAAAAACCGCGTTATTAAAGCTTAATCGCCAAGCTAAATTACGTGTTTATACTACCCACACCGTATCCCCAACTTTTGTTGATCAACGCATTATTCGCTTACTGGGTCGAGATGTTCCTACGCTACCCACCTACATTTATGCTGTAAATATGCTTAACCAAATGGGTATTCACCCTAAAGTGGATTATATCCGTAGCCGTAATTGCCAAAGTAATTTCAATAGCCTTGAGCAATTTATTGAGGGGATCAACTTCTCCGTAGGGCCTTTAAGTGAAGATGAAATAACACGTTTAACGAACTACTATCATGAAAGCATTAAAAATGGCGTTTCACTGATTTCTCCTACACGTGATTGGGCGATGGTCTCTTGGGATGTCGTGCCAGAAAGTGAGTTAACACTATGATTTATTACCCTGATGCCTTTCTTGATAATTTATTGATGGAAGATATTCAGTATGGTGATTTAACAAGTCGCGCCCTGAATATTAGTGATCAATTAGGTACGATGACGTTTACACGCCGTGAAGCAGGCTGTGTCAGTGGGATCACGCTAGGTTGCCGCTTATTAGAAAAATTAGGATTGGTAGCAACAGCACATCGACAAGATGGTGATTTTGCCGATAAAGGCGATTGCTTAATCACCGCGGAAGGTCGAGCTGATGCACTGCATCAAGGCTGGAAAGTAGTGCAAAACGTGCTTGAGTGGAGTTGTGGCGTTAGCGATTATATGGCAAGAATGTTGGAAATTTATCACCGCTATCAACCTAAAGGGCAAATTGCGTGTACACGTAAAAATATCCCAAATACCAAATTATTAGCAACTCAAGCGATACTTGCGGGCGGTGGTGTTATTCATCGCCAAGGTTGTTCTGAAACGATTTTACTCTTTGCTAATCATCGCCGATTTTTACCAGAGCCAGATAATTGGGCGCAGCATATTAAACAGTTACGCCAAGCGGCACCTGAAAAATGTATCGTGGTAGAAGCTGACGATATTGAGCAAGCAAGAGAAGCGTTAAAAGCCCAACCGGATATCTTACAGCTTGATAAATTCTCCGTTGAAGATATTGCTCAGCTTCAACATGAAGCGCCTCAAGTTGCGCCTCAATGCCATCTTTCGTTGGCTGGCGGAATTAACCTGAACACAATTGAAAAATACGCACAAACAGGCATCCATTTAATGGTAACGTCTGCGCCTTATTATGCTCCACCGACAGATATTAAAGTTCGTCTTTACCCAAAAGATTAAATAAAAATAACAACTTATAAGTAAGTGGGTATTTACCTATTTAATCAATAATAAACAAAACCGAGTGCTAACATATTGTCAGCACTCATTTTATTCATTTATTTTTACGCAACTCGTTATATAAAAATTTATATATAGATTGCAAATTGAGATTGGAATGATGAAATTAAAACCTCTATGCTACTGTTTATCTGCTGCTCTATTACCAAGTATTGCAATCGCCGACACCACTTATGGGCAATCAACGCCGGATTTATTAACCGTTTGGAGTAGCCCGATTGCAGCCAATCCAGATGTGTTAACACAAGCGCAAATGCTTGAACAAAATAAAGTCAATGCGGCGCAAGCTATTGCTACATTACCCGGTGTTGTGATGCAAAAATCGGGCAACCGCAATGAATACACCATTAAAGTGCGTGGTTTTGATAGCCGCCAAGTGCCCGTCTTCTTTGATGGTATTCCAACGTATGTCCCTTATGATGGCAACTTAGACTTAGCCCGCTTTACCACTAATGATCTAGCAAGTATTGAAGTCAACAAAGGCTATACCTCATTACTACAAGGCCCTAACTTAATGGGTGGTGCTATCAATATCACCACAGCAACACCGAAAAACCCCCTAGAAGGCAGTATTGCTTACTCACAAGGTTTTGCGCGCGGTGCTGATTACGCTCATAACATGAGCGCTCGCTTAGGTGCCCGTAATGATTTAGGCTTTATTCAAATTAGCGGCAGCCAATTAAAACAACGCTTTACTCCGATTCCAGAGGCTGACGAAAATAATCAAGCCGCGGGTACTCATGGACGCCGTGATAATTCAGCAACAGATGATAAACGTGGCATGATCAAAGTGGGTTGGACGCCACGCGCTTCTGACGAATATACCCTGACTTATGTAAAACAAGACGGTGAAAAAAATAGCCCGCCATCAACATTAGGTAAAGGTAAATTTAAATATTGGGCATGGCCAGATTACAACAAAGAGAGCTATTACTATAGTGGCGTAACACAAATCACAGACGGTATTAATCTACAAAGCCGTGCTTATCACGATAAATTCGAAAATACGCTCTATATGTATCCGAAAAAAGGTGACACTCCTGATTATAGCCACTATGACGATTACAGCACGGGCGCAGCATTGCAATTAGGTATTGATACTCGAGACAGTGACCTACTCTCTTTTGCCGCACATTGGAAAGATGACGTTCACCGTTCACAAAAAGAGAAAGGTGGCGATTGGATGCGTTATAAAGACAGAACATGGTCTTTAGCTACAGAATACCAATGGGTTGTCACCAATGATCTCGATTTAGTGAGTGCGATTAGCTATGACTGGCGTGACAGTGTTGATACAGATAAAGGCGCTGATAACAACAAACAAACGGCTTTTAACTGGGAAATGATGGCGAAATATTCTTTAGCCAATGATGATGCTGTCCGCTTCTCTGTGTCTGATCGTAGTCGCTTCCCAACGCAAAAAGAACGTTACACCACTGAAAAACCCAAAGATGGATCAAAAGGGATTATTAATCCAGATTTAGATCCAGAGCGTGCATTATCGTTCGATCTAACTTATGAAGGGCACATTACTGATAAATGGGGTTATCAAACTAGCATTTACTACAACCGTGTCAGTGATGCAATTATGGCGCACACTGTTTATCGTAATGGCAAAGCATTTTTCCAAAACCAAAATAGTGGACGCATTGACTACATAGGCCTTGATTTAGGCACTAAAGGCAACGTTACAGATTGGTTAGAATTAGGCTTAAACTACAGCTATATCCACAGTGACCCTAAGCAAGTCGCTCATGTGGAAGGTTTACCAAAACATAAAGCTTATATGTGGATGACCTTTATTCCAGTAGAACACATTCGCTTTACTGTTATGGAAGAAGCGCAAGGTTGGACATATAACCGTATTGATGAAGATGACAAACTCGCCGGCTATGCAAAAACGGATCTTCGTTTAGATTACGACTTTGGTTATGGTGTTTCTGCTAATGCTTCAGTTAATAACCTGTTTGATAAATCGTATGAATACACCCAAGGTTATATGGAAGATGGCCGTAATTATTGGCTAGGTGTTGAATATAAATTCTAATTTATTTTTTATAAAGTTAAGAGTTGATATTATTTGATATCAGCTCTTTTTTATCCCTAAAATAACTTTATTTTCCATAATAATACTCTAAATAAAATTAAAAACGTAAGAAGCCTTTCGCCATTTCTAATAAAGTATTCATGGTACTACTAACTACTTTCACAAAATTATCATAATTACTATTTGCAGAACTGTATTTTTTTGATAATTCAT